>VOFG01005006.1_pt1 | contig 11050 bp, 20 predicted proteins | sample 5384171 | NCBI WGS metagenome assembly VOFG01 (sample SAMN12384726, study PRJNA508395) | human gut metagenome | isolation source: healthy gut F | host: Homo sapiens | reverse complement strand
GGGAAGTGGCAAGTTCCAGTATGTAGGTGTCGCCCACTACCATGTCGCGGTTCGCAGGTGAAAGTGGTGTAGTCGCCGTCGGTCAAGAGGTTTGCCGGTGTGGTTGTCCCAGGGAATAGGAGGCCGGCGCAGTAACTTTCCGTACCTTTTCCGGCTTGTTGCTGAAGACGCTGATCTTCATCGAAGAGTCGGTGAGGCTGAGCGTCTTTGCCTCTCCGCTCACGTTGAACGCCACGACATAGTGTACGAAGTCGTCGGTGGTCAGCGTGTTTTGCTTAATCTTCTTCCATGTCTTGCCGTCGGCACTGTACATGAAGCTGTAGCTGTTGTCGGCAAAGAGAGCGGCGTCTATGTCTATTTGCTTGACGCGTGTTGGCTGCGCAAGGGCAAAGCCGACGAAGCCGCCGACGGGGAGTGTGGCACTACCCTTGAGTGTGAGGCAGTCGGAAGCACTGCTGATAGTAATCTGCGCACCCTCGGCATTGGTAACGACAGAGGCATCCTTTGCAGCCGGCGGAATACTCCGTTGAGGACATTCTTGCCAAGATAGTCGGTGACGAAGGGTGTGAGATAACGCCATGAGGCGTGTGTGAGGCGTTGCGAAGTGCTGATGCTGTCGATACCGAAGCCCGACATGTGGTTTGTCATGAAGTCGGGCGATGAAGAAAAAGTGTGTTGGCCAGCTTCACGCTGGGCAGATACTGTTTCCATGCTTCGGTTGCGTCAGTGGTTTTCTGGCAGGCAATGAATCCCTTTGTAGCTGCCGCCATAGCACGCAGACGCAGCACCCACGGACGAATATCGACATAAAGGAGGCTGTCGCTCACCACGCTTGAGTGCTCCATCGTGGAGAGAATGTCGCAGTTGTCGACTATCTGTCCCATCAGAGTGCTCAGTCCGTCGTTGTTGTGGTTGCTTTTGTAGGCTTCTATAGCAGAGTTGAGCGATTCGGGATCGTTAGTGCTCAGATAGGGAGCAAGGAAGCGGTAAGCCTCCTGCAACTCCGTACGGCCTGGGAAGAGAGCCTTGAACGAAGCCTCCCACGACTTGTTGTTGTTGAAGCCGCGGTTGTTCCAGCAGTAGTCGCCGGCTGAGAACAGGGCGGTGCGTGCCGCACTTCCCTGCTCCATCGGGTTGCAGAGGATGCCTTGGTGCCTGCGGTGAGCTCGGTATCGAGACGCGAAGTGCTGCCCACGTTAGGCATATCAATGAAGTTGGAGCGCATATCGAGCGGATAAATCTCGCTTGGCCCGGTGCCGTTGTCGTTGCACGGATAGTTCCACCACCATATCACATTGCGTCCGAACTGTGTCTGCACGGTGTTGAGATCGTTGTTGTTAGGTACCGACCATACGCCTCTACCAGTGTAATAGACCGTCACATTGGAGGGCATGGCAGAGAGTCTTGAAGAATGTGTTGAACTGCCATGCCGAACCGGCAAAGTTGTAGCAGTAAATCTGCGGTGTGAAACGCAGCGGCTTGATGGTATCGGCGGGGTTGGCGCCGGCAGTGTTCCAACGGCTTTCCATGCTGCGCTGTATTTCGATATGCGTGTTGCAGTGAGTTCCATTCCCCTGGGTGCCGGGAACGCCCACATCGTCGGCAAAGACGGCGAACTGACGGAAGCCGAGGTCGTACATCTTGGCAAACTTACCCACAATCTTGAGACGACATCATTGTCTTCGAGCAGACTTTCGCCCGGATGTATGGCCCACACCACGCTCACCTTGGTCTGATGAGCCACGGAAGTAAACTCGCGCAGGTCCTGCTGTGTGACGAAACCCGACTTGCGTTGGCTCTCAGTGAGAGTGGTGGGATAGGCTTCATCCCATTTGCCTGAGTGATAGACATCGCTCTTGGGACCATATACATAGCAGTTCATCTTGTTGCGCATCATGAAGCGCAGCAAGTCCTTGCGCACTTCGCAGGAGTAAGGTTTGCCGTAGAATCCCTCGATAATGCCACGCTCTTTCAAGTCGGCATAGTCGCTTATGGTAACGGTGGGCATTGCCGTGGTAGTGGCATCGAGCATCTGTTCGAGCGAGGCGAGTCCCATAAAGGTGGCATCGGTGTTCTCGCCGATGATGATGAGTTGCGCCACGCCGTTGGCAGCACCGGTGAGCGAGAGGACATGACGGTCGAACTTGCCGCTTTTGGTAAGCACGCTGAGGTCGAGACCGAGTTTTGGCGGCAGCTTTTGCCAAGCCGTTGGTTCCGGCGACACCGAGATAGATGTTGAAAGAGTCTTTGATTCGGTGCTGGCGACCGTACCTGTGAATCCGTGTTCGGACAGAACTGTCAGCGCACGTTGGCGTGTGTAGTCGTCGATGGCGTTATCGCACACGATGTTCACACTCTTTGTGAACGCTACTTTACTGCCCGTGCCTGCCGTCTGGCTGTGCGGAACCGGATAAATGGAGTTGTGCACTTGCCGAGAATGGCAACAGCATCGCGGCAAGTGCGAGAAGTAACTTTCTTGATTTCATTAGTAAAAAGTAATTTTAAGTGTTTATGAAAACATTTGCGACAAAAATACAAATAAAATCCGGAAAGCCACACATCTTTTGGATGTATATTTTAAATCATTGCGAAAAATTGGCAGAATCGGCTTTCTGCCAACTCTTACCCATTGTACCTTTCCGCCAAGCACCACCGTCTTCACAACAGGTGTGGTGTAGGCGTAGGGGATGTAGTCGATGGACGGGAGCCGACTGGTAATGAAGAAGTTGGCAACCTTACCCTCGGCTATACTTCCATATCCGGCACTCTCGCCCATGGCGTAAGCGCCGTTTATAGTCGCGGCGTTGAACGCCTCGTTAGGCAGCAGTCTCAGCTTGATGCAAGCCAGTGAGACGACAAAACTTCATGTCGCCTGAAGGCGTGGAACCGGGGTTGTAGTCGCTGGCAACAGCTACGCCCAGACCGGCGTCTATCATCTTGCGTCCCTTTCCGTAAGGCATGTTGAGGAAGAACGATGTGCCTGGCAGTATGGTGGGCATGGTTCCGCTGCCGCGCAACAGTTCAATCTCCTCTTCCGTCATGCTCTCCAGATGGTCCACCGAGAGTGCTCCGTGCTTTACTCCGACTTCCACCCCACCCGACGAAGCGAGTTCATCGGCATGAATCTTCGGGCGCATGCCCCAAAGCGGCGGCGGCATCGAGAATACTGGCGGTCTCTTCCGGTGTGAAGAAGCCGCGGTCGCAGAACACATCCACGAAGTCGGCAAGACGCTGGCGTCCCACTTCCGGTATCATTTCGTTTATGATGAGCTTCACATAGTCGGCCTTTGTGTCATGCCGCGGGCTACGGCATGTGCACCGAGGAATGTCGATACTATCTTTGCCGGCGACGCTTCCTTCATGCGCCGTATCACACGGAGCATCTTCAGTTCGTCCCTCCAGATTGAGCCCATAGCCACTCTTTATCTCTATGCAACCGGTGCCCTTGCGTATCACTTCATCCAACCGCCGCATGGCCTGACTGAAGAGTTCATCCTCCGTGGTGCTGTGCAGGAGGTCGGCGGAATTGAGTATTCCACCGCCACGGCGTGCAATCTCCTCATAACTCAGCCCGTTGATTTTATCTACAAACTCCCTCTCACGGCTGCCGGCATAGACTATGCGTGTGGGAGTCGCACCACGACGGCAGCACCATGCCGCCCTCTGCATCGATGATGTCGTCGATGCCGTCGGGATGCGGCATGCCGTCAGCCTCGTTCCGAAGCCGGCAACGCGTCCGTCCTCAACAAGAAGCCAGGCATTGTCTATGGTTCCGACTTCTGCCATCTCCTTGCCTTGCAGGCGAGGCTTAGGTGAATATTCCACACCTGCAAGGCAACGGATGTTCTTTACAAGCAATTTCATAAGCGGTTATCCTCTCAAGAAACTTATGGATTGAGCGATGTGCGGATACATCACTTCATCGTCCACGATAAACGGCACAACCATTCTGTAGCTTTTCGTGTACTGCCTCAACCGCCGGCGACGACTTCAACGGGCGACGGAAGTCGAGAGCCTGCGCTGCATTGAAGAGTTCTATGGCGAGCACACGTTCCGTATTGAGCACCACCTTATATAACTTTATGGCAGCATTGGCACCCATACTCACATGGTCTTCCTGCCCTCGACTCGACGGAATGCTATCTACAGAGGACGGAGTGGCCAATGTCTTGTTAAGGCTTACCACCGAGGCTGCCGTATATTGCGGTATCATGAAGCCGCTGTTCAAGCCCGGATTGGCAACGAGAGAAACTCGGCAGTCCGCGCGTGCCGCTTATAAGTTTGTAGATACGGCGCTCCGAAATATTGGCCAATTCGCACAACGCTATGGCAAGGAAGTCCATAGGCATGGCTATAGGTTCGCCATGGAAGTTGCCGGGCAGATATTATAAGGTCGTCGTCGGGACATACCGTGGGATTGTCAGTTGCGGAGTTCACCTCCACATCAACCACCGAACCGACATAGTCAATCGTGTCCTTCACCGTCCCATGAACCTGCGGAATGCACCCGAACGAATACGGGTCCTGTACATACGACTTGGTTTTGTAACAATCTCGCTGCCTTCAAGCAGCTTCCTCCTCATGCGTGCCGCCGTGACAATCTGTCCCTTGTGCGGACGCGCACGATGCACGGCATCGATGAACGGAGCGGTAAGTCCGAAGTAAGCATCAAGCGACATTGCCGCAATTCTGTCTGCCCAATCGCTCAAACGATGCGATTTGCAACAAAGCCCAGACAGCGAATGCGCCCATGTTTTGCGGGTGCCGTTGAGCAGTGCAAGACCTTCCTTCGAAGCAAGCTGTATGGGTTGCCAGCCGAACTTCTGCAACATCTCTGCCCCGCTGATGACCTTGCCCTCATACTCCACTTCGCCAAGTCCTACGAGCGGAAGCGTGAGATGTGCGAGCGGAACAAGGTCGCCCGATGCGCCGAGCGAACCCTGCATATAGACAACAGGATAAACATTATTGTTAAAAAGTCGATAAGACGGTTGATGGTTGCAAGCTGACATCCGAGAAACCATAACTCAACGACTGAATCTTGAGCAACAGCATAATCTTCACAATGTCGTTAGGCACACGGTCGCCTGTGCGCAAGCGTGCGACATCATAAGGTTTATCTGCAACTGTGCCAAGTCGTCTTGCCCTTACACTCACGTTGCAAAGCGAACCAAATCCGGTTGTCACTCCATATATTGGTGCGGTCGTCTCGGCTATCTTGCGGTCGAGATACTCCCGGCATTCCACTATACGCTTGTGCGCATCGTCGCTCAATTCTATTTTGTAACCGCCATATACAATTTCACCTATATGCTCGATGGAAAGGTGTTCGGCAGAAATCTCATGTATTTTCATAATCCTGTTTTTCATTGTTAGTCCTTCAATTTGCATATTTGCAGATGATTTCGTCATCGACAATGTTGGGCATCGTCACCTGCAAGCCGTGCGAACGCAGCATTGCGCTCTATGCTGTGGATGGAACCTCGTTGCGGCCCATGCGCGCGGCGTGCTATTCCGTTGTTCACATCCCAGAAGAGCATTTCGCGTATGTGGCGGTCGCTGTCCTCGCTGCCGTCAATCACCATGCCCGAAACCGCCGTTTATCACTTCGCCCCCAGCCTACTCCGCCGCCGTTGTGCAGCGACACCCATGTGGCACCACGGAACGAATCGCCTATGACATTCTGCACTGCCATGTCGGCACAGAACTGCGAACCGTCGTAAATGTTGCTCGTCTCGAACGGCGAGTCGGTGCCCGACACGTCATGATGGTCGCGCCCGAGTACGACGGGGCGTGTTATTTCGCCCTTCCTTATCGCCTCATTGAATGCCCTGGCTATCTTCGAACGACCTTCTGCATCGGCATAGAGTATGCGCGCCTGCGAACCCACCACAGTTGTTGCGGCTTGCCTCGCAAATCCAATGTATGTTGTCTGCCATCTGGCCTTTTTATCTCGTCGGGCGAGTTCTGCATTATCTCCTCAACACGCGCCGCAATCTCGTCGGTCTTGAAAGGTCGGCAGGGTCGCCGGGAAGTGCAGACCCAACGGAACGGTCCGAAACCGTAGTCGAAGAACATCGGTCCCATAATGTCCTGCACATACGACGGATAACGGAACTTGCCGTTCTCCCGACAGATGTCGGCTCCGGCACGCTTCGACTGCAGGAGGAAAGCGTTGCCATAGTCGAAGAAGTACATTCCGTTGGCAGACAGGCGGTTGATGGCTGCCACCGACGGCGCAACGAAGCCTGGACATGCTTGCGGAACTCATCGGGATTCTCAGCCATCATCGCCTTTGACTCCTCAAGAGTGAGGTCGGCGGGGATAGTAGCCTCCCGCCCACGGATTGTGGAGCGAGGTCTGGTCGCTGCCTATATCCACATGCACACCTTCATCGGCAAGGCGTTCCCAAAGATCCACCACATTGCCGACGTATGCCATCGACACTGTGCGCTTCTCGGCAACACTCTTTCGTATGGCAGGAATCAGCTCGTCAAGGTTGTCGCAGTTCGTCCACCCAACCCTGGTCGTAGCGTTTCTTCGCCGCCAAGGGGTTTATTTCTGCCACTACACTCACCACTCCGGCTATGTTGCCGGCCTTGGGCTGTGCACCCGACATGCCTCCGAGACCCGACGACACGAACAGCATTCCGTGAATATCCTGTGCCGCCCTTCTCACTGCGCTGCTTGCGGCAGGCGTTAAGCACGGTGATTGTCGTGCCGTGCACAATGCCCTGCGGACCGATGTACATGTACGAACCCGCCGTCATCTGCCCATATTGGCTCACACCGAGGGCGTTCATGCGCTCCCAGTCGTCGGGTTTCGAGTAGTTGGGTATCACCATTCCGTTTGTCACCACCACGCGGGAGCGTTTCTGTGCGAGGGGAAGAGTCCGAGCGGATGCCCCGAATACATCACAAGCGTCTGCTCGTCGGTCATTTCGCTAAGATATTTCATCGTGAGCCTGTACTGCGCCCAGTTCTGGAATATGGCACCGTTGCCTCCATAGACAATCAGTTCGTGCGGATGCTGCGCCACTTCGGGGTCGAGATTGTTCTGAATCATCAGCATTATGGCAGCCGCCTGTTCCGAGCGGTGCGGATATTCGTCTATGGGACGGGCATACATTTCATAATGCGGACGGTAGCGGTACATGTAAATGCGGCCGTAACGGTCAAGCTCTTCCATGAATTCCGGAGCCAGATCAGCATGCAGATGCTTCGGGAAATAGCGCAGTGCGTTGCGCAGTGCAAGCTGCCTTTCCTCGTGCGTAAGAATCTCCTTGCGCTTCGGCGCATGATTTATATTGTTGTCGTAGGGCATCGGTTCGGGAAGACAATCGGGTATGCCCATTCTTATTTTTCTTCGAAAAAGTCATAATGGTCGTGTTTTTTTGTTATACTTTCGTAATTGTGGAAGTAAAAGGAGTTAAAGAAGTTATCGATCGTCAAGAAGTTAAAGCCTTTACCGTTGTTTGCTCTGCTCAATAAATAAAGCATACGGCTTTAACTTCTTAAACCACTCCAACTTTTTAACTTCTGTTCTGTTACAGTTTCTCTTCCACCAACTTTGTTATCTCCGCCTCCTCGCTGTTGGCCTTGGCTATCAGTTCGTTGGCTTCACCTATCAAAGCCTCGGCCTTCTCGCGATCCTTCAGCGAACCTGCGTTTATCTTCACGTTCATGCCGGCCCTCGAGCACAGCGGCACGGGCTGCCAATGCGCCCACGCCTGCATCGGAGACGCTGTTAGATTGCCCGTCTCCACCATCTTGCGGCATACGGCAAACACTTCAAAGGAGGCTTTCATTGTTTCGAGCGGCACTTCCGTTGCAAACAGCGTCGCCATCTGTATGGCTTCGGTGCGTGCGGCTTTCTCTTCCGGTGTGTTCTTCGGCATTCCGAAAGCAGCCATTATACGGTTGAAGGCTTCGGTGTCCTCATCGACGAGGTTCAGCAGACGCTCCTGCAAAGCTATGCCCTCTTCCGCCACGGCTGCAAACTCGCTCCACTGCTCGTCCCAACCGGGCTTGTGGCTCGACAGGTTGGCCCACATTGTAGCCAACGATGCCCCCAATGCTCCCATAGGCAGATACGGAACCACCGCCGGGTGCCGGACTTTCACGCGATGTCTCTTCGGCGAATCCCTTCACACTCATATCCACAAGGAGGCGTTGCTTTTCGGCATCGGCCGCCATCACATATTCTATTATCTTATCCTCCGGTTTTGAATTCCTTGAGGTCGGAGAGTCCCAACGACCTTATGGCAATGTCGAGAATGTCCTTCTTCGGAATGCCGGCAGAGCGTTGCTGCTTGGCGAGGAAGTAGCGTCCTGCCTCCAGCAGAGTGCGCTCCGGCACCAGTCCCACAATCTCTGTTCCCGTAACGCGCACTCCGCGGTTCTGTGCGCAGCGGCACACTTCGTCGAAAGCCTTGTGCAACGGCGTGACATTGATATTAGTGATGTTCATCGACACCTGTGCTATGCCATACTCGTCGATATACCAGCCTATGGCCTTCGTACACTTCAGCGTTCCTGGTTTCATGATGGGAGTTCCGTCGGCATTAAAGAAGTTTTTTGGCCCCGTGATTGGATTTCCTTCGCGCATGGGGCGACCCTTCTCTCTCACATCGAAAGCGATGGCGTTGGCACGACGCGTGGAAGTGGTGTTCAGGTTGAAGTTCACCGCAATGAGGAAGTCTCTTGCTCCAACGACGGTGCAACCCAGTGCGAGCCACCTGCTCGTCGAACGGACGGCGGCCGAAGTCGGGTGCCTCGGCATCGTCGTCTATGCGCTCCGCAATGCCTTCATACTCGCCTTTGCGGCAAATGGCAAGCGTTGCGGCGTTCCGGCGTGAATGCCGCAGCCTCGTAACAGTAGCATGGTACGTTGAGTTCGTCGGCAATACGCTTGGCGAGCCGGCGCGAAATCTCGGCGCACTCTTCAAGGGTTATTCCGCTGACAGGCACAATGGGCAGCACATCTGTCGCACCGATGCGCGGGTGCGGCACCATGATGCTGGCGCATATCAATGAGTTGTGCGGCCTTGCCCACCGCTCTGAAAGCAGCCTCCACCACATCGTCAGGTTCGCCCACGAAGGTCACTACTGTACGGTTGGTTGCCTCGCCGGGATCGACATCGAGCAGTTTCACACCTTTCACGCTCTCTACTGCATCCGTTATCTGACGGATTACGTTCATGTCGCGGCCCCTCGCTGAAATTAGGCACACACTCAACTATCTGCTTCATTTTTGCCATAGTGTTAAGATATAAAGTTAGTAGAATATAAGTTTTTAACGAAAATACAAATAGATTCGCTGCAAATATAGCAAAAAGAAAAATCAATGCAAGAAAATGCCTATAAATTATACGATTTAAATTTTGTCTGTTTCATACCAATCAAGATTTCCCTGTGATTGGCTTTCATAAAGAATCGGTCGTTGGAAAATTGGCAACCGACAATTTTCCAACGACCATTTGTTTTTACAGAATACATATCATAGCAGTTTCACCTGATGCCCGACAGAGAGTCGCGAAGTCCATTCGCAAGCAGCCGCCTTACAGGAACGCTATTGTCAGACCTGCCATCACGATGCTTACCATCGACATGAGCTTGATGAGGATGTTGAGGCTCGGTCCTGACGTGTCCTTGAACGGATCGCCGACGGTGTCGCCGACGATGGTAGCCTTTGTGATTCTCGCTGCCCTTGCCTTCCGAAGTGTCCCTCCTCTATCATCTTCTTGGCGTTATCCCATGCACCACCGGAGTTTGACATGAACACGGCGAGGGTGAAACCGGCTGCAAGTCCGCCGGTGAGAAGACCGAGCACGCCGCAACACCAAGCACCAAGCCCACGACAATGGGTATGACGATGGCAAGCAGCGACGGGACAATCATCTCTCTCTGCGCACTGCGCGTGGAATCTCCACACAACGACCGTAGTCGGGTGTTGCCTTACCTTCAAGAATGCCCGCACCTTTATCTCGCGGAACTGCCGGCGCACTTCCTGAACCATCGACTCTGCGGCACGCCCCACGGCACCCATCGTAAGGCCGCAGAACAGGAATGCCGCCATTGCTCCGAGGAACGCCCCTGACGAGCACTTTCGGATTGATGAGGTTCACACTGGAAGAAGTTGATGAAGTCTACACCTTGTGGTGGCATTGGCAGGGTCGAAGATGTTGCCGGCTGCGTCAATGTACTGCTTGCCGTTCTCCACCGCGCGCATCATTGCTATCTTTATCTCCTCAATATACGCCTTGCCGATGATGACGCCGGCCAGCAGACCGCAGATGACGGAGAAAGAAACGCCCATCCAGTTTTCTATCTGGAGTGAATAGAGAATGCCGAAGGTGGCAAAGGCTATCAGAACGGCGGAGGTATTCGTGCCAAGGCTCAGCGAACCTAACAGGTCCTTCATCGTAGCTCCCTCCTTAGTCTTGACGAGGAAGATACCGATGAGAGAGAGGAATACGCCGACGGCAGCAATGATCATCGGGGCGATGACGGCGCGGAGCTGCATGTCGTCATTCATGGCGAAGGCCGTCGCACCCAGTGCTGCCGTAGAGAGAATACTTCCGCAGTAGCTCTCATAGAGGTCAGCACCCATGCCGGCCACGTCGCCGACATTGTCGCCGACGTTGTCAGCGATGGTGGCGGGGTTGCGGGGATCGTCCTCGGGAATGTTGGCCTCCACCTTGCCCACCAAGTCGGCACCAACGTCGGCGGCCTTGGTGTAGATGCCACCACCCACACGCGCGAAGAGCGCCTGGGTGGACGCACCCATGCCGAAGGTCAACATCGTCGTGGTGATGGTGATCAGGGCCGCTTGCTCTCCCTGGTAGAAGGCGTTGAGGACGAGAAACCAGACGGCAATGTCGAGCAGACCGAGGCCTACTACCACCAGTCCCATCACGGCACCGCTCCTGAAGGCGACGTTAAGGGCAGGACTAAGTCCCGTGCGAGCCGCATTGGCCGTACGACCAGAGGCATAGGTGGCGGTCTTCATGCCAAAGAAACCGGCCAAACCAGAGAAGAGACCACCCGT
>VOFG01004849.1_pt1 | contig 11052 bp, 16 predicted proteins | sample 5384171 | NCBI WGS metagenome assembly VOFG01 (sample SAMN12384726, study PRJNA508395) | human gut metagenome | isolation source: healthy gut F | host: Homo sapiens | reverse complement strand
GCGCAGGCCGATGGAGTTTTTGGCGAAGACGATGATGCCGCGCGCGGCGGTCCATGATCTTGCTGCCGGAGCGCAACTCCTCCATGCGCGGTTGATGGCCTGCAGATGAAAGTCGATGCCCGCTCCTGCAGCATTTTGAAAAAGCGCAGGAGCAGAGGTAGCCGCAGGTGAGCGCGTCGTCCGAGGCGCGGTGGTGCTGGAAATCGGGCAGGCTGAGCGCGTTGGCGACGATGTCGAGCTTGTTTTGTTGAGCTGGGGCAGAGATTCTGCGCCAGAATCCGAAGTCGGCATTGTGCGCGCACCAGCGGCCGGTCGCCGACGAACTCCAGAAATTGCGGCAGCGCCTCGTGAAATGTCCGGCGCGCCGGTGAGCATCGCGTCCGTAATGCCGGTCAGCTCGATGATTTCGGCTGCAATTTCCCGCTTCCGGGTCGACGAACATCTGGAACGTCGATCACCTCGCCGCGCCGCATGATGGCCGCGCCGATCTCGATGATCGTGTCGTGCTGCGAGCTGAGTCCTGTCGTTTCGAGGTCGAACGCGACAAATTCGTGGTCAGCAGCGAAATCCCGGTCGCCGTGGACGGCGATGCGGTCGTCCACGTCGTTGACATAATATCCTTCGCAGCCATAGAGGATCTTGATGTTTCTCGATCCGTCCCGGCGACCTTGGCCTTGGACGCGGCTTTCATCGCATCGGGGAAGGACTGCGCGCCGCCGTGGTCGGTGATGGCGATGGCGCGGTGGCCCCAGCTTGCCGGCGCTTGACGGCCTCGCCAGTCTTGGTCAGGGCGTCCATTGCGGACATGGTCGTGTGCAGATGCAGCTCGACGCGCTTGTCCGTGCGCGGTGTCAACGGTCGCTTCGGCGCGGAGACCTTCAGAATCGAGTTCGGCTGCATGACCATCCGTTGTCGAAACGCGGTCGAACGTCATCAGCGCTACCGTGTGGCTCTCCTGTTCACGGTGACGTCGGTCACGCGGGCGTCGGTGAGCGTTAACACGCAGTCCGATGGCGGCGCAAAGCCCTCAAATAATTCAAAAAACGGTATCCTTTGTGCCATTTTTTCGCTTCTCTCTTACAGTTTCTCGATCTCTTCAAGCAGGGCGTCCAGCAGCTTTTCCTGCGCTACCTTGTACAATACCTCGCCATGACAGAAAATGCTCGCCCGCGTTTTGGCGTTCTGGAGGATGGAATCCTCTGCCGTTGGCGCGCAGATGGATGGTCACGGTGTTGTCTTCGACCGTATGGGCTTGTCGCCGTCCTCAATGGCGGCCGAGGGGAGAACGCCAGCGGATGAACACCTGCGCCCGCAGATCGGGCGGAGTCCATATGCGGCAGCTCTTCTTCTGCAGCCCGCAGGCGCGCAGGATGCGCTTGGCGGCATAGACCTCCTCCACCGGGTCGGCGGTCAGCGAAACGCGCATCGTGTCGCCGATGCCCTCGCAGAGAAGTCCGCCGATGCCGATGGCAGACTTCAGCACTCCCATCGACGGCGTGCTCCGCCTCGGTCAAGGCAGGCGTCTACGACCGCCTTGACGCGGTCATCTCCCCCGATGTTGCCGGGGTTGATGCGGATCTTGTCCGCGCCGCGCGCCGCCGCTTCGACGGCGAGACGGTAGTCGAAGTGAATGTCCGCGACAAGCGGGATGGAGATATTCTCCTTAATTTCGCTCAGCGCGTGCGCGGCCTCCATATTCGGCACCGTGACGCGCACGATCTCGCAGCCCGCCTCTTCGAGCGCGTGGATCTGCGCGATGGTGGCCTTGGCATCCTCAGTGTGCGTGTTGCACATCGACTGGATCGTGACCGGCGCGCCGCCGCCGATAGCGACGCCGCCTGCAATAATTTGCTTGCTCATAAGATCATCCTCCTCACAGGAGCTTGACAATGTCGTGGAACGTGACGAACAGCATCAGCGCCATTAAGAGCGCAAAGCCGATGCCGTTGATGACGTTCAGATATTTGGACGGAATTTCCTTTTTGAACAGCGCCACGGCGATGCCGTTGACGAGCAGGAACAGCACGTGTCCGCCGTCGAGCGCGGGCAGCGGCAGCAGATTCATCACGGCGAGGTTCACCGCGATCATCGCGGCGAAGAAGAGAATGTTCTCAAGCGCCGCGCCGAAGCCAGCCTCGGCCTCGGTCTCCTTGCCGACCTCCGTGATGGTCGACACGATGCCGACCGGCCCACTCAGATCGTTCACGCCCGCCGCGCCCGAAAGCAGCATTTGCAGGCTCAGACGCACGATGCGGACATAGTCCATCGTCTGGTACCAGCTGTATTGCAGGCGCAGAAGCGGCGTCGCCTCGACGATGCCGCCATAGGTGAAGCCGTAGGCCTCGTACTCCTTACCGTTTTCGTCGGTGTAGACTTGCTTCGTGAGCGTGCGGTCGAGCTTTTTGCCGTCGCGCAGGACGGTCATGTCGATCGTGCCCGTGTCGCCAAGGCCCATGATGAGCGACACGTCGCTCTTTAAATAAATGCGCTCACCGTTGATGGCGTAGATCGTGTCGCCGGGCATCAGGCCGTCCTCTCCCTGCTGCGGGAAATCGGGGTTCAGCTCGACGATCTCCGTCGTGTAGAATGCCTGCGCACCCGCATACAGACAGATGACGATGATGAGGCCCGTCAGGAAGTTCATGAACGCGCCCGCGACGAAGATGATGAACTTCTTCCACCAGACCTGGCGGCCCAGCGCGCGGTCGTCGTCCGAATCCTCGTCCTCACCCTCCATGGCGCAGTAGCCTCCGATGGGCAGGAGCCGCAGGGAGTATTCGGTGTCCCCCTTCGTCTTATGGAAGAGCTGCGGACCCATGCCGATGGAAAATTCGTTGACGCGCACGCCGCAGGCCTTGGCCGCCAAAAAGTGACCAAGCTCATGCACGGCGATGAGCACGCCGAAAATCAGGATCGCAATGAGAATATAAACCATGGTCTCTCCTAAATTTGGTCAGTTGAGCTTTTCGCGCACGACCTCGCGCGCGAGCCGGTCTGCTTCCAGAATATCCGAAAGCTGCGGCTGATATACCGTCTCGGTTTTATCGAGCGCCGCTTCGATGAGGTCAGGGATGGCACAGATGCCGATCTCGTCGCGCAGAAACGCCGCGACAGCCTCTTCGTTCGCGCCGTTCATCGCCGCGCAGTAAACATTGCCGATGGCGGCGCACTGCTTGGCGATCTTCAGGCAGCGGAAGACCTCTTCATCGGGCTCGGCGAACGTCAGCGGCGGGCACTTGAGAAGGTCAAGCGGCTCCGCGGGCGAAACGGCCCTGTTGGGGTACGTCATCGCGTAGCGGATGGGCAGCTTCATGTCCGGTGTGCCGAGCTGGGCGAGCATCGCCCCGTCGTGAAACTCGACGAGCGAGTGCACGATGCTCTGGCGGTGGATGATGGCATCGACCTGACGCAGCGGCAGACGGTAGAGCCGCATGGCCTCGATGATCTCAAGGCCCTTGTTCATCAGCGTCGCGGAGTCGATGGTGATCTTCGCGCCCATTGTCCAGTTCGGGTGCTTGAGCGCGTCGGCCTTCGTCTTAGTCGCAAGCTCCTGCGGACTCAGACCGTAGAACGGCCCGCCCGAGCAGGTCAGGATCAATCGCTTGATCTCGCCGCGGTCGCGGCAGCCTTGCACACACTGAAAAATCGCGCTGTGCTCGCTGTCCACCGGCACGATCTCCGCGCCGTACTTCTCCGCCGCGTCCATCACAAGCTCGCCCGCGCAGACCAGCGTCTCCTTGTTGGCCAGCGCGATGCGCTTTTTCTTCTCGATGGCGGCAAGCGTCGGCTGGAGACCGATCATGCCCATCACGGCGGTGACGACCGTGTCAGCGTCATCCGCCGTGGCCGCGGCCAGAAGGCCCTCCATGCCGGAGAGCACTTGGGTGTTTGTGTCGGAAAGCCGCGCGCGGAGCTCATTTGCCGCATCCTCGTCATAAAGCACGGCAAGACGCGGGCAAAACTCCCGCGCCTGCTGTTCGATGAGATCAACGCTCGTATTCGCCGTCAGCGCCGCGACGGTCAGCCCCAGCTCCCGCGCGACTTCAAGCGTCTGGCGGCCGATGGAGCCGGTGGAACCCAGTAAAGCAATACTCCTTGTCATAATAGGCCTCCACAGACCGCAGCCCACACGACCGGCGCGATGAAGAGCGTGGAGTCAAAGCGGTCGAGCATCCCGCCGTGCGTGAGGAACAGGTGGCTGTAATCCTTGATGCCCGCCTCACGCTTGATGAGCGACATGGAGAGGTCGCCGAGCTGACCGAAGATATTGGCCACCACGCCCACAAGGATCAGCATGAGGTAATTGGGCGCATAGCCGAGCCATGCCTTGCCGACAACGCCGAGCAGCACCAGCGCAAGCGCGCTGCCGATGGGCCCACCGATCGCGCCTGCCCAGGTCTTGTGCGGGCTGACATGCGGCGCCATCTTGCGCTTGCCGAACCACATGCCAAAGTACATCGACAGCGCATCGCCCACAAAGGCGACGCAGAACGGCGCGAGCACATAGAGCTTGCCATAGTTTTCGTCCATGCGCAGCAGGAAAATGCAGCTGTACATCGCCGGGAATACGATGCCGCCGACAATGGACACCGCTACATCGTGGAACGTGAACGGTTTTTCCTTTCCGTAAGAGATAACCGCGGAGAGAAACGCCCCCATCACAAGGATCCAGCGGAAGAGCGTAACAGTCGAAATCGGGAAAGCGTGTACACCGCTCGCCCTTTCCCAAAAGAGCCATATCTCCTGCATGACGACCGATGTGACAAGTCCCCAGTAGAAATCCGCCGGGACGTTCTCCCCTGCCGTGTGCAGCAGCTCATAGGCCGCAATGCCCGCGATGCCGCAGACGACGAGCATCGTCGCCCATGCGGGGCAGGCAAGCAGCACGGCGAGCAGCGCCGGCAATCCAACGATCACCACCAACCATCTTTGTTTCATTTCTGTTTCTCCTGTTTTAGTCCGCCGAAGCGGCGCTCGCGATGCTGATACGCGATGAGCGCCTTGTCGAATTCTTTCTCGGTAAAGTCGGGCCAGAGCGTGTCGCAGAAGTAGAACTCGCTGTACGCGCACTGCCACAAAAGGTAGTTGCTGATGCGCTTCTCCCCGCCCGGGCGGATGAGAAGGTCGGGATCGGGAAGTCCGCATGAATAGAGGTAGCGCGAAAAGCCCTCCTCGGTCAAAGCGTCCGCGTCCTGCTCCCCGCCGCGCAGTCGCGCGCGAAGGCGCGGGCGGCGTGAACGATCTCGTCCCGCCCGCCGTAGTTGAGGCAGACGTTCGCCTGAAAGCCCTCGATGCGGGAGGAGATCTCATTCGTCTCATCGATGAGTTCCCGAAGTTCCGGCGTCAGCACGCTGAGGTCGCCCAGAAAGCGCAGGCGGTTGCCGTCGCGTTCCATCGTGTCGATGCACTCGTGCAGATATTGCTCGAGTAAGTGCATGATGCCGTCGACCTCGTCCTTCGGGCGCTTCCAGTTTTCGGTCGAAAAGGCGTAGACCGTCAGATAGTCGATGCCCAGGTTCTTGCAGTAGGTGCCGAGCTTTCGAAACGTCTCCGCCCCCGCCTTGTGACCGGCCGAGCGCGGGAGGCCGCGCTTTTGCGCCCAGCGGCCGTTGCCGTCCATAATGACGGCAACATGACAAGGCAGGTTGTTCAAATCAACCTGCCCTGCCTTGTTCTCTTTGGAAAAGAGCCCCATATCAGACCGCCATGAGCTCCTTCTCTTTCTTCTCGAGCAGGGCGTCCAGCTCCTTGCACATATCGTCGGTGAGCTTCTGCAGGTCCTTCTCGGCGATCTTCAGATCGTCCTCGGTCAGTTCGCTGGCCTTCTGCTTCTTCTTGAAGGTCTCCATCGCGTCGCGGCGGATGTTGCGGATGGCGACCTTGCCGGTCTCGGAATACTTATGGATCTGCTTGACGAGCTCCTTACGGCGCTCCTCCGTCAGCTGCGGGAAGTTCAGGCGGATGGACTTGCCGTCGTTCTGCGGGTTGATGCCAAGGTCAGACTCCTGAATGGCGCGCTCGATGGGCTTGAGGGCCGTGCCGTCCCACGGGGTGATGACAAGCTGGCGCGGATCGGGAGAAGCGATGGCCGCGATCTGCTGGATGGGCGTGGGAGAGCCGTAGTAGTCGACGCTGATGCGATCGAGCACAGAGGCGTTGGCGCGGCCTGCGCGCACAGAGGCAAAGTCCGCGTTCACCGCGTCGATGCTCTTTCTCATTTTGTCGGAATAAACCTTGTAATCTTCTTTATTCATGGGGATACCTCCTCAAAAATTTTTATCGTAAAACCGCAGATGCGGGGTCGCTCAGTTTTCGCCAACGATGGTGCCGATCTTCTCGCCCTCGACCGCACGGATGATGTTCTCGGGGTCCTTGAGGGCAAAGACGAGCACGGGAATGTGGTTGTCCATCGAAAGCGACGTGGCCGTGGAGTCCATGACCGCAAGGTGCTGGGCCAGCACGTCCTCATAGGAGATGGCGTCGTACTTGACGGCACTCGCGTCCTTGGCGGGGTCGGCGTTGTAAACGCCGTCGATGTTCTTGGCGAGCAGGATCACGTCGGCATTGATCTCCGCCGCGCGCAGCACCGCTGCCGTGTCGGTCGAGAAGAACGGAGAGCCGATGCCGCAGCCAAAGAGCACTACGCGGCCCTTTTCCAAATGCCGGATGGCGCGGGCGCGGATGTAGGGTTCGGCGACTTCTTTGATCTCCAGCGCCGTCTGGACGCGCACGTCCACGCCCTTCTGCTCCAGCACGTCGGCGACCGCCATGCAGTTCATCGCCGTGGCGAGCATACCCATGTGGTCGGCGCGGGTGCGCTCGATGTAGCCCTCGCCGTTTTTCACGCCGCGCCAGAAGTTGCCGCCGCCGATGACGACGCCCATCTGCACGCCCATGTCCGTGCACTTTTTGATAACGTCGCACACCTTGGAAACGACGTCGAAGTCGAAGCCGAAGTGCTTGTCGCCCGCCAGCGTATGCACCATCATCGTCAGGGCGACAAGTGGTGCATCTATCCGATGTACGACTTTGCGCATCCCATTCAGGACGCGCTCGAGGGCATCACGCACAGCCTCTGTTCGCTGGAATTTGAGGCGCACCGCCCGCTGTACGAGTGGGTCGTGAACAACGTCTCCGTTCCTGCCAAGCCGCGGCAGATCGAGTTTGCGAGACTTGGCATCGACCACACCGTCATGTCCAAGCGCAAGCTTCGCCAGCTCGTCGAGCAGGGCTATGTCTCCGGCTGGGACGACCCGCGGATGCCGACGCTCTGCGGCCTGCGCAGAAGAGGCTACACCAGCCACTCCATCCGGGATTTTTGTGAGCGCATCGGCGTGGCGAAGGCTGCGAACACGGTTGAGTACGCGCTTCTGGAACACTGCCTGCGCGAGGATCTGAACGATACCGCAGAGCGCACGATGGCCGTCCTGCATCCGGTCAAGCTGGTCATTACCAACTATCCGGAGGGGCAGTCCGAGACCTTCACCGTCGAAAACAACCCCGTCCATCCCGAGCAGGGCACGCATGAGATCACGTTCTCGCGTGAGTGCTGGATCGAAGAGGACGATTTCATGGAGACGCCTGTCCCGAAGTATAAGCGCCTGACCCCGAACGGCCCCGAATGCCGACTGAAGGGCGCGTATCTCATCACCTGCACGGGCTGCAAGAAGGACGAGAGCGGCAAGGTCACAGAGGTTTACGCCGAATATGACCCGAACTCCGCGGCGGCGATCCCGCCGACGGACGCAAGGTCAAGGGCGCGACCATCCACTGGGTGGATGCGGCCAACTGCGTGGACGCCGAGGTGCGCCTCTACAGCAACCTCTTCTCCGACCCGCAGCCCGATGCGGCCGAGAACTTCCTCGACTGTCTCGCTCCGGATTCGCTCACCGTTCTCAACGGCTGCAAGGTTGAGACGGCGCTGGTCGAGGACGCGAAGAAGTATGACGCCCTCGGTGCAGTGCGCACCGAGCAGACGGCGCAGCCGTATCAGTTCATGCGCGTCGGCTACTTCTGCATGGATTCGAGAGACTGCTCGGCGGAGCATCTGGTGTTCAACCGCAGCGTCCTGCTCAAGGACGGCTTCAAGCCGGCAAAATAAGCTGCGGACGCGCGCTGCGCGTGGACGGCCTTGTATATTGCATTTATAGACAGCCTGACAAAAAGCGCCCATGCGCTTTTTGTCAGGCTGCTCCATTGTATCCTTGCTTTTCCAGATTTGGCATGGTAGAATGAACGCAGAGAAAAAAAAGAGAGTACACCCATGACCGAACCCTATGTCAACCCGGCGGAGATCGGTAAAGCGGAACGAAAATGTCGCGCTTGGCGTACTCGGGCGCTGATCTTCTCCGTTGCCGGCGGTCTGGCCCATTTCGGCCTGATGCAGCTCGGCTATATCGCGGCGATCAGCGCGCTGGTCGGCATGGCCGCCGGTTACTTCGGCTATGGCCTGTTTTCCGGCCGGAAGAACACCGTGCACGGCGCGATCCTCGCCGTCGTATTCACCATGCTGATGATCGTTGCCGCCGAGTATTTCGCGCTGGCAAAGGGAGATCTTTGACGTGTTCAAGGAAGAATATGAAATCACGTTCCGCGATGCGCTTGCCCGCCACACCGGCCTTTCTGGAGGGTTCGATGTCCGTAGCGGCGTTCTGAAGGATATCGGCTTCGCCCTTGTATTCAGCATTATGGAAGCCTTTTTCTTCATCCGCGACGCCTCCCGCAAGGCCAAGGCGGCGGCTGCCGCCGCAGCGGAGGCAGCGGCAAAAAATCCAGCGGAGTTTTGAGAATCATACCTTCGCTCGGTACCCCGCAGGAACAAAAACGCAGAGCCGACCGGAGGGAGAAGCGCAAAGGGAGACCGTCAGGCGCTCCTTCGCGTCAGCCTGTCTGAAAGCAGAAAAAGCGTTCCCCGTTTCCGGTACCCGGAAGCGGGGGCGTTTCATGAGTGCATGGAGGGACGCTGCGGCTGCTTTTGCCACGCTTTTCCTTTGCATGACAAAATACACCTTGTGAATTTACAAAGAAAACTGTATAATGAAAACAGATATATAACCACCAAAAGGAGACAGCGTGGGATGACGGAAAGCTTGCAGCATTTTCTCGAACAATTTCACACCACCGGCTGCGCGGATGCGTTCCGGTATATGGGCTGCCATTTCGCAGACGGCGGCGTGGTGTTCCGCGTCTGGGCGCCGAAGGCCGAGTCTGTCAGCGTGGTCGGGGATTTCAATTTCTGGAATGAGCAGGATTTGCCCATGCAGAAGATCTCGGACGGCGTCTGGGAGGCTTTTTCTGTTTATGCGCAGCCCGGCGGACCTATAAATACTGCGTGACCGGCCAAAACGGGCGGAAGGTCTATAAGACCGACCCCTACGGCACGCGCTGCAAGGCGCTGCCGGACACCTCCAGCGTGCTGGAGCCGCCGGACAAGCTTCGTCTGGCACGACGGCGCGTACCGCGCGCGCAGGAAGAAGCAGAACGCGCTGAACCGGCCGCTCAACATCTATGAGGTTCACGCCGGCTCCTGGAAGCGCCATGCCGACGGGAGTGCCTACAGCTGGGACGATCTGACGGCGGAGCTGATCCCCTATGTCAAGGACATGGGCTATACGCATATCGAGCTGCTGCCGATCATGGAATATCCCTACGACCCGTCGTGGGGCTATCAGGTGACGTGCTATTACGCGCCGACGCATCGCTACGGCACGCCGGAGCAGCTGATGCGCTTCGTGGACGAATGCCACCGGCAGAACCTCGGCGTGCTCCTCGACTGGGTTCCGGCGCACTTCCCGAAGGACGAGAACGGTCTTTACGAATTCGACGGAACGTGCTGCTATGAGCTGTCCGACCCGATGATGAACGAGCACCCCGACTGGTCGACGCGCATTTTCGACTTCGGAAAGCCGGAGGTGCGCTCCTTCCTCGTGTCGAACGCCTGCTACTGGCTCGAACGCTTCCATGTGGACGGCATTCGGGTGGATGCGGTCGCGTCGATGCTCTATCTCGATTATAACCGGCAGGTGTACAAGCCGAACCGCTTCGGCGGCAAGGAAAATCTGGAGGCCATTGAGTTCCTGCGGGAGCTGAACAACGCGGCCTTCCGGGTCAACCCCTGCCGTCATGATGATCGCCGAGAATCGACGGCCTTCCGTTGGTCACGAAGCCCGACTACGTGGGCGGCCTCGGCTTCCTGTTCAAGTGGAACATGGGCTGGATGAACGATATGCTGCGGTATATGTCGCTGGACCCGCTGTACCGCAAGGGCGACCATATCGCGCTGACGTTCTCGATGACCTATGCGTTCTCCGAGAACTTTGTCCCAAGCCGCTGAGCCATGACGAGGTCGTCCACGGCAAATGCTCGCTGATCGGGAAGATGCCGGGGCACCACGACGATAAATTCGCAAATCTGCGCGTATTTTGCGTATCAGATGAAAACATCCTGGCAAAAAGCTCAACTTTATGGGCAACGAGCTGGCGCAGTTCATCGAATGGAACTACACACAGGGACTTGACTGGTGCTGCTTGACTATGACCGGCACCGTCAGCAGGACGTTGTCCGAGCTGAATCATTTCTATCTGGAGATCCGCAGCTGTGGGAAAACGACAGCGACTGGGACGGTTTCCAGTGATCGACTGCGACGACCGCGACCGCAGCATCGTCACCTTCCGCCGCATCGCGCAGCGGCGGAAGCTGGTCTGCAATTTCTGCCCGGTGGTGCGAGGCGTTACCGGAGTCGGCCTGCAAAGAAGGCAGGCTGGTATGCCGGTACTCAGCACCGACGAGGGGCGCGGCTACGGCTATGGCCCGGCCGCAGAAGGCGGAAAAGACCGTATCAAAGCTCCCATTATTCGGCGGAATTCCATCTGCCGCCGATGAGCGTTACCTATTACCGCTTCCAGCGCGCAAAAGCCGGAAGCGGCGGAATGATCCGCCGGGCGCAGAAGGCCCGCGCAGAAGGATCGGATCAAACAGAGAAATCAGACAGGAGGAACCGTTATGCAATTTCAGAAGAAACGCTGTGTCGCATCGCCCTCGCCGGCGGACAGG
>VOFG01001603.1_pt1 | contig 11082 bp, 12 predicted proteins | sample 5384171 | NCBI WGS metagenome assembly VOFG01 (sample SAMN12384726, study PRJNA508395) | human gut metagenome | isolation source: healthy gut F | host: Homo sapiens | reverse complement strand
AGGCAGAAGTAGTTTTGACAGCTCCTATCGGGACAAGTTCTCTTTTTTCAAGAAGATCAAAAAGTCAGATTAACGGAAAAGCCCATGTTTCTGTAGCTAGGCTGACGGAAATTGTCTATGCCCTGCCCCCAGGTTCCCGTGCTTGCCGTAGATTCCGGATCAAACGGAGCTTTATTGTACAACATAAGCAAATTACGTCCCACTAATGCCACCCGAACATCTTGTATCCATTTTACCCACCGGTTAACGGGGATATGATAGGCTATCGACATTTCAGCAAGACGAATATTAGTGGCATCATAGGTATACACTGTTCCCGTACATGCCTGTCCTACCTGCCGAAAGTAGTTCTCTGCCGGAATCTTTTCATCACTAACCCAGACACCGCCATTATCACGGGCTATTGCCGTAGCCTGCGAGACACCAAATCGATCCATAGCAGCTTGCGTCATCGACACACCTACACCACCAAAACGGGCATGAATCACAAAATCGAGTTCAAAGCCTTTCCATAAAAAAACTGTTAGCCAAGCCCATCGTATATTTAGGGATCAGTATTACCTGCATACACATAGTCGTATGCAGGATTGACAGTCTGTGAGGATTTATCAACAATAACATTCCCTGTGCATCTCTCTGAAAATCTGTAATATATATATCACCTATAGAGCCACCTTCCTTCAATGGAGTATACCAACCGATACCTTTACCCATTTGGATTTCTTTTTAAATTAAAATCGGTACCCGTTATAGGATTTTTCTGAGGTTCTAAAAGCTGCTTTACTTCATTCTTATTGATAGAATAAGTGAAACGTCCATCCCACTTTACCTGCCCGATATTCATATTTGTACTCAAGATAAGCTCGAAACCTTTATTATCAACCTTGGCCCCATTATACATGAAATAAATATCCCCCTGAAAGGGAATAGAAAGATATCCTCCAAACGGTAAATCGGAAGTAGATGTCTTGTACATTGTAAACGCCAAACTGATTTTATCATTAAGAAAACCTGCATTGAGTCCTATTTCGTGAGACTTAGTATGCTCGGGATCCAGCATATTATCCTCCAATCTGGGCTTCAAACCCACCCTTTTTTATTCAAAAAGATATAATCAGTAAAACTATTACCGGTTTCACTATAGGTATAATTGAGTTTTAGAAACGAAAGGAATCGGTTGGGATTATCAGACAACCATCCTGTTGGGACTACAGATACCCCTACCGAAGGATAGATAACATCTGTTGAATAACTTGAATCATCATCCCAGAATTTCAGCCATTCCATTCGTCCGCCCAAATCAAGAAATAACAGGTTTTTATATCCCAATTGCGCAAGCATAAACAATGATGTAGCCCGGTCGTGATAATTGAAGTCTTGATCTCTATAGTAAGAGCCCCCATGTTTATCCAGCCCTGATAAATTAAACTGATTCACTACTCCCAATGCACCGTCAATGTAAGAGTTATCAAACTTCGTATCACAAATAGAAGAACCTAAAGTGGCATTAATCGAAAAGTCCCCTAGCTTTTTATTGACATTGAACAGGAGATCGGAATAAAACTGGGTATTCTTATCTTCAGACTCATAATACGAGCCCAAAGGATTGGCTTGAAGAGAAGACGCATAAAGTTTTTCGGTGGCAGTTTCTGTATCACGATCGTAATGAATACGCCCCGCCACATTGAGCCAGGAGGTCAAATCATATTTTGCTCCTATCCCACCTAGTAAACGTCTCTTTTTCTGATTGTACAGATTCCGGTTGATTATCCAATAAGGATTTTGCATACCCATCCCCATGTTTCCTAAAGGCCAATATTGCGCATTAGCCCCAAGTTTCGGATCGTAAACTTCAAAATGATTCTTGTAGTTATAATCGGGATTGACGCTAATACGCTCTTGCAACACATCAGGTACCAAATAGACAGGAACCAATGGATTACCATACATACCTTGCGATAACATATTCTGTTCTGCGGTATGAATATATCTCAAAAGTAAAGTCGAGTTTCAGTCTATGATTTAATAAAGAAGATGTATTCCGGAATGAGAAATTGTAACGATCTACATCGTTGTTGGGAATGATGCCAGTGCCATTCATTGTGACAGCCGATACTCGGGTTTGATTATATTCATTTCCTATAGAAAGGCTAAAGGGAATTATTGATAGTATGTCCGGTACGGAAAAAGTCTGCTGGATTCCATGACTGAGGATGATTCGTCTTTTCTCCCCACCCCGCCACGTAGGTCTGCTGGAATTCAGGCATGACAAGTGGCGAACTGAAAGTGGTACTATTCCCCAACTCTACTCTTAGTTTTCCGGAATGTGCTTTCTTTGTATTAATCATCACCACACCGCTAGCGGAACGACTACCATACAAAGTAGAAGCTGCTGCGGTACTCAAAACAGCAATGCTCTTTATATCATCAGGAGAGAAAGCTGCTATACCATCACCAGTCTGCCAGTTAGAGGTATTTACATTAAAAGATTGCTCTGGCTCCAATCGTGGCAAAGGTACACCATCCAAAGTAAAAAAGCACATTGTTGGATTTTAATATGGAACGGTAACCACGCAACACCATCCTTACTGAACCACCCACACCGGAAGCACTGGGATTAATAGCAGCTCCCGCCACTCTTCCTATCAGGGAGTTTACGAAATTGGCGTCTTTCACCTTCATCAGATCGGCCCCATCAATCTGTTGTGACTGTATGCCAACTTCACCGTATCCTTTGGAGAAGTTTCATGATCCGCATAAATCATAGAAACAGGTAACAAGGCCAATAAAAGAATCGCACCTCCTTTTTTCATCAAAGAAATGTACAAAGATTGTGAGAAGCCACAACTAAGCAAAGTTTTGAGAGTAAATGCTTTCATAGGCATCAAATATTTAGATTTTGGTTACTACAAACTATTCATGTATCAAAGTTTATAGAAAAACTATATACATAATATAAATACAACTATAAGGAGCTTTCTACTAAAAGAGAAATGAGACTTTTTAAGAAAAAATCTTAAATTATATTTTAGATAGTTTCTATTTCCCTTTACTAACAAAAATTCAAATTACATACTTTCGAATGCATAATTTCGAAGAATATTATACAGCCCTAAAAAACATTCAATTTAGAGAATATAAAATACCCTGATATAAATTGGCTGTTTTAGTCGACTTATATTAGGGTAAGATACATATCGGACGACAATCCATCAGCGATGTAACTGTACATTCTCTGTAGCCAAGTGTCGTCCGGGGCTTTTGAATATAAACCATAAAAGAAAGTAGGAAGAAAACAAACCCAGTTCCCTTCCTACTTGATGAATAAAAGTTCTATTTGCTCTTTCTCAGTTTTCTGACGACCTCGTTTATGGGTACTAATCTTTTACTTTGATAAACAATCGCAGCATCATACCCTGTTTTTGCCACTTGATCTTCGTTAAAAATGACCAATTGATCGGTACATAAGGGCAAGTAACCTTTTTGGTTTACAAAATACTTTATCCTATCAAAATATTCTTTTTTTTTGCTTTTGATCGTCCCTGCATTGCCTTTAAAAAATGCAACTCTCTTTCCGTGAAAATCAAATGTGCTTTTTATCGTTTGATAATTAAAATTCAGATATTTACTTTCACAAATATTCAGGGTAACCATAGTATCTTCCCCATTTTGACAAGACAGTCTAAAATATCTTTTTGCCTGTCTTGTTCGGATTTATCTTGCCCCATTAATGAAATGTTAAAAATCATAGGCAGGAATAGAATTAAAAGTAAATGTTTCATTTTTATTTATTAAAAAATAACTATAAGTCCACGGTCTAATACCATTTCCCCACAAATACATTTGTGCATTTAAGAGATATGGATGTATTCCTATATTGAACAATCCCGATAAATTCAATGCAACAGAAGTATGTGTAACACAACTGCTCAATTCCAAGCTATAGATAAATTTGCCAGAATTCTCCATCTTATTAAGCCATTGTCCATATTTCATTATTGTACCCTTATTGACATTAAGAGTTTGTCGCCAAAACACTTCTCCTGCACCTGTATGAGTATCCCAATGGTTTGTTCCTCCTTCATCCAATGCCAACTGCCATTCCCGTCGACATACCTATTGGGACCGACTGAAATAATACCATTAGGGTCAGCATTAGCAGGATTTCCATTGCCCAAACCAGTTCCTGTCATAGTTCCTTCATTTACTAATGCAGAATGCCCTACAGCATCCGAATTTTCAGTAACCAAATCAACCTTTTGAGGATTAAATCCTATCAACGCATCACTCAAATTTGCCAGTGCTCCAAGCCCATATCCGATATTCTCCAGTACAGAATTCCCTTTTTCGCCGAGATATCCAAAATCTCCATTCGTAAAGTCGTAAGAGACTGCACCAAGACTGATTGATATCGGCGTTTGTCCACCGGTATAAGCCCAAGTACCTACCGAGTTGACAAGCGAAGAACCAGCTATAGCCACAGTGTTCGCCATTGGAATTCCTGAAGTCGCTATCGCTCCACCTACATAACCTGACACACCGCCTACAACAGCACCACCAAGCATATAACCCCAAGTTTTACCGGAGCTCCAATCCCATTTTACAGGATTATATTGTCCTTTATTAGCTATAACACCACCCGAATACATACCAATTGCAGCACCAATAATTACAGGAACAAACCAAAGAAACTCTCCATTCCGATCCACATAGCACAGTGGATTATTCATCGCATACATATACCGATTATACGACTGCGTAAAGTCCAACACCTGCACATATGGGTCAGGACTCAAGAATCTTCCCAGCACTGGATCATACAGACGGGCATTCATGTTAATCAATCCAAAGAACGAAAGATGCTCGTGTCCTGTAAAGCCTCGATCCAGCATCAGCTCAGGCTCCGTACCTGGTGCATAAACGGTTTGGGTAGCGGGATTGCGCAATCTTCCCCAAGCATCAAAGCTATTCTCTTCCACTACGTTTCCTTGTGCATCGGCTATTTGTAAAATGCTGCCTAAGTAATCCCGATGAATAAAGAAAACAGATAAGCGATTACCTTCTTTTTATTAATACCGCAGGAGCATCATAATATCCGCCGCCAAGATAAAGCTTTTCTTTGACACTGCCAAGAGATTCGTCTATTTCGTAGTTACCACCCAGATAGTAACGAGTCAACTCATTCTGATTGTTCACAGAATACTGCATACGTATGCGCTCATGATTGGCGTTGTACGTCAACATGACTTTCTTCGTATCCAGCATGATAACAGAAGGACGCTGGGCAGCGGTATAAGTGATGTCAATACCTGACTTTACCGGGTCTCCCCGTTGTAATCCAAACCAGTCACTGCATAGGGGCGATTAGGATTAGTATAATTCAGGCCCAAGTTATTTTCATTACTCTTCCTGCGAATATTGCCCAAATCGTCATAGATGATACTGTTATGTCCTTCAATTCGTAAGCGGTTCAATTCATCATAACCGAAGTTTTCCGACAACCCTCTCGTCTCATCCGTACGATTCTCTAGACTGTTGGTTTCCGTATTGAAGCTGTAGCTATGGTCGAACATGACTGTTTCGTCTGCCCTCATAATGCTGCGTCTTGTAAGTAATCCACAATCATTAAAGGTATAGCTGCGTTGCATACCACCGGCGGTAAGCTTCGTCAATTGGCCCAACTCGTTCTCTTCATCGTGACGATACACCAAGGTCCCGTCCTGCAAGCGGACTTCGGACAAGAAACCGTTCCGGTAAATCAGATGCTCGGTAGCCAATGTTCCGTTTTGAGAAGTATAAACCACATCGGATGGCAGTCCAGTGGTAGTGTAGCCATACGTTTTCTGTAACCACTTGCCGTCTGGCGCTTTTTCACGCTGCATTTCCAGCCTGCCATATCCGTCGTAAACGTTGTACATACCACTGCCATTGCTCGACACTGCCGAGAGTAGCAGGTTCTCTGTATTGTCATAGGTGTAGACCGTTGTCATGTCAGGGTAGTCTGCCTGGTTATTCTCCCGTAGCAATCGTACTCTTTCACAATCTCACGACTATCAGCATCCGTTTCCTTACATATGTTTCCGGCAGCGTCGTATGCTGTACGCCTGATTCCGGCACTCGGGTCTTTGATAGCAATGCGCCGACCGTACTTATCGTAGTAGAAACGGGTCTGTATTTCTTTCTGATTCGCCTTTACTACTGCTACTATCGGTTGTCCGTCAGGGCGGTAGTAATAGTCAATAATTCCCCCGTTATCCGCAACCTGCGTCATCAGTCCCGCAGCGTCATACTTGCGAATGCGGCGAATACCATTCTCTAGAACAGTGTCCGTCAAAATTCCATAGGCGCAGGAATCTATTTTCCCCGAGGCGTGGCGGGTAGAGGTAAGACGGTTGAACTTGTCGTATACAAAGTGGGTCCAGTGTGAAGGCACGCTATCCTTAGTCGGTAGTGATTCTTTTTCCAACAAGCCAGTCTTGGGGTTATACACCTTATCTATTTTCATTTCCCGTTCATCAAAGCGAATCTGCGATGTACGCACTTCACGCTTGAGAAAGTCATAATACATTTTCGTCACGGGTTTCCGGTCTCAGTAGCGGTTACAACATACAGTCCGGGGTCCTTTCCCTGGCTCCATGCAATTGATAGCTGTTTCGCACTCCCGTCAGGATAGCTGGTTTCCATAAGACGTCCCCATGCATCATAGATGTAGCGGGTGATGCGTCCTTTAGCGTCAGAACTGCTTTGCAAAAGTCCGGTTGCAGGGTCATACGTATAGTCAATAGATAGTCCCATGGCATTAGTCTTTTTAAGCAGGCGTCCGTTAGGGTAGTACATAAATGTGTATCCTAATGTATCTGTTGACTCATAAGAGCATTGCTTCTGCTTGATTAGCTGCAAACGGTCGTTATACTCGTAACGTTCTTGGGAAGTGATACTTCCATTGATAAAGTTTGTTCTACAAACAGGCCAATAACGGTCGTCGTAATCTACTCTTACTTCCTGGATAACAGTTGAATCATTACGGAAGTTCTTTGTCACGGAATAAAGCGGAAGTCCCAATAGATACAAATCACTATTTTCCACATTCTCATAACCATGCGATTTCGTTTCCTTAAGGACGCCACAGGAAGTGGATACAGCAACCACCTGCCCATACCCATTATGTTCATCCCTAGTCACTTTTTTCCGTTTCATTGAGAGCATTCTTCACCGTTTCTTTCTGTAATTTCAGAAGGATCGTTTTATCCTGTGCCCTCTCCAACACATATTTACGTACAACCGTATCAGTGGGAGTTTCCTTTTTATCTCCGCACCTAACAATTCCGGATCAAATACGGAAGTCATCAGACGTTTATTTATAACGTCTTCCGTCTCAATTTTCCGAAACCACGGAATCCCAGCCCCGTACAGTGGAAAACGGCATGAGTATAGTTGTAGTATTCCCACGAAAGCTGCTCGCCTCCCTTTGTTTTTTTCAGCCATGACGGAACATACAGATGAGGAGTCATTACTGCATGTGGGTAACTAATATACCCAAATGATGGACTCAAAGTACCCTTATAGCGACTTTCGGGAACTTTCATTATATCCATATAATAGTGGTTCGAAGTCACTCCATAACTATCGGTTAGGTCATGTAACATACGCTGTTCTGACTCGTTATGAGAATAATCATATACATGGAGATTCTCATTGTCCACGCAGATAAGCCCGCCCGACCAGTAGTAAGATTGCGCTACATTAGCCATAGCAAACTGCGCCGAAAGATTATCCATTTGCAAAACAGAACGGATATTATAGTTCTGACTTATTTTTCCATTCTCGTTCAAGTGAAGATAGATTTTCCCACGCACGTTACGCAGCAAATCCGGCAAGCCGTCACTATCCACATCCACCAACATGAAGTTCTGCCCAACCGTCTCGTGAAAACAGTAGAACAATTCCTCTGTATGCACTTTAAATCCAGGATTAGCGGAACTGTAGGAAGAGTTGCCGGTTGATAACAGAAACTTCCACTGCTTGCCGTTCTCCACATTCCAGTCAAAGACCACCAAGTCACGCTGGGGTACACTCGGATCAACCATACACTCCTGGCCGGAGTAGGGATGTACATAATGTTTATATCCACTCGCACTAACGCTTTTCAGATTACTCTCACTATCACATGCACCATGGCAAATTCCATCTCCGAAGTGTTTAAACCCATCCTTACAATGCACACGACGTGGCCCCAGAATAATATCCATATTCCCGTCACCGTTCATATCAGCCACCATCAGTTCCCTGTCCTTTATAGTACCGCTTTCAAAATTGAAGTGCATGATATTAATAGCACTAGAGTATGCCAGTTGCCGGAACCCATCACCGGTAAACTCGTAAACATAAAGACCGTTTATGTTGATCAGACAGATATCCGTTTTTCCATCACCATTATAATCCATAGGAATCAGTCGATCGGCATGCAATGCCCGACTATCTGCTTGGTACAGTGCAAAAGTCAAAAACAGGTTCCATTATAAATCGCTTTACGGCTATTCAAGTCTACCAGCAAGGCACGTGACGGATATTTCTTTCTATTCGAATCATAGCAAGTGGATATAGCCAGCAGCTCTGCCTTTCCATCCCCATTAAAGTCACCGGTAAGTACCTGCCGTTCATGAACATATCCATCCCATTCCGAGTATACATAATCCGAATGACGATTAGGATCGACATTATTTGTATATACAGACACCATCAACCGATCTTCATCATAATTCACTTTTACCGGTTCCTCCAATCCATCCCCATTCACATCTACCGCTTCCAATTGCTTAAAGCCTTTTCCTGCTGTAAATATGACGGGAGAAACGGGAGAAGTCGACAAATCTTTATATACCAGTAAATGCTGGTCTTCTTTATACTCACCTAACACCGGATACGAAATTAAACCGTCACTTTTCGACGCCCGGCTAAACTTTCCACGTGACAAGGCAAGTGACCTGTGAGAATTGGCTCCCCTGAACAGAATTCGGAAAATACTTCTGTAAATAAATAGTACGCCCACTAAGAAACTCAATGCTCCTTCCATCTCCGTACTTGAAACGCAGAGGAGTTAATTTGCCGCTTTCTGTCTCGCAATCCAATTGTACCGGCAGATCCACGCCTCTATTTTGATAAGAAAGCAGATAACGCCGCCACAGTGTACTTTTTATAAAAAGATTCCACTTTTTCCAGTAAACGACTATATTTAAATGCTTTTCCATCAACATAGCGTGTGATGTCATCAGTCACATTGCGATAGGTAAATACTATGGAATCATTATATACGCTTCCAGCTTCTCCATACAGAATCTTACGAATATAAGGTAAATTATCAACCTGAGTATAGTCATATTTAATAGTTCTACCTTTACGGTTCGTATATGAAGTCATCACGTAGCTGAAAGGAGCTTGCGCAAAGGCTTCAAACAAAGCGATGTTTCCATCTGGATAACGAGCTTGCAATGAACCGTTCGCCAATTTTTTCACTTTCACGAATCCCTGTTCGCTTTGCCAACTATTCGTACCAGTTTTTAACAAGCGGATACCATCCAACATCAACTTATCTTCGTTCAAAGAGAGAGGAGATGATTTTCCATCATAATAGATTGTTCCAGCCACGTGGGTGATACCGAGAGCCCACTGATATTCCACCCATACCCCAATGCGCTTTCACGTTGTTGGCTATTGTAACAGAACGACAAACGGGGGTGAAAGTCTTCCGGATCAGGATGAATATCGATTGCCACCTGATAGGTAACAGCTCCCGTGGGAGTAAGGGCGTATTGAATAGGTATTTCACCTACTTCGTACCCCGTATTAGCGTAGTCATTACCACCTTCTAATGTTGTTGCGCCCTGCGCTTTTGCAGAAAGGGCCGTCAGTGAGGCGATTATTAAAATAATGAATCTTTGTATCATATTTTTCATATATATTGCTATTTCTTATTAGTTTTAATTCGATTACCCGACTGATCGTATTGGTACCATACCGGGCTATTATCCGGTTCCTCCAGCAGAATTTCCGGTTCATCAGGAATGCCAGGTGATAAATCGGCTATAATAGTTATTCCCAGTTCTCCATTGGGAACAGAACCATTCATGTATTTATATCCTGCAGTAATAATAAAATAGGTGCCGGCAGGTAAATTTTTCAAATGGATATAAGCAAGTCCATGAGAAGCACCTTCAGGGATACCAAGCTTCTCCGGATCAAAATCCGGGGACATAAAGTCTCCCTCTTCAAAAAAATTTCGACCTCTTCTATGTTTACATCACTGTCTGGCTGAAGTTCAGAAAGGAGTCGATATACAAACAAGGAACTAAATCCCATGCGTGAGTTCCAGTTATGGACAATTACATTTCCCGAAGCCGGAATCTCCATCCGATAAAAACGGCATTCCTTGAGTCTTCTGATAATGGCTGCTCCCTTTAGGCATGTAAATGAAGCTATTATACCAAGGTGGCACTTTCCGTGTATCGCGTACATCCGTAAATATCATTTTTCCAATGTCGAATGTCACTGGTATTGCGTCATAATAATAGGTACCATCTTTTTTCTACGGTTTGCGCCTGCAGTCCCAATCCCCAAAATACTGCTAATAATATGAATATAATTCGTTTTGTCATTGTGTTTATTGTTATAATTGACTATTGGATAATTACAAAGCCCCGCCATGCCAAACTGGCGCGCACAATTTTGCATAGTGGGGATTATTCAGCATTTCTTTTACAAATTCATCGCATTAGCGCCTAAAACGCCTGCCAAAGCCGAAGCCACTGCGATAACCACCTTCAGGATCATATCCCATACTGATTTCTTCATTGCCATCATTTACCTCCTTTTCTGTTCTTTAATGTGTTGTGTTACTCTGTGTTTCTCCGTACTTCCAGTCTCATCAGTTCTATCGGCAAATTCTCCGAACTCCTTGAATTCCTTTGCCACATCGGAGCACGGGCACTGTTTAATCCACTCTTCCGGTTCTATCTCACCGTTTCCTGTTCAAGTCCGGCGAAAGATCCCGGTGTCCGCAGACCCGGCAGCCGGAAAATTTCTCCT
>VOFG01000187.1_pt1 | contig 11084 bp, 16 predicted proteins | sample 5384171 | NCBI WGS metagenome assembly VOFG01 (sample SAMN12384726, study PRJNA508395) | human gut metagenome | isolation source: healthy gut F | host: Homo sapiens | reverse complement strand
AATGGTTCGTCAGGGCGGCTGTTATCGCAAGATTTCTGTTTTTTTACGGCTCTTGACCGTCAGACGCAGAAAAACGCGAACTGTCGGCAAGCACCAGTTTGAGCAGCTTGTCGCGGAATGTTTCTGTGCTGCTGTGATTGAAAAACAACTCCGCAACAATGGTCTGCCCGTTTCTCTGGGTCGTGATGATACTGTCGGGGGTCTGTTCTGCCATAGGCGGCTCCTTTCTTTGGGCGTAAAAGAGGGATTTCCCGTAGTTCGGAAAATCCCTCTTGGTTGACGGTTATTCTGTTTTACTGTGCGGGCTGTGCGGCTGCCTGTGCCTTTCGTCTTGCCCGGTATTCCCGCGCTTTCATGCGGTCATACTCCCGTTGCTTTTCAAGATTTTTCGCCCGGTATTCCCTTGAATAGTTGCCGGTGGTAGGCGCGGCTCTTTTCCTTTTTTGCTTCCTCGATTTCCTCCCGCATTTGCCGGATTTCCTGCTCGGTCGGCTCTGCAAGTTGTGTTACTTCATTCTCAAACTTGCCGATATAATTGAAGTATATGCTGATGTGCTGGATTGCGTATCTCGCCCTTTTCTGGTCGCGCTCATGCACTTCAATCCGGCTGATAAACTCGTTGAGAATGGCGGGGGTAAGCTCGGTAAAGGCAGCATGGCGTTCCGTCAGCTTCAAAAACTTCTGCGCCCGTCCTCCCGCGTTCTCATAAGCGGATAGCTGCTCTTGGGCGTGGCAAGCAGCGCGTAGTATTCTTCTGAATACTTCTGCGACATCTGCTCATAGCGGTCTTGCGGGATCGTGCCGAGGGCGTTGTCCTCATAGAGCTTATTCAGTACCTTGTCAATCTGTTCAAGGCGTGTCGTGATTTGCGGAATACGCTTCTGCTGCTTCTTGGTCTGGTCGGTCTGCTGCATGGCAAGGTTCTTTTTCACTAAGGCTTCAAACTCCGCCCGGTTGCTGATAGAATAGTCCTCGATTTTCTTCAGCACTTCCGCGATGGTCTGCATAAGCAAGTCCGCGTCCATGATGTGCGGGACGCGTTTTCCAAAATCCGCTGTACGGTTTCAAAATCGCTGCGGCTGATAATCGGCTCATGCACATTTTCTGTGATGTGCCATTGGCTCCGGTCTACATAGTGGTTATGTTTATCCCGGAAATGCTTTGTAGTCTTGAAGTTGACTACATCTCCGCAATACTCCTGCCGTGTGAGGATATTGGTCAAGGTGGCTTTGTTCCACTTATAGCGGTTGGCCTCATTGAGCGCCCTGTTTTTACAGGTTCCCCGCCCGCGCTCTTTCATGTAGAATGTGGGCGTTGGGATTTGCGCCTGCGTGAGATGTACGGCGATTTGATTGCGGTTCTTCCCGCCGATAAACAGACGGAAAATCAAACGGACAACCTCGGCAGCTTCCTCGTCGATAATCCAAAAATCCTTGTTGTCCGGGGCTTTGACATAGCCATAGGGGGCTTCGGTGGCAATCGGCTTTCCACTCATGCCCTTCGTCTTAATGCCGGTCTTTACTTTCTTGCTGATGTCCTTTGCGTACCACTCCGACATGATATTGATAAAGGGCGCAAACTCCAATGTATCGGGCTTTTCGCTGTCTATCCCGTTGTTGACTGCGATAAAACGCACATTGTTCCGTCTGAATATCTCCATCGCGTTGCCGACTTGGAGATAGTCGCGCCCCCAGCGGGTGAGGTCTTTCATAATGCAGACACCGATTTTCCCGTTCTCTACATCGTCCATCATGCGGGAGTAGGCGGAACGGTCAAAAAACTGCCGCTTTCGTCATCGTCAATGTAGTGCCGGATATTGGTCAGGTGCTGCCCTCTGGCATAGTTCTCCAAAAATGTTTTTTGGTTCTGTATGCTGTTGCTCTCGCCGCCGTCCCTGTCCTCGTCGCCCACAGAAAGGCGGGAGTAAAGGGCTGTGATTTTACTATAATCAGTCATGTGCATAACCTCCTGTGCGTCCATGTATGTGTCATTTACACTTAAAATTATGCACTCCAGCGGGCAGAGCCGTATTCGATACCCTTGCGGTACTTCTTCGCGTTCTTGCCCTTGACATACACCGCCAGCCGGACGAGAACCGCGCCGAGGATACCGACGCAGATATCCAGCGCATGAAAGCTGGGTGCGGAGCTGGCAAATGCAGTCTGGAAGCCCTGCCCGATATGCAGCAGCTTTTCCAAGGTGTCAAGCCCCGGCGCCAGCCGCACCGCTTCGCAGAGCTTATCGAAGAGATATACAAAGAACAGATACGGCAGATTCGGCAGAAGATATTTTTTGAGTTTATCCTTCATCGCTCCACACTCCGTTCTCTGGTCTTGACCTTTTCGCCGCGCTCCTGCTCCTTGTGCTGCGTTTTGGACTGCTCCTGCGCCTTTTCCAGCTTGCGCCGGATGGAAGGGGCTTTCTCGCGGCTCAGATTTTTAGCGGAAAACTCCCGGAAGGCCGCCGTAATCACATCGGCGTCCCGACCCTTGAAGAATACCAGGTAACGGGTATGCTCCCCGGAGGTGTCCTTCTTCAATGCAAAATCCAGGCCGTACTTCTTCGCCGTGGAAGAAAAGGCCCGGATATTCTGATCCGTGATCTCGATGTTGGAAACGCCGGTGTTGTGCTTCATAAGCTGCCGGAGCGTCTGCTTGCCGTGCCGGAGCTGGGGATTTTTCTTGTGCTTCTCCATGTCTGCCAGCACCTTCTTCATAGCCTGCTGCAAGAGCTGGGCGGTCATTTTGCTGGCCTCCACACAAAGCGCAAGGGTTTTCTGTGTGATTTCTTCCTGCAAGGCGTTCACCTCCGATCTCCGCTGCCGTACAGGTCATGGCTGACAAGGGATGTGTAATAGCTGTCCATCGTGACCGGAGCGTTATACAGCGCCGCCAGCAGATATTTCTTGATATTGCGGACATAGGTGGTGTTCTCCCGCATCCGGTCAAGGACATACTCAATATGCGAGGCGTTCAGCTTCAGGAACCGTGACCGGACGACCTCCGCCGGGTAATCATCCCCCGCCACACGGATCATCTCCCGATTGGAGCAGACGGTATCCACCATGAGCTCCACCAGTTCGTCCAGCCGATCTTTATCCAACTGCACATTCTGCGAAAGAACGTCATACTCGATGTTCTCCAAGATCAATGCCCGATAGCTTTCCCGCTTTCGCATCCCGTCCTGCCCGCTCGCTCCCTGGGGGCTGGGGGACTTGATAGGATAGGACTTGATTCTTGCGTAATTGATAAATCTGTCTTTGATGGATAGTTACTTGATTCTTCTTTATTTAATTGGGCGGGGTTCTCCTGAATTGGAGCGTCCAACATTGGATTTGCCTGTACGGGATTTTCCCGTATAGGTTTTTCCTGTGTAGGTGACGGCGTTTAGGCTGTTCCAGAATGGTGTATTCGATAGAGCCGAGCTGTCCGTTTGCGCTGCGGACACGCGAACGGATCAGATAGCCGTGTGCCTCCAGCTCTCGGATGCCGCCGCTGATGCTGTCAATGCCGTCCTTGCAGATACGGGCAAGGCCCTTCATGGTGTAGTCCCAATTCTCCGGCAGGGACAACATGAGAGATAAAAGCCCCTTCGCTTTCAGGGACAGCGACATATCCCGCAGATGGTAGTTGGACATGACCGTGTAATCTCTGGTCTTTTCGATACGGAATACAGCCATCTTCGCACCTCCTTCCTCTGAAAATGAAAAGTGTTGGTTTCGGGCGGTTTGTTCGCCTGCATGCTTTTGCTGTTTCCCCATAGGAAAACACCCGCGCCCTGTTCGGAACGCAAGCCACAGCGAATGAAAACACGCAGATTTTCCGCCCTAATCACAACACTTGAATTTGGGTATAGAAAAAGAGGCGGCTGTCTGAAAAACAGTCGCCCAAAAAGGGATATATACAAGTTATTTGCTACTCGTCCAAATCGCCCTGACGCTTTCATGTTCACAGCATTTTACCCCTCGAAGAACTTCATCCCGCGGGGGACGATGAGCTTTGCCGCGCCGGGGACGACGCTTATCTGCGCGCGGCGGCTGTAAAGCGCCTCGCCGTCGATATTGATGACTTCGTCATCGTCAAAGCCAATCTCAATCGCCGGACCCTTGAGATGCGTGATGAGATGGGGCGGAAGCTCGTCCGCGAGACCCTTGGCGTACTTGCCGATGAGCGCGGCGAACGTGAAGATGTTGACGCGGCGCACGATGAAGAAATCAAGCTCGCCGTCGTCGGGGCGGGCGGTGAGACTGGGGTTGAAGCCGCCGCCGTAGTAGCGCCCGTTGCACACGCACACCAGCGCGTGCATGCCCTCCTCGTAAAAGTCGCCGCACTTTATGTACATATTGCGGTTGATGCCCTTGAACATGTTCACCACTGCCGACACGACGTAGCCCGCCGCGCCGCCGATGAGCGGCAGATGGCTGTAATCGTGCACGGAGGTGCCGATGCGCGCGTCGATGCCGACGGAGCAGATGTTGCTGCACCAGCGCCCGTTGCAGTCGATGAGGTCAATGGGGCGCTCCTCGCCGTCGAGCAGCGCGTCAAGATCGCGGTAAAGCTCCGCCTCATCGCCGAACATACGGCAGAAGTCGTTGCCAGTGCCGGTGGGGAAGGGGCAGATGGCGACATTGGGCAGCTGCGCCGCGCCGCAGACGCACTCGTTGAACGTGCCGTCGCCGCCGCAGGCGTAGACGCGGATATGCTCGCCGGAGGCGGCCTCCGCAAGTATCTTGTCCGTCGCGTCCATCGGGGCGCGCGTGACGTATATTTCAAATTCGCCGCCGCGCTGGGCAAATGCCTTTTCGACCTTGGCGCGGACCTCCCGCGTGTGATCCTTGCCGCCGGCGACAGGGTTTACAATGAAAAGATGTTTCATGGCTGGGCTCCTTCGAGTTTATTTGAAGTACATAAATAGGTCGCACTTGATCATGCCGTTGTAGAGCTTTCGCTTTTTGTCGGCGGTCTTGCCGAAGCAGCGCTCGAACTCCGTGTGCGAGGAGAGAAGATAAAGCTGCCAGTTCTCGGTTTTGCGCCACGCCGCGCCGAACGCGCGGTACAGTGCCTCCGCCTGCTCCTTTTCCATGATGCGCTCGCCGTAGGGCGGATTCGTGACAATGACACCGCGCTCGGTCCTGCGGTCGAACGCCGCGGCGTCCGCGACCTCGAAGCGGACAATATCGCTCACGCCCGCGCGCTCCGCGTTCTCGCGCGCGATAGCGATGGCTTTCGGGTCAATATCCGACCCGACGATATTGTACTCCCCGTGGAATTCCCTCGCCCGCGCCGCCTCGCGCGCATCGCGCCACACGGAGGGTCAATCATGCGCCAGCTCTGCGCGGCAAAGCTCCTGTGCAGCCCGGGGGCGATGTTGCGCGCGATGAGCGCCGCCTCGATGGGGATGGTGCCGCTGCCGCAGAACGGATCGCAGAAGTCGTCCCGCCCGCGGTAGCGGGAGAGCTTGACCATTGCTGCCGCCATGGTCTCCTTGAGCGGGGCGGCGTTGTGCGCCGGGCGGTAGCCGCGCTTGTGCAGCCCCTCGCCGGACGTGTCAAGACACACGGAGACATTGTCCTTCATTATCGAAAACTGCACCTGATACGTCTCAGCGATCTCGGGGAACCAGTCTATCCCGTATACGCCGCGCAGCCGCTCCACGATCGCCTTCTTGATGATCTTCTGGCAGTCGGACACGGAGAAAAGCGCGGAATTGAGGCTGTACCCCTTGACGGGGAACGCCCCGTCGCGCGGGATGATATCCTCCCAGCGGATGGCCTTGACGCCCTGAAAAAGCTCCTCAAACGTCACGGCGTTGAAGCGCCCCAACTCCACGAGCACGCGCTCGCCCACGCGCAGATTGATGTTCGCGCACGCGACGGCGCTCTCGTCGCCGGTAAAATACACCCGCCCGTTCTCGCTGGCGACATTCGCCATACCGAGCCGCTTGAGCTCGTCGGCGATCGGCGCTTCAAGCCCAAGCAGACAGGGGACACACAGCTTAAAATCCATTCCAATACCTCTTATTAAATAATAAAACTAATAATACAACAATTTTTTTTAGCTGTAAACGCCTGTAAGGGGAAATAATGCGAAAATTCAAAAGTTTATTATTTGTTAAAGAAATGCAAAGTATGGATAATTGGAAGCTGTGAACGGGAAAAACGGTTGACATAAAGACATGTTGACTAAAAATTATCGAAGAATTGCAAGAAAATGTGGATTTTTTGTGAATTGCCTATTGAAATTTTATTAAGAATGAGTTATATTTACGCTAAGGTTTGACGTGCGGGGTTCAGCTTTTGGAAAGAAAAGCCGCCGCCGCGTCATAAACGTGTTTATTCGTCAGGAGGGGCTTGATGCAGCGGGATGTGTTTTTGGAGGTTCTGAAGGATTCTTACAGCGCCTACTACAATATAGTCCCGGCGGAGAGCGAGGATGGGCTTCTGGCGTTCAGGGCGGACTACTTCTCCCGTGATGAGCGGTACTGGCTCACGAAAAACATCAAGATATGGGGCAATGAGACGAATGAGTTTGCCTATATCTTCACCGCGCCTGAGTTTGACATTGAGACGATAGATGCGTGCGTCAAGCGCGCTTTGGATGAATCCCTGCCGAGGGTCAAGCCCCACAAGGAGCATCAATATTCAAACGTAAAGGTCGTGTTCATCGCGGACAGCGTCGATAAGGACACGGCAAAGCGTGTTCAGAAGCTGAGCTTCAGCAAAAGCTACAGGTTCTCCCCTGCACGGCTATACCGAGTTGAAGGCCGGTATCGTCGAGCTGGGGACGCGTAGGGTCTGGACGAACCGTGCAGGGTTCGAGCTGGACAAGTATTTCAGTAAGCTATTCGCGGACAGAGACTGAGGGGTTCTGCACGCGAAAGCAAATAAATTTTATACTTTTTATTTAAGGAGTGAAAAGTGTGAGCGCAATACTTATTCTTCTCATCGCATTCGCTCTGCTTGCTCTGGGCTACATCTTCTACGGCTCTTGGCTTTGCAAAGCAGTGGGGCGTCGACCCCAACCACGAGACCCCGGCACACACCAGCTACGACGGTAAGGACTTCGTTCCTGCTAACCCCGCCGTTCTGATGGGCCACCACTTCTCGTCCATCGCGGGCGCAGGCCCCATCAACGGGCCTATCCAGGCTGCAGTTTTCGGCTGGGTTCCCGTTTTCCTGTGGGTCGTTATCGGCGGCATCTTCTTCGGCGCAATGCATGACTTTGGTGCTCTGTTCGCCTCCATCCGCCACAACGGCGGCTCCATCGGCGAAGTCATCAAGGACGAAATGGGCGTCAAGGCGCAGAGACTGTTCACCATCTTCGCGCTGCTCGTTCTCATCCTCGTCATTGCTTCCTTCACCGCAGTTGTTGCCGGCACCTTCATGTCCGACGGTCCTCTCTTCAGCGTTGGCCGTGAGAACGTCAGCGGCAACGCTTCCACCGCAACGACTTCTCTTCTCTTCATTGTTATCGCTTTCATCTTCGGTTACTTCGTGTACCGCAAGAATGTCAAGATCGGTCCTGCGACCATCGTCGGCATCATCGGCATCGTCCTCATCGTTATCGCCGGTCTGAACTTCGGTGTCAACGCCAGCCGTACCTTCTGGGTGCTCTTCATCGCCGTGTACATCATCGTGGCTTCTCTGCTTCCTGTCTGGATGCTGCTTCAGCCGCGTGACTACCTGAGCTCCTTCCTGCTCTACGGCATGATGATTATCGCTGTCATCGGCATCCTCTTCTCCGGCGCGACCGTCGACCTGCCCGCCTTCACCGGCTGGAAGGGCATCAACGGCAACTCCACCCTCTTCCCGACCCTGTTCATCACTGTCGCCTGCGGCGCTGTCTCCGGCTTCCACTCTCTCATCGGTTCCGGCACGACCTCCAAGCAGCTCGACTCTGAGAAGGATGCAAAGGTCATCGGCTACGGTGCAATGATCGTTGAGTCCGCTCTCGCTATCATCTCCATCATCGCCATCGGCGTTGTCTTCAAAGAGACCAACATCGGCGGCGGCGACAAGTTCCTCCTCACCGCTCCTCCCACGATTTTTGCCGGCGGTATTGCCACCATGATCGCGAACATGACCGGTGGCGTTGCGGACTTCACCAACCCCGTTTACGACGCCACCTACACCCTGCTGACTCTGGCTGTCTCCGTCTTCGCTCTTACCTCCCTTGACTCCGGCACGCGTCTTTCCCGCTACATGTTTGCCGAGCTGTTCATTCCCGAAGGCAAGACCCGCGACGAGCTGACCGGCGCCCGCAAGTTCTTCTCTCACCCGCTCGTTTCCACCCTCATCATGGTCGTCATCGGCTGCGGCATGGGCTTCATGAGCCTTAGCCAGATCTGGGGCGTGTTCGGCGCTGCCAACCAGCTCCTCGCCGGTATCGCCATGCTGGCAGTTGCTGCATGGCTGGGCAACATCGGCAAGAACAACAAGATGTTCTTCGTCCCGATGGTGTTCATGCTCTGCGCGACCCTCACCTCTCACCATGACCATCATTGGCAAGATCAAGCTCATCGCTTCTGCCGGTGCTGCTTGGGGCGACTGGTTCCAGATGATCTGGTCCATCGGCCTTATCGTCCTTGCTGTTATCCTCGTTGTTGAGGGTGTCCAGGTCATGACTAAGAAGGAGAAGAAGCAGGCTTAATTGCCGCTCCCTCTTCTGAAAAAACTGAATAGTTTTTCCGCCCGCCCTGTGCATGCAGGGCGGGCGTTTTGCGCGTAAAATTTGTCAAAGTAAGGTCGAATCTTGCATTGACAAGGCAGGATAAGAATGATAACATTATATATAATATATATTACCGCGTGAAATGCAAAACACGTGAATTTACCCCGTAAATGACGGGAGAAGGAGAACACCATGTCTGTATTCGATGAATATCGCTCTAAGCTGAAAACAGCAGAAGAGGCGGTCAGCGTCGTGAAGAGCGGGGACTGGGTGGACTATGCGTCCAACAACGGCTTCCCGCGCACGCTGGACGCGGCGCTCAGCAAGCGCCGGGATGAGCTGCGGAATGTCAAGATACGCGGCAACCTCATCCCCGGGCCGATACAGGTCGTCGAGTGCGACACGGGGTTTGAGCATTTTATATACAACAGCTGGTTCTGCTCGGCGTATGAGCGCCATCTGATGGACAAGGGGCGCGCGTTTTTCATCCCGATGGACTTCCGCAACATGGGCGCGTATTATGAGAACTATCTCACGGTCAACGTCGCCATGCTGTCCGTCACGCCGATGAACGACAAGGGGTATTTCAGCCGTTCCTGCTGTCAGGGGCTGCCCAAGTCCGTGATAGCCAAGGCGGATTATGTCATACTTGAGGTCAACGAGAATATGCCGTGGGTCTGCGGCGGGGAGGACAGCCTTGTCCACATCTCCGAGGCGGACGCGATAGTCGAGGCGAACGACCCCATATGGGAGATGAGCCCGCCGCAGCCGAGCGAGACGGAGATGAAGATCGCCCATAACCTCATGCCTTTCCTGCATGACGGCGCGACTATACAGCTGGGCATAGGCGGTCTGCCGAACGCGATGGGCAGACTCATCGCCGACAGCGATCTGAAGGATCTCGGCATGCATACGGAGCTTGCCTCCGACGGGTATTACGCCATGTACAAGGCGGGGAAGCTCACGAACAAGTGCAAGCTTCTGCACCCGGGGAAGAACGTGTCCGCCATCTTCATGGGCAGCCGGGAGTTCTATGACTGGATCGACCATAATGAGGACTTTTACGGTCTGCCGCTGAGCTACGTCAACAACCCCCACGTGCTCGCGCAGAACAGCTCAATGATCTCGATAAACGGCGCGCTGAATGTCGACCTCTACGGGCAGGTCAACGCCGAGAGCGTGGGCTTCCGCCAGATAAGCGGCACGGGGGGACAGCTCGACTTCGTGTCGGGCGCGGTGCACTCCGCGGGCGGCAAGGCGTTTTTGTGCCTGCCCTCCACGCATGCGGGGCGCGACGGGAGGCTTGAATCGCGCATCGTGCCGCATTTTAATATGGACATCATCACAACGCCGCGCAGCATGTCGCACTATATCGTCACGGAGTACGGCGCGGTCAACCTCGCGGGGCTGAGCACGTGGGAGCGCGCGGAGGCGCTCGTCTCCGTCGCCCACCCGGATTTCCGGGATGAGCTCATCGCCGCGGCGGAGCGGCAGCATATCTGGCTGCCGTCCAACAAACGAGGATAAAGAGGTAAAGACACCATGAAAATAGACCCGACGCTCTACCGCGGCAGACCCGCGGATGCGCGAATAGAGAAGGAGGAGCGCTGCTACACGCTTCTGGACGGTCTCGGCGTTGAATACTGGCGCGTTGACCACGACTATGCCGACCATATCGACGACTGCCACGAGGTTGAAAAGGTCCTCGGCTGCGAGATATGCAAAAACCTGCTGCTCACAAACCGCCAGCAGACGGAGCTTTATCTGCTGCTTCTGCCGGGGGACAAGCCGTTCAAGACAAAGGTGCTCTCCAAGCAGATCGGCACGGCGCGCCTCTCGTTCGGCACGCCGGAGCAGATGCTCGCCGCGCTGGACATCACGCCCGGCTCCGTGAGCGTGCTGGGGCTGATGAACGACAAGGACGGGCGCGTCAGCCTGCTCATCGACCGCGACCTTTTGAAGGAGGAGTTCTTCGGCTGCCATCCGTGCATCAACAGCTCCTCGCTGAAAATACGCACCTCCGACGTGACGGACAAAATAATCCCCGCCATGCACCATGAGATACGCTATGTCGATCTCCCGTGGGAGGTCGAGGAAGCCTAAAGTCGTCACGTGCGGCATATGATGGACACGGAGGTGTTGCATATGCCGTATGAAGAAACCGGGAACATCACAAGAGAGCACAGCGTCAGTATGCTCAACCGCGAGAAAATGAGCCTCACGGGGGTGGACGACGTATCTGCCTTTGACGAGAGCACGATCGTGCTCACAACGAATCTTGGCGACCTGACCGTGCGCGGGGACGCGCTGCACATCGGGTGCATCGATCTTGAGCTGGGGCGGCTGGAGGTCGAGGGGCACATACGCGAGCTGAGCTACGACGAGCCGGCGGAGCCGCATTCGCTGTGGTCGCGC
>VOFG01004752.1_pt1 | contig 11130 bp, 21 predicted proteins | sample 5384171 | NCBI WGS metagenome assembly VOFG01 (sample SAMN12384726, study PRJNA508395) | human gut metagenome | isolation source: healthy gut F | host: Homo sapiens | reverse complement strand
AACCAATTCAATATGATCCATTGGAACCAACACAAATTATGGCTGGTATTGGTAACTACCGTGGTGAAACTGCGGGTGCCATCGGTATTGCTCACTACCGAACTGAAGATACTATGTTCAACGTAGGTGTTTCACTTGGTACTAGCCATAACATGGTAAATGCAGGTGTAACGCATAAATTTGGCTCTAGCCCAGAAAAGAAAAATATTCCAGATCGTTACAAAGCAGGCCCTATTAGCTCTGTTTATGTAATGCAAGATGAAGTATCTAGTCTCAAAAAAGAAAATAGTGAACAAAAAACTGTTATCGCAATCAAGCGGCTCGTCTCAATACGTTGGAAGCTGAAAATGAGCGTCAACGTCAAGAACTAGCTGAAACTAAACAAGGCTTAGATGACTTGCGTGCCGTAGTAAATCAATTATTAGCTTCTAAAGGTTAAGAGTTGAGAACTAATTTTGATAATAGTCTAAGATAGTTATTTCTCTGTAAAACTAAAGAACCTCTTATACATTGTTGTACTTGATAGGGTATATACATTTCGTATAAGAGGTTCTTTTGCAATTTTGATATATATTATTAAATAAAATGCATTATATATGAATGACTTTTCATATGTTGTGTGATATAATACAGTGGAAATAAGAGGTAAAGTGATACCTAATTATGTATGATCTTGCATGAATAGGAGATAGGATGTTAGACCGTATACAACGATGGCTTTCAATAGACACCATGTTGCCTGTTGCAGAACGATTAGGAGCTGTAGGAACTACAAAGCAGCTATATGGTAATTATTTAAAAATAGCTTTGGCCAGCTACATTACAAGGCTTGATGTTACAATTTATGACTGCCATTGATTTGGCGATGGTTGGTGCCTTAGGTGCGTCAGCTCTTGCTTCGGTAGGCATTATGGGTCAACCTGAGATGGTAATGCTCATCTTTTGTCGAGCCTTATCCATTGCTGTGACAGCAATTATAGCTCGTCGTCATGGTGAAGGCGATGTAGATGGTATGAATGCCGTACTCAAGCAATCTATTTTATTGAATTTTTTAATTTATGTACCGTTATTATTGATATGTTTCTTGAACTTAGAGCATATTCTACGTTTTACGGGTGCTGAAGATGGCTATATTGAAACAGCCGTTTGGTATGGTCGTTTCATAGTTATTAGCTTAATATTTCAGTCCTTTAGCCAAATCGTAGGGCTGCACTCATTGGATATGGTAATACTAAGGTTATTTTTAAGTCCAATGTAGTAGGTAATATTTTAAATACTATAATGAACTTCTTCTTGATTTATGGTATTGGTTTCTTTCCTGAACTTGGCGTTATGGGGGCAGGTGTATCCACTATGATCAGTAGTGCTATTATTGCATTATTGTTGTTGCGTACGATTTCACAACATACTTCTACTGGATTAACATTGCGCCATTCGTCGAAATGGACTTTTGAAAGACCTGTACTTCATACGATGTTTCATGTCGGTGGCAGTTCTTTAGGGGAACAGTTCTTTGAACGAGTTTGGTATGTATACATACACTATGATTGTTGCTTCCTTAGGTGCGGTACCTTTAGCAGCACATTACGTATGTATGAATTTAATGGATATATTTTACTATTTTGCGATGGGTCTTGGTTTGCAGGTGCATCTCATACGGGCAAAGTCTGGGGACACAAACGACCAGATATTGCACGTACTTATGGTAAAATTGGTGCTCGTATTGGTTTAGTCGTGGGCCTTGTAAGTGCATTAATCTTTATTGGTCCTGGTGATTTTTTAGTACAGTTATATACTCGTGAAAGTGATGTTGTTACACTTTCAGCCACTTTGATGGGCATTATGGCTATCGCTGCATTCCCTCAAGCATTACAGCAAGTGTATTCCGGTGTGTTGAAAGGGGCAGGAGATACATATTACATCATGAAATATTCTCTTGTAAGCGTAGCAATCATTCGTCCTATTATTACTTATTTATTGTGCATTACACTAGGTTTAGGGACTTTTTTGGGGCATGGTTATCTTTGTGCTTCGATCAGTCTCTAAGATTATGTTGTTCTTATTTGAGATTTATTCGAGGAACATGGCAACATAAGGTTGTTTAATGAGATGTAAATTCTTTTTTCACATTGAAAGTTTTAGAAGGATTCATGAAAAGAAGTGAATAAACTCTTGTCTATTAAAAATTTTTGATGTACAATACGTAATGTGAAAAAATGACACATTGGGGAATGTGTTATCTGACCAGAAACTTCTGATTTCACGTATATATGTAAGGGATATACATATGAAATGATAAAAGCTTCCTTAGTGCATAAGGGAGCTTTTATTCGTTCAATTATAGTTAGATCTATTAGTATATATAATAATGATTTTGATGAACTTATAAGACCAGTAATTTTATTATTGTTAGAGAATCTTAAAAAAGATAAATAGTATTATAATTTCGGGAATGTAATATGTGCAGAGAATCGCAGTGATTCGGCAATAGAGAGGGTTTAAATATTTATATTTATAATATTTATAGATAGATATAACTAAAAAATTCATCAAATATTCATGAAGAATGTTGAATTATATTGAAAAATTGTGTAAACTATAAGCATATTATTACCAAAGCCTAAGTATTATAAGGGCTGTTTTTGGAGGGAATTATAATGAATAAAAATTATTAGCTTTATTGGCAGTTGCTGCTGTAGGCGTATCCGTAGCTGGCGCAACTCCTCAAACTCAATTCAACAAAGGCGAATTTCAAGTTGATCTTGGTGCGTCTGATTCTAAAGCAAAAACTGAACATTTCAACTTCTGATGCAAAAATGGAACTTTGATGGTGGTTTGACATACGCTTTCACAGATAAAACAGCGTTGCAATACCAATACCATGGTTTGAACGATAAAATGTTGGCACTGAGCTATAGTGACAGAATGCAAGAAGTTAATTTGGTTCAATCCTTGAACAAAAATTTCGCAGTATATGGTGGTTATGCTCACATTTCTGGTGATGACATTCCCTAAAGCAAATAATATTGCTCAATTAGGTGTAATTGGTAAAGCTAACCTTGGCTCCAAAGTAGACGTTTATGGTAAAGCGGGTGTAGGGACTAAGAGAACTACTACTTGGGAAGCAGGTTTAGGTTATAAAGTTAACCAAGACTGGGATATTAATGCAGGTTATCGTTATATCAATACTAAACGTGATGATAAGTCCAATATTTCCTTCCAAGGTCCAGTAGTAGGATTATCTTACCGTTTTGGCGGTCATAAATCCGTAGCTCCTGTATACACTCCAGCGCCAGCTCCTGTATACACTCCGGCTCCAGCTCCTACTGTAGAAGCGCCTGCATATAAAACTCCTAAATTGGACTACTATGTACAATCTATCTACTTTGACTCCGACCAAGATGTTGCTCGTGCGGACCAATATCCAAACTTAACAGCTGCTGTAAATGCTGCTAACCAATATTCTCAAGACCAAGTTAAATTGATGGGTAACGCTGATACTGATGCAAATCCACAATACAACGTTGGCTTTGTCTGAACGCCGCGTACAACATGTGGCTCAATATTTAGTAAACAACGGCGTATCTGCTGATCGTTTAATCGGTATTGCTAATGGCGACACTAAACCAGTTGCAACTAACTCCACTGCAGCAGGTAAAGCTGAAAACCGTCGTGTAGACGTTTACATTCACCGCTAATCTTCAATCTAATTTAGATTAGACATATAATAAGTCCACCTTCTATCATGCTCTCGTGTTCATCGGGGGACCGAGCATGTGATAAGGTGGACTTTTGTGTTATATACTAAGCTTGCATACAATCGTAGGTCATACAATGTTCATTAAGTTTTGGTAATGTATGCGATTGAGAATCGTATAGTTATATAGGTGTAGCTTATTAATAGTGTTATGTGAAGTAGGTTATTATGAAAGAATTCAAATATTACAAACAGCTCATAGGGAGCTATTATACTAGCGGGCATTATGATTATGATGGCACTACGTATAAGTGATATTGCTAGTGGTCTTGACGCTATCTTTACGGCTTTTGTTCCGCTCATTGTAGGGTGCTTGTATTGCTTTCGTATTGATATTCTAGTCGTTCGTTATGAACGATGGCTATGGCCTAAGTGTGACAATCTGGATGGAAGTATAAAAATACGTCGCCCGTTGAGTCTTTTGCTATCCTTTGTAACAATTAGTGTTATTGTGTATTTTATTGCTCGGATGGCGATTTTACCTCAATTGATTCATTCTATGTCGATTATTGTAGCTGCATCACCGCAATTGTATACGGATTTCCAAACATGGATGCAACATATTACAGAAACCATTCCAATGGCATCGAATCAAACGATTATAGATGCCCTAAGTGGAGAGAATATTGCTAAATATACTCGTGAATGGGGGACAAAAGGTGGCACATATATTGTAAATGCAATGGGCACCGTATTGTCTTGGACTTTGAACATAGGTCTTGGCTTAATTTTTTGCTGTTTATATGTTGCTTGATAAGGAACGCCTTATGTTACAAGGTAAACGTATATTAAAGGCATATGCATCAGATGAGTGGGTAAATCGAGTTAGTTATGTAACTCGTGTAGCAGTTCAAACATTCAGTAATTTTTTTGTAGGTCAGTTTATAGATGCCTTGGTTTTAGGCATTATGGTTGGTATTTCACTATGGCATTTAATATTGAATATGCCACTACGATTGCCTGTGTAATTGGCCTTACTGCATTAGTTCCACTATTAGGTATTTATGTTGGTGGTATCATTGGAGCCGTTATGCTACTTACTGTTGGCCCTATGGATGCTCTCATCTATGTAATTATTTTAGAGGTACTTCATCAAATTGAAAGTAACTTTATTTATCCTAAAATTGTAGGTAACTCTGTTGGTTTACCTGGTTTGTGGGTATTTGCAGCCGTTATCGTAGGTGGTAGTTTAATGGGGTTACTGGCATGTTGATTGGCGTACCTTTGGTGGCAACATGTTACAAATTGCTTATGACTGATGTAAACGATCGACTTGCATCGAATGAAGGTTTATAGTATATTGTCTAAATGATATGACTATTTACATATTTTTTGTGTTGCTGAATATAGCATGAACTTATAGAAATTCTAGTGTACTAATAGTTTGATTAATAGAAACATGATATCTAGTAGGAGGATTATAATGAATAAAAAGTTGATTTCTATGGCATTAACTGGGGTATTAGCAGTGGGCATGTTGTCCGTTGCTACACCAAGTGTGGCAGATGCACGCAAAACAAAACCTGAAACAAGTACTGATATTTCTGTACAACGTGCACCAGGCGAATCCATGGTTATGACTATGAGTAAAATTGGTACTATTTTCCAAAACCGTTTTCCTAATGCAGCACTTCATTCTGTAGAGCTCAACTCTAATGACTTGAACTATGGTTATAAAGTAGTTGGTTATAGTAAGTATCATCAGTACAAGATGAAAATTGATGTAATCACTGGTAATGCTTCTGATATGGAAGAGGGGGGCAAACCTAAGAAAGTTATCGGTGAAATCTTTAATAAAGATAAAGTAATTGAAGCGTCTCAAGCTGAGCGCGTTGCAAAACAACAACTTGGAAATGATGCTGTTATGAAGGGCTGGAAAATTGAAGCTCATAATGGTAAGTTTTATACTATGTGACTATGCATCAAGATGGTAAAAAGTAGTTGTTACAGTAGATGCTGAGACAGGTGCTTATGTAGAACAATCTAAATCCTATAAATTACCACCTGAGCCAGATCAAGGCTTCGATGGTCGTAAAACAAATCTCGTTTGGGGTTCTGATATAGATATGGGCCGCTAACCTATCTATTGATGATTAATAAGAAAAAGAGCCGAAGGCAATGCCTTTGGCTCTTTTTTTGCGATTCCGATACTATAAAATATCGGTTGATAGTGCTCTTATGTTAGAATATTTTTTTACAATAGATATGTTTGCAACAAAAAGGACTGCGCCTAGGTTTAGTCCTTTTATTATTTATAACTATAGTTGTATTACCAACGATTTTCGTAGTACACTTGTGTCCACATGATAACCTCGACGAGGGATGGATGTGGGCTCATAGTTTCGCCTACAGTGATAACGGATCTAGGGTCCATTTCACGAGTAATACCTTTTTCACGTAAACGTTTAGTGCGTTCAGAAGCAATTTCTTCGTTGATTGCTGTCAACGGAGTTACACCACTATTCATAAGGTTCACATAAGGCTGGAAGAGGATAGAGGCTTGAGGACCTACGACATGCATACCAAGGATATGGTTGGTGTCTTTATCTACCACAATTTTTACAAATCCATCGTTTATATCTCCAGGGTTGATACCCATTGCATAGCCTTTTGCAGTGGAGGAGTAGAAGTTCTTCCCAACTCCTACATTGTAACCCGCTTTGATAGCTTCAGCCTCTGTGAGACCTACACTACCAACTTCAGGATAGGAGAAAGTAACTTTTGGTAATGTATCATACCTTGCCCAACGGTAATCATCTTCACTTGTTGCATAGAAGAGATTGTGAGCAATGATATCTGCTTCGTAGTTTGCACGGTGACGGAATGCCGGCTCCCCATTGACATCACCTAAAGCGTAGATACCATCAACGGATGTTTCTAAAAATTCGTTAGTTTTGATCCAGCCTTTAGGCCGTGTTTCAATACCAGTATTTTCTAGGTGAAGTTCTTCCACAGCTGGACGGATACCTGCAGCTACAAGGATTTCTTCAACTTTAGTTTCTGTAATTTCGCCAGTAGTACGATCTTTAGTAACTACTACTTTAAGGCCATCCTCTTGGCGGATTTCAACAGTGTCTTGGTTTAGAAGTACGTTAATACCACGTTCTCTGTAGTTGTTAAGCAAGTGTTCCGATATATCTGCATCTTCTTTAGGAACTAAACGTACATTATGTTGTAGAATTGTTACTTTTGTACCAGCGGAATCAAATACATGAGCGAACTCAACACCAATCGGACCCGCACCAAGTACAGCAAGGGATTTATATGGTTGTTTAGGGAATTTATCACCAAAGAGACTTTCACTAGTAAGGAACCCTGATTCTTGAAGACCTGGTACATTAGGTACATTACTATAGCCACCAGTACCAAGGATAATTGTAGGCGCTGTAATTTCTACAATGCCAGACCCATCGTTAAGATGGATGTTCATCACTTTATCAGATACAAAGCTTGCTGCGCCACGATACACATCTACGTTGTCATAGGCATTGTAATAATCATAGATGCCTGCAGATTCGTCAATTTTATGCCAAGATACGCTTGGACACAGTATGCCAGTCCATAGTAGCAGGTCCAACGTTAACGCCAATTTTTTTAATTCTTTTGTTTCTTGAATTGCATTAGCTGCTGTAACCATAACTTTTGTAGGAATACAACCGCGAGTTAGACATGTACCACCAAATTTACCTTTTTCTATGACTGCCACTTTAAGGCCTTTTTTGAGCGCAGCATCAGCTACGATGGTTGCGCCGCCTGTACCAACTACAATAATATCGTATTGTTTCATGTTGATTCCTTTCTATATATCTACTAATAGTTATTATCATTAACTATATTATACCACTATATTGAAGAAAATCAATATAGTTTATTAGTGATTGGTGAAAGTTTATATTTAGTTTATCCAAATACATAATATCATTTTTAGAAAATTAAGTGGCGCGGATATATGTAACTTTCACAAAGTCCTATAAAAGAATGTACAATTAGTTTACAAAAAAAGACGGTCCCAAAGGACCGTCTAAAAAATTTTAGTTCAATCTTGATGATAACCGCGTTTTTGCATAATCAGCAGTAGCAGTGAAGAGGATATCTGTGCTAGAGTTAAGTGCAGTTTCCGTGGAATCTTGTAATACGCCGATAATAAAGCCTACGCCTACAACTTGCATTGCTACATCATTGGATATACCGAATAGGGAACAAGCCAATGGAATGAGTAACAAGGAACCGCCTGCAACACCAGAAGCCCCACATGCACCAATAGTGGCAATAACAGATAATAGGATTGCGGTAGGAATATCTACAACGATACCTAATGTATGCGCCGCAGCTAATGTCATGATTGTGATTGTAATTGCTGCACCACCCATATTGATTGTAGCTCCTAATGGAATGGATACGGAATACATATCTGGATTAAGTTTCAATCGTTTGGCTAAATCAAGGTTTACGGGATGTTTGCAGCAGAACTACGTGTAAAGAACGCATAGATTGCAGATTCTCGTAAGCATTTGAATACCAATGGGTATGGATTACGACGAAGGTAAATAAAGGATAAAATTGGATTGATTACTAGTGCTACAAAGATCATAGAACCAAGTAATAATACGAGTAATTGAAAGTACCCAATCAAGGCTTCGATGCCGTTAGTAGCAATGGATTCTGCTACAAGGCCCATAATACCAAGAGGGGCGAATCGAATGATCCAACCTACTACAGTAGTAATAGCTTGTGCAATGGACTCTATAACTTCCTTCGTATTCATCGGTGCATGGCGTAAAGCACCACCAATGATAAGTGCCCAACCTAAAATACCGATGTAGTTAGCAGTCATTAATGCTTTTACTGGATTATCAACTACATTTTTTAGTAATGTTGTCATAACCTCTACGATACCTTGTGGTGGTGCGGCATCGGCGGCACCTGCTGCTAGGTGTAATGTAGTAGGGAAAAAAAGCTTACGATTACTGCTAAAGCCGCAGATAGGAATGTACCTAGTAAATATAAGGTTATTACAGAGCCCATACCTGTTTTTTTGACCAGAACGGTGTTTACTGATGGCTGCAATTACAAGGAAAAATACGAGGATTGGTGCAATCCCTTTAAAGCACCAACAAAGAGAACGCCTAATAAAGCGAGTTCATTTGCCAATTCTGGCACGTATAGAGCTGTCAAAATACCAATAATCAAACCTATGATAATTTGTTGGATTAGACTGACTCTATTGATTGATTTTACAAATCGATTCATAGTACACTCCAATACTTAATAAAAACTAATAAAAGACCATGGAAAAAATATCTTTTTGTCATGGACATATGTCATTATACAACGAACACAGAATGGTGGCAATAGATATTATAATCGATAGTCGTATATATTTATTATGAATATAGGTAAAAAATAAATATGTGTGTTTAGTTCTATATTATGTAGCGGAAAATACTAAATACCAGTGTTTTTAGTAGGTATGTATATATTACATAGTCACTATATAGAGTATATATATTAGGATTCTTTTTAGCGTTCCTATAGTGTGGTATACTATGCCATATATAATTCTTGAATATAGTTCTTGATTAGTGAAAGGACCATAATGAATACGAAAGAATTTAAAACATATGCAGATAAAAGAGAATTTGTACAAGGCGTTTTTTCTAATATTGCAAAAAACTATGACTTAATGAATACGGTGTTAAGCTTTGGACAAGATTATTTTTGGCGTAAATTCTCTGTAAAAGCAATGAATATCGGTCCTCACCAATATGTACTTGATGTAGCATGGTACTTGTGTTTACAAAGGAAGCGTTACGTCAAGAGCCCACTTTGAAGGTAGAGGCTTTAGATTTTAATAGTGAAATGCTTGATCAAGGTCGCGTACGCATTGAAGATGCTGGTTTACTAGATCAAGTTAATCTTGTTCAAGGTGATGCCATGGCCTTACCATATGAGGATAATACATTTGATGCTGCAATGAGTGGCTTTGCAATGCGAAATGTTCCAGATATTAAACAGGTATTGTCTGAAATGCAACGTGTGGTAAAACCAGGGGGAAGGTTGTGGTGTTAGAACTTGCAAAACCAAGTATGTTTGGGTTTAAACAGTTATATAACTTCTATTTTTCATATATATTGCCTATTATAGGAAAATTAAGTAAGGATAATTCTTCCTATGCGTGGTTACCAAAATCTTTACGTAGATATCCTCATCAAAGTGAGATTCTTGAAATCTGGAAATCTTTAGGATATGAAAATGCCACCTATCATGAATTGACAGGCGGCATTGTAGCTGTACACGAAGGTGTGGTACCGGAAAATTCTATTGTAGATAATAAGTGATATTAGCGTCTTGAGAAACTGTTAATGAGCCTTTTTCTACAGGAGTAGCAGTTTCGAGAGCTGCTTTTAGCATTACTGGGTTACGATAGTAACCAGAGTCCATTGTGCTAGTTTGAGGTGTACTGATAGAAAACAGTTTTTACAGGTCCTAATGTACGTCCAAGGGCTGCAGCGATAACCTCAGCTTTATGACGGCCATCTTGAATTGCTTCTGTAGTTAATGAATCAGATAGTTGTTGAGATACATCATTTTGGAAAGAAAGGTTGTTGATATCGTTGGCGCCAGCGCTAACAGCAGCATCGACAACCTTTCCCTACGTTATCAAGGTTATTGATCTTAACTGTTACATGATTTGATACATTGTAACCTGTATTGATGCGTTTGCCGTCTTGATAGTCGCTCGTTGGATTGATGGAAATGCTAGATGTATAGATGTCTTTTTTGCAACACCTAAATTACCTAATTGACTAATTAAATTACTCATAATACGATCATTATTAGATTTTGCAGCATTGATATTGGTATTTTGGCTTGTAATACCAAGTGTTAAAATCGCATAGTTAGGTGCTACAGATCGAGACGCTTGACCAGTAATATTAATTTCTGAAGTATCAAATGTGCCCTGTGGTGCAGCTAATGTGGTAGTTCCCATAGTAGCACATATAGCAGCTATAGCTACAGCTTTTTTGATAATAAATGTTTTGATAGTTTCATACTCAATCTCCTTACAATAATGTAATATTCATATTGGTAAATATAGCTAATAAAATAGAAAACTAATTTGTGCTGGAAAAGTTCTTTATTACAGCTACATTGTACATGATTAATTGTGTAAAATCAATTATTAGGTTTATAGATTGAAAATGAAAATAAAATGAAGATTTTGTAAAATTGAGAATTGGGGGTTGCCATTATTTTTTTGTTATACTATAATATCCATACAGTCGTTCGAGCGACTGTTTCTTAATGAGTGTAGAAATACACTTTGAAGTTCGAAATGAACTTCAAAAAAAAGATTATAAAATGTGTTGACA
>VOFG01001658.1_pt1 | contig 11131 bp, 27 predicted proteins | sample 5384171 | NCBI WGS metagenome assembly VOFG01 (sample SAMN12384726, study PRJNA508395) | human gut metagenome | isolation source: healthy gut F | host: Homo sapiens | reverse complement strand
ATAACAAGAATCTCGCTTGGTCCGGCAATTGCATCAATGCTTTACATAGCCATAAACTGCTTTTTTCGCCAGAGCAACATATATATTTCCAGGTCCTACGATCTTGTCGACTTTTGGAATGCTCTCTGTTCCGTATGCCAGAGCAGCAATAGCCTGCGCCCCACCGACTTTATAGATGACATCCGCACCGGCTTCATGTGCTGCAACCAGTGTGTTTGGTGTCACTTTTCCATCTTTTTCCGGGCGGTGTGACCATCACGATCTCATCGACTCCGGCTACCTTTGCAGGTACAATGTTCATCAATACAGAAGATGGATATACAGCTTTCCCTGCCCGGCACATATACACCGACTCTGTGAAGTGGTGTGACTTTCTGTCCCAGGATTGTTCCGTCCGGTTTGCTGTCGAACCAGCTGTACTGTCTCTGTTTTTCATGATACGTACGGATGTTCAGAAGAGCTTTGCGGATGATCTCCACCAGTTTTGGATCTACTTCTTTATATGCCTCTTCGATCTCCTCTTCTGTAACCTTATTTGTCTGCAGTAATATCTGCATGATCAAATTTCTTCGTATATGCAAATACTGCCTGATCCTTTTCTTCTTTTACATGAGCGAGGATTTCCTGAACTCCCTGTTCATACTGACCGTAATTATTCGGGCTTCTCTTCAGAAGATCCTCCAGTAAGTTCTCTTTTTGCATCTTTTGTCAAACGCTGTATTCTCATAGCCTTAACCGCCATCCTCTCATTTTATTTTCTTTCTGTCTGTACAGTATTATACCTGCTCCACGCAGTCTTGTCAGCAGGTCTTTGATCCTTGCGCTTTCCATACGCATACTGACCGGGTTCACGATCATCCTAGCAGACAACGGACATACTTCCTCCAACACTTCCAGACCATTTTCACGGAGAGTCGACCCTGTCTCTACAATATCCACGATCACTTCGGACAGTCCGACGATCGGTTGCAAGTTCAATGGAACCATTTAACTTAATGATCTCTACAGTCTGATGCTTCGTGTTATAGAAATAATCTTTTGCAATATTCGGATATTTTGTTGCTACCCGGATCAGTTCATGATGCTGCAGAAGTGGTGCGGCATCTTTGTATCCGCATACACATCTTACATTTTCCATATCCAAGATCCAGTACTTCATGTACCTTACGTCCTTCTTCCAGGATTGTATCTTTTCCAACGACTCCGATATCCGCTGCGCCATATTCTACATATGTCGGAACATCCGGTCCTTTGCAAGAAAGAAACGGAGTTTCAATTCTTCATTGGTGAAAATCAGCTTCCTGGAATCTTTATCTTTCATCTCTTCACAGGTAATCCCGATTTTCTCAAATAATTCTAATGTCTGTTTTGCCAGACGTCCTTTTCCCAGGGCAAATGTCAGGTATCTCATAATGTCTAACTCCTATCTGTACTATTCACGATCTTCTGCTCTCCGGTAACGAGATTGACCATCGTTACTTCTCCGGTCTCCTCGATATATACCAGACTTCCGGCATAATAATCATTTCCGTAACGGATATAATCTTCCAATCCACTGTTTTCATCCTTCTTCAGAAGTTCTGCATTCTTGGCTTTTCTACGGAAATCCTTCGCAAGGCGGATTGCTTCAAGCTGTCTTCCTTCCGCATATATGATGATCGTATTCTTTCTTGGATATACGATGCGGATCTTCTGACGGGTCAGTGCACTCACCAGTTCATCAATTACAATCGCAAAACCGATAGATGGTGATTTCTTACCGAACTTTTCGATCAGATGGTCATAACGTCCACCCTTTACAACTGCATCCCCGGTTCCGTAAGTATAACCACGGAACACGATTCCTGTATAGTATCCATAGGTTCCTGTCATGCTCAGGTCAAAAGTGACAAATTTTTCCACTCCGTAATAGCGCAGGATGTGGTATATCTTCTCCAGGCGTCTGATTGCCATCACACCTTTGGAGTTCGGCGCAAGGTTTTCCGCTTTTTCCAGGATATCAATTCCTCCGATCAGTTCATTCAATGCTGAAAATGCTTCTTTGGAGCTTCTCTTTGCCTGAATACTGTCCAGAAATTCTTCTACACCGAAGTAATTGCGGTTACCGATCAGTTCTCTTACCCTTTCTTCCGCCTCTTCATCCAGACTTGCGTCTTCGATCAGACTCTGGAAGAAATCAACATTACCGACACAGAGCTGGAATTCTTTCAGCCCGATCGTCAACATAGATTCAATCACCAGGGCAAGCATCTCTGCATCTGCCTCTACCGAATCATCCCCGACAAATTCTGCTCCCATCTGCGTCGTCTCTCTTAAGCGTCCCTGATAACTGGAATGGTTCACAAATGTATTGCCTGTATAACACAGACGGATCGGAAGATTTTCATCTTTAAATAAAGTTGCCGATGCTCTTGCAATAGACGGGGTAATATCGGGTCTTAAGACAAGTGTATTGCCATCTTTGTCAAAAAATTTATACAGATCGTTGGCCGGTGTCGTTCCGATCTCCTCGCGGAACACATCAAAATATTCAATCGTCGGAGTCTGGATATCATGATATCCATATAAATGAAATACTTTTTTCAATCTGCTTTCCAACGCAAGTTTTTTCCGCATTCTACGTTGTATATATCCCGTACTCCTTCCGAGTGTGTAATTTTTCTTCATATGTCCTCCAAGTAGTAATATTTTTTTTCCAGCACTTTAGTGTGCTACCATGTTAAAAAAATCACTTTGCATTATACGCAGTTTCATCCGTTTTGTCAAGTTCATCACGAAGTTCCAGATCAAGATTCAGTGCATCCAAATACGGAACATAGCATCCACGGAAAAATTTCATAAAAAAACGCTCATCCAGCTCATCAAAACGGAAGCTCTTTCGACCCCCGTTCTGCGCCCGCATCCAAAACCTGTACAGTTCTTCAAAACGCATATAATATAAGATATTTCTGGATGAATAATAGATCAGAACAAATGCAACCCCTGCTGCTTTTCAAAATTCTTCATAAATTCCACCTGATGTTCATGAATATTCTGGAAGCGGAAATGTCTCCGCCACACATTCTTTCGCATCAAAACACACCGGAATTCCCTGTACGCTCCGATATAGTCGATCGTACTGCGCTGATCAAAATAAGCCAGCGTGATCTGTCTGTGTTCTTTATCCATCCGCACCGGTGTGATCGGGGTCGGAATCTTCTGCATCAGTGCCAGATTCTTTTCCAGATACCACTCATTGGTACGATTGACCATATCTTCTAATGTAGAACCTCTAAGGCCTCTCGAGTTCCATGTTCCCATGCCGTCTCCTTTATCAGTTTCCAGAATGTCTCCGGTACCTTTGCGTAAAATGTCTTTCCGGAAAGATTCTCCAGTTCTTTTTTCATCCCGGGCATTGTAAGCTGATAAGCATGCAATACCTGGTCTTTAATCTTCCATTCTTTTTTATAACGGTCATTCCATTTCTTAGAACCGTATTTATAATCTCCGAGAAGCGGATGTCCGGTGCCTCGCCAGATGTGCACGGATCTGATGGGTACGTCCGGTGATCAGATGTACTTTCAAAGCGTCATCTCCTGATTCCATGCGATTGGAAGATATTCCGTCTCGATCGGCAGGCCATTCGTCTCTTTTGAAGAAGTTCCATTTGAAAAACTGACGCGGTTCGTCTTCTCATCTTTCACAAGATATCCTCTGATATGTGCCGGTTCCGTGATCCTGCCTTTTACGATACAGAGATAATACTTTTTCAGCGTACGTTCTTTGAATAATTCTCCCATTTGCTGCAGGCCTGCCAGACTCTTTCCCGCAACGATCAACCCGCTGGTATTCCGGTCAAGACGGTTGCAGATGGACGGGCGGAAGGTCTTAGAAGATTCTCCTTTGGTCAGCTGCCCGGATTCCAAAAAGATATGCTGTCACATTTTCTACCACCGATACATCTGTTTCCTTCGCTTTCTGCGACCAACATTCCCCGACAGCTTATTGATAAATATCACATTCTGATCTTCATAGATCACATCCAGCTTCACCGTATTCTTTATGCTTTTCTTCCCACCGTCTTTCCAGCTGCCTGGAATTTGGCAATTGTATCATCCGCCAGGAACAGTTTCACGCTGTCTCCTTTTTCAGATGTTCGTTTCCGGTTGCTTTCTTTCCATTCAGCACAATATTCTTTTTATCCAGGCGTTGTCCCGCCTCATTGTCATGAATAATCAGTTCTTTCATATTCTCTTCTAACTCCCGCTGTTTTCTACATGGAAATGTTTAAGATGATCTTCGGATCTTTTTTTCTCTTCGTAATGATTCTTTCTGTTCTACCGCTGCCATATTATTCATGCCCTCCGCACGCGCTAAAAATGCAGTATAGTCATGAAAATCTTCACCGTCATCTTATCATAATGATTGTCTTTCAAAATATCTTTGATATGACGGGCAAGTGCTGTCTCATCGGTCTTCGGATTGCTGGCATATCCGCAGACAATGTCCGGATACTACCACTGCATCCAGAGGCATGATCTTCTGTGAGCTGGTAATGATCATATCATATGCCTTCAGTATCAAAGGTGCTTTTTCCTCCAGTTCCTGATATTTTGCTTCTTCAATACTCTTGTACGGTGCCATTGTGATAAATTCAACCAGCATCTTTGCTGCCGGAAGGCATCCGACTACCGCTACAACGGTAAGCAGATTCAGTCTGGATCTGGTCTGAATATATCCGGTTACAAAGATTGCGATCACAATTGCAAATTCTACGACCGCTCCCAGAAGATATTTCTGTTTTCTTGCCTTTACATATCCCGGCTGTCCTTTTTTCTGTTCTCATATTGTCTGTCCTTTTTTGTTTTCTATTTATAATTTTTCTGTAATCGTCTTTTTCTATCATGAAAAAACATTTTCCCAAGCTCATAGACATTCCGTATATGCCTTTATATATCCGCATGGTTGATCTTCATCATCCCCCATACAAGCAGGCAATCCGGAAGGATCTTGGAAAGGATTCTGGAACCTTTCATTGCTGCTCCATATACCGAAACGCTTCTTCCACGCACGCTGTCTGTAAGTGCCTGTGTCACCACCGCTTCCGGTTCGGCACAGAGTGCTTCTTTTTCACTTGCCGCGAGCGCACCGGCCCGATCAAAGAATTCTGTACGTACCGGTCCCGGACACACTGCCGTTACCAGGATTCCCCGTTTCTTCAATTCTGCTGCCAGTCCCTGTGAAAAACGCAGTACATATGCTTTGGAAGCCGCATATACACAGAATCCCGGCTGTGCACAGAACGAAGCTGCCGAAGCCAGATTGACAATCCGGCTGCCTTTCGACAGATATGGCAGGCAGATTCCTGTCATTCTGGTGAGTGCTGTACAATTCAGATCAACCATGCCGCACTGTTCTTTCAGATCAATGTCACTGACGTTACCGATCTTTCCATATCCTGCCGCATTTACAAGCATCCTACATCTGCCTGCCGGCGATCCAGTTCTCTTTGCAGTTTTTCGAAAATATAGTCTCTCTGCATATCCCGTCGAAGATCCTGACCGGGATCTTTACCTGTTCCTGCAGACTTTTCAGACGGTCTGTCCGTCTTGCCACTACCCATAATTCATTCAGGTTCTTATACAGCTGCGGGATCTGAAGCGCAAATTCCCCTGCCCATTCCCGACGATGCTCCTGTAACGATCGCTATTTTCAACTTTAACACCTCTCTACATCCATCCGGCTTCCGGTTTTCATCATTTTTCCCTTTATGCTATTTTCTTGCTGTTATTTCTTCTTATGCACATTCCGAATCGATTTCTTTTTCTGTCTGCTTCTATCCGTTCCTGTATTCTGTCTGCTGATCTGTCTGTCACTTTGCACAGTATTTCTTCTGGAATGCTCGTTTTTGTTTTTCCTACGGTCATTCCGTCCCGGTTTTCCGGAAGACTTCTGATTCTGCGTTTTCTGTCCTGGTACTTTCTGCTGTGATCTGCCTTCGAATTTTCTCAGGCGTATCAGACAGTGTTTATCAAATCCTACCAGATCCATGCGGTGTGCCTTCTTCAGAGCCTCCATGACCAGATCATAATTCTTCGGATCCCTGTACTGGATCAGAGCTCTCTGCATTGCCTTTTCATGCGGATTCTTCGGCACATAGACCGGCTGCATCGTTCTTGGATCCACGCCTGTATAATACATACACGTCGAGATCGTTGACGGTGTCGGATAGAAATCCTGTACCTGTTCCGGCATATATCCAAGATCCCGGATATGCTCTGCAAGTTCTACCGCATCTTTCATTCTGGATCCCGGATGCGAAGACATCAGATACGGCACAAGATACTGATCTTTGTGAATCTTCTGATTCATCTTATTGTACTTTTTCACAAATTCCTGATATACACTGTTCTCTGGTTTTCCCATCAGTGTAAGAACATCATCCGATACATGCTCCGGTGCAACCTTTAACTGTCCGCTTACATGATAACGGCAGAGTTCCTCCAGAAATGCATCACTTTTTTATCCGCAACAACATAATCGAACCGGATTCCCGAACGGATGAATACCTTCTTCACTTTTGGAATGTCACGCAGTTCTTTCAGAAGTTTGATATAGTCTCTGTGATCTACTTTCAGATTCGGACACGGCTTCGGGAACAGGCACTGGCGGTTCTTACACACGCCACGTAAGCTGTTTTTTTCGCAGGATGGCTGGCGGAAGTTCGCCGTCGGACCTCCTACGTCGTGGATATAGCCTTTGAAAGTCCTTTTCCTGCGTAATCATCTTCGCCTCATCTAACAGCGACTCGTGGCTTCTCACCTGCATGATCCTTCCCTGATGGAAGGTAAGTGCACAGAAGCTGCATCCGCCAAAACAGCCACGGTTGCTGATCAGACTGAACTTGACCTCTGAGATTGCAGGTACGCCACCGTCCTTCTCATAAGAAGGATGGTAGGTCCGCATATAAGGCAGTCCGTAGACATCGTCCATTTCTCCTTCCGAAAGCGGAAGTGCCGGTGGATTCTGTACTACATACAGATGAGCATTATATGGCTCTACCAGCCTTTTCCCGGCAAATGGATCGGTATTGCAGTACTGTGTATAAAAGCTTCTTGCATACTCCAGCTTATCCTGCTTCATATCTTCGTATCCCGGAAGAATCTCGCGTCATAGACACTGTCCAGACTCTTCGTCTTATAAACCGTTCCAGCGATAAATGTGATATCACTGACCGCAATACCGCTGTCCAGAGCTTCTGCGATCTCAATGATCGAATGTTCACCCATTCCATAAGAAATAAGATCTGCACCGGAATCAAGCAGGATCGAACGTTTCACCTTGTTGGACCAGTAATCATAATGTGCCAGTCGTCTGAGACTTGCCTCGATCCCTCCGAGGATGATCGGTGTCTTCTTATATACCTGACGGATCAGATTACTGTATACAACCGCTGCGTAATCCGGACGCTTTCCCATCACGCCTCCCGGCGTATAAGCATCCGTTCTGCGGTGCTTTTTTCGACACGGAATAATGATTCACCATCGAATCCATATTTCCCGCAGAAACAAGGAATCCCAGTCTTGGTTCTCCAAGGATCGTAATGCTGTTCTTATCTTTCCAGTCCGGCTGCGCAATGATACCGACTTTAAATCCATGCGCTTCCAAAGTCTCGTAATGATCGCATGTCCGAAAGACGGATGGTCTACATAAGCATCTCCGGAAATATAGACAAAATCCAGCTGTTCCCATCCCCGTTCTTCCATATCCTTTTTGCAAATCGGTAAAAATTTATTTTCTGACATTCTCTATCTCCTCTTCTGTCAGCAGCCGGTATTCTCCGGGCTTCAAATTTTCATCCAGGCACAGGGTTCCCATGCGTTCTCGCTTCAGATAAGTAACTTCTTTACCCACTGCAAGGAACATCCTCTTCACCTGATGGAACTTTCCTTCATGGATCGTAAGGCGGATCTCAGATTCTTCTGCGCTCTTCATAATGTCAAGTTTTGCAGGTCTTGTCATCTCTTCTTCCTCTGCGCCGATATCGATTCCTTCTGCGAACCGCTTTACATCCTCTTCTGTAACCATTCCATCTATTTTTGCATAATAGACTTTATCCACATGCTTTTTCGGTGCCAGCAGACGGTGTGCCAGATCTCCGTCATTCGTGATCAGAAGTAATCCTTCCGTATCTTTGTCCAATCGTCCGACCGGGAAAAGATCCTTTCGCTTTCTTCTCTTTGATCAGATCGATCACCGTAGTATCTCCGGTCTTCAGTTGCCGATACCACGCCGCCCGGTTTATTCAGCATATAATATTCATACGATACATAGGATATGTTCCGGCCGCTAATCGTCACTTCATCACTGGTCTCATCAATCTTTGTATCTGCTGCTTTTACCACTGTTCCGTTAACTGCTGCTTTTCCCTGACGGATCTGTTTTTTTACCTCCTGGCGGGTTCCCCACACCCATCTCTGCCAGATATTTATCCAGACGCATCATCTTAACACAGCCTCCATCCCGGCAGATATTTGTTCTTCAATGTACCATTGGATACCTTTCCCCATCCAAGCGGGAACCCATCCACACATACAAGATACCAGCCTTTTGCTTTTCTCTCCGTCAGATCGTCCACATCCAGTGTCTCCCCTTTCAGGTATCGTCTGACTCGTTCATCTTCACACGGGAGATCAATAATCTGTGCATATTCGTCTTTTTTCAGACACATAGCAAATGCCTGGCTTGGTTCAAAACGGTTCTTCTTCAGTTCTCCAAGCAGCAGTCCGGTTCTTAAGAAACGGATTCCTCTCACATCCGGAAGTCCCTCCGGCATATAGTAAATGCGCTCACCATGGATATCCAGTCTGGAACCGTCCAGTTTCCAGGTTACCTGTTTCATGAATTCTTCCAGGTCGGCCGGAATCTTTCCCGCCTTCTTTTTGTTTTCAGTTCTTTTTGGCAGTGGTTCACCCTTTTGCAGAAGAGCTACATAATGTCCTTCCCCTTTCATCTTATGCGGGAAATGCGGACTGTTTTTTCAGTTCTTCATCTTTTTCCTCTGTCACTTCCGGTATTCCCGGACAGAATCCCTCATAACTTTTCCATCGGAAGCACATGGAATTCGGATATTCTTTCTTCAGGTGTTCAATGATACGCTCATTTTCACTTGGATCAAATGTACACGTCGAATACAGCATGAGACCACCCGGCTTTAACATTCTTGCAGCCTGCAGGATGATATTCCGCTGCAGATTACTGAAGAATTCCGGTCCATGTTCTTCCCATGCTTTTACCATCTTTTTATCTTTTCCGAACATTCCTTCTCCGGAACATGGTGCATCGATCAGGATCTTGTCAAAATATTCCGTAAAATAATTTTCCAGACGTCCTGGTTCCTCACTCAAAACAAGAACGTTTCCGATTCCGAATACCTCTATATTCTTAAGCAGGCCCTTTGCCCTCGAACTGCTGATATCGTTGGCGATCAGCACTCCTTCTCCCTGTAATTTTGCTCCTAATTCCGTCGCCTTTCCTCCCGGAGCTGCACATACATCCAGAACCTTGTCTCCCGGTTCTACCGGAAGGCGGTTCGCAGGTGTCATGGCACTTGGCCCTGAAGATAATAAAGACCGGCAAAATAATACGGATGCTTTGCAGGAGACACTTTGTCCCCGTCATAATAGAAAACCATTTTCGATCCATGGGATTTTTTAATCTCAAACGGACATATCTTTTCAAACTCTTCTACCGAGATCTTACCTGTATTCACTCGCATGCCATAATATCTTGGTTCTTTATAGCAGGCAATATAGTCGTCGAACTCTTCTTGCAGAAGTGCCCGCATCTTTTCCTCAAATGCTGCTGGCAGTTCCATATATTTATCCTCCGTCATCTTTTTCTTGTTCTGACTGTCTTACTGTCGTCATTATGAATGTTGTTATTATTTCCTGTTATTTGCAGTTCTTAAGTACCAGTTTCAGGAATTCCCAGCTTCTCTGCGTAGATGCAATATCCAGACGTTCATTATATGAATGAATATCCAGAACATCCGGTCCGCAAGATACACAATCCAGATCCGGCCGTTTTCCAAGGAAGATTCCGCACTCCAGTCCGCCATGGATAATGCATATCTCCGGTTCTTTTTCCGTAGATTTCTTTATATGCTTCTATCATGACCGGACGGAGCTCTGACTTTGGTTTGTATTGCCATGCCTGATATGCACTGGAAATTGTTCCTGTTCCTCCGAACGCTTTTGTCACAGCATCGACTTCTTCCAATACCTGCTGCTTTCTGCTGTCCACGGCGCTTCTGATCAGGAAAGCAGCTTCCCACACCGTTTTCTTTCATAGATACCACACCGAGATTTAAAGGAGGTCTCTGTCGCGCCGGCTACTTTACGGCTGTATGCTTTTAATCCATTTTGGGCTCGCCTTCAGATACCCTACTACTTTTTTGCGTAGTATCTTTTTGAGAACACTACTGTATCTGCATTTTTTTTTTCTGTTTCTGTTTTTTACAGTCAAGCCTGGTTCTTCTCCCCATGAATTCTGCATTCCATACATCCTCCATATTCGGATCATGGCCAGTATCTGTTCGGTATCTTCCGGTGCTGCTACGAGAGATGCATGTGCTTCCATTGCGATCACGTTGTCTTTAGAGCCGCCATAAATCTCATAAGCGGTAACTCTTTTCTTCTGCAATGTGATACAACAGACGTGCCATCATCTTATTTGCATTGCCACGCTGTCTGTGGATTTCTTCTCCGGAATGTCCTCCAAGAAGTCCCTGAATGGTAATCTTGATCTCATCACCGGATGCCGTCTCTTTTTCTACCGGGATCAGTCCTGATAGCGGACTCCGCCCGCACATCCGACCGTCAGGGTTTTCTCTTCTTCCGAATCCAGATTGATGAGTTTTTTCCCTTTTAGTACAGTCAGGTCGATAGCTTCCGCACCTTCCATTCCAAGTTCTTCGTCCACGGTAAATACTGCCTCAATTGGCGGATGTGGAATCTCTCTGCTATCCAGCAGTGCAAGTGCCATTGCAACAGCAACTCCGTCATCTCCCCAAGAGTGGTATCTTTGCCTTTAAAAATCCATCTTCCACATATAATTCCAATCCGTCATTTTCAAAATCATGTGTGGATTC
>VOFG01003157.1_pt1 | contig 11136 bp, 26 predicted proteins | sample 5384171 | NCBI WGS metagenome assembly VOFG01 (sample SAMN12384726, study PRJNA508395) | human gut metagenome | isolation source: healthy gut F | host: Homo sapiens | reverse complement strand
CGATCCAGCGGATGGGTGCATTTTCCAGCCCGGAGGAATGTGCATTTTTCCTTTTTTGCCCAGGTAACCATGCCCTTAGAAGCGTCCACATGGGTCACACTGGCTCCTGCTTTGGCAGCTGCCAGGGTAGCGCCGCCTGTGTAGGCGAACAGAGGTTTAAAACCTTAACAGGACGTCCTGATCTGCGGATGCTTGTCCCAGAACCAGTCCCAGTTTGCCGCCTGCTCCAGGAAGAGACCTGTGTGCTTGAAGCCAAAAGGCTTCAAATTAAAGGTAAGTTCTTTTGTAGTTAATAGTCCACTGCTCCGGCAGGTCGAAAAATTCCCATTCGCCGCCGCCCTTGGAGCTTCTGTGGTAGTGTCCGTTCATCTTTTTCCAGCCTTTATGTTTTTTTTGGGTATCCCAGATCACCTGAGGATCCGGGCGCACCAGAAGATATTCTCCCAACGCTCTAATTTTTTCACCCTTGGAACAGTCAATTACTTCATAATCTTTCCAACCGTCGGCAAGCCACATAAATTGTTTAACCTCATTTCTTCTATAATAATTATATATAATATTTCACTTTCCGCCTTCTGGAGCGGACATGATGATGTAATCTGTTGAAATCACAGGATTCCAATTGAGTATAGTCTATTTTTATATAGTACGTCAAGCAATTTGGGGGCTTGCGACAGATTCTTGTAATAGAATTGAAAGATTAATCTGGTTGAACAATGGCAAAACTCTTGATACAATAGTTATAAAGCACAAACTGTATGCAAAAAAGGATCTGCAGCAGTTTTCGGGTGAACGCAGAAGAAGAGAGGAACAGGGCATATGAGAAAGAGCGTAAAGCAGCCTGGTTTCTGGCAGCTTTATCAGCAGGGCTGGCAGCATTTCCGGCTATGGCAGCACAGGGATGGGCGCAGGAAAATAATACCTGGGTTTATTATGACAGCAATGGAAACAAAGTATATAATGAATGGAAAAAGGGTGCAGACGGTCAGTGGCGTTATCTGAACGGAGAAGGATGTATGACAACCAATGCCTGGGCTGATTCTAATTATTATGTAGACAGCAATGGTATTATGGTCACTGATAAATGGTTAAAGACTACTTCTGACAGCGGGGAAGAGGAATGGTACTATTTTGGAAGTACGGGAAAAGACTCTTGATGACACCTGAAGAAGATCAGTGATAAGTGGTATCATTTTGATGGAAATGGCCGTATGGAAAAGGGCTGGATCTTAGATGATATGTATTATACAGGTGATGACGGTGTTATGCGTACCGGATGGCAGAAGCTGTATCCACCGGATAACTATGAAGAAGACTCAAACAAGGTGATCCCAGGCGCAGAAGGCGGCAGCGTAGATTATGGTGAGGATGGCCAGTATTGGTTCTATTTTGGCACCAGCGGTAAAAGTATGTGCCAAGTGACGGCAATGACAACGGAGATTACGGCACCAGAAAGATAGATGGTATTTATTATTGCTTTAATGATGAGGGCATTTTACAGATGGGATGGAAAAATGTAAGAGGAAATTCCGATTCCATTAAAGATTATATGTATTTTGGCCCGACGGAAAAAGCAAAGATTGGCTGGTATTCCATAGAACCGCCGGAAGAGCTGGAAGGCTATGACGGGGATGTGGAGTGGTTCTATTTTGCAAATAACGGAAAGCCCAAGGCTTCTGATACCAATCATCTGAATACACAGGGATTAACAAAGATCAGCGGAAAGACTTACTTTATTTAATAAGCAGGGCAATCCGGTTTATGGCTTGAAAAAGTCTATATTGGTTCCGGTGACAGCAACTGACTGCTTTCTACTTCGGCACAAAGTCCCAGAGCTGTGTACAGCGGGGCAAAAATAAGAGTAGAAGACGGTTTTCCGTGGAGCGAATGTCAAGTTGAAACTGGCGACAAGTCACTGTACCAAATTGTAAAGATAATCTGCAAACAACAGAGTGAATATGAGAAAAATAGGATCAGTGTGCCTGTAGTTCTATGAGGACACACAACACGGAAATAGTGTAAAAGTCACCGCTTGTCGTACTTGCATTTCCTGTTGATATATGTTATCTTAGAACAGCTGTTGATAGCAAAAAACGTGCGAAAAGGAGGCGGCTTTTTTATGGCAAGTCAGGTAATGAGAATTACACTGAAAGCATACGATCATCAGTTAGTTGATGCAGTCTGCTGGAAAAAATCGAGACCGTAAAGAAAGACAGGGTCAGGTGAGCGGACCGGTACCGTTACCGACCAAGAAAGAGGTTGTAACAATTCTTAAGAGCGGTTCATAAGTACAAAGATTCCAGAGAACAGTTTGAGCAGAGAACTCACAAGAGACTCATCGATATCATTGCTCCGAGTCAGAAGACAGTTGATGCACTGCAGAGACTGGAAATGCCAGCTGGTGTATTATCGACATCAAGATGAAAAACAAAATAATCCCAGTAAGCATTAATGAATAAGTTTATATCCTGAAGGGTTTAAATAGAAGCAACACTTTCCTGTAGGAATCAACATGGCAACGGTTCATAGTGTTCCACGTATATTAGGTTGTTCTAGGATGAATGCGAAAGCGCTGTAGATCATGAAACAGGAGGTAAGAAATGAAAAAAGCGATTTTAACAACAAAAGTTGGAATGACTCAGATTTTCAACGAGAATGGTGTGTTAGTTCCGGTAACCGTTCTTCAGGCAGGACCTTGTGTAGTAACCCAGGTTAAGACCGAAGAGAACGATGGCTACAAAAAGCAGTACAGGTTGGTTTTGTAGACAAGAGAGAAAAACTTTGTTAACAAACCACAGAAAGGCCACTTTGACAAGGCTGGCGTATCTTACAAGAGATATGTAAGAGAGTTCCGCTTAGAGAATGCTGAAGAGTATTCTGTAAAAGACGAAATCAAAGCAGACATCTTCGCAGCAGGCGATAAAGTTGATGCAACTGCTATCTCCAAAGGTAAAGGTTTCCAGGGTGCTATTAAGAGACTTGGACAGAGCAGAGGACCGATGGCTCATGGTTCTAAATTCCACCGTCATCAGGGTTCCAATGGTTCCGCAACAGACTCCGGGCCGCGTATTCAAGGGCAAAGGCATGCCGGGTCAGATGGGTAACAAGCAGATCACTGTTCAGAACCTTGAAGTAGTTAGGGTTGACGCCGAGAACAACCTGATCCTGGTTAAGGGTGCTGTTCCAGGACCAAAGAAATGCCTGGTTACTGTCAAGAGAAACCGTTAAGGTTGAAAGGTAAGCTTTTACAGGAAAGGAGGAATACAGAAATGGCAAACGTATCCGTATACAATATGGAAGGTAAAGAAGTTGGCACATTAGAACTGAACGATGCCGTGTTCGGTGTAGAAGTAAACGAGCACCTGGTACATCTTGGCAGTTGTTGCACAGCTTGCTAATAAGCGTCAGGGAACACAGAAAGCAAACACGTTCTGAGGTTTCTGGCGGTGGCAGAAAGCCATGGAGACAGAAAGGAACCGGTCATGCAAGACAGGGTTCAACAAGAGCTCCACAGTGGAAAGGCGGCGGTGTTGTATTTGCACCAACTCCTAGAGACTACACAATCAGACTGAACAAGAAGGAAAGAGAGCAGCTCTTAAGTCCGCTCTGACAAGCCGTGTTCAGGAGAACAAGTTCATCGTTGTTGAAGAACTTAAGTTTAATGAGATCAAAACAAAGAACTTTAAGAATGTTCTGAACAATCTGAAGGTTAACAAGGCTCTGGTTGTTTTAAGCGAAAGCGATGAGAACGCAGTATTATCTGCAAGAAACATTGCTGATGTTAAGACTGCTCAGGCTGGAACCATCAATGTATACGACATTCTGAAGTACAACACAGTTGTTGCTAGTAAGGCAGCTGTTGCATCCATCGAGGAGGTATACGCATAATGGCAGATATCAAATACTATGACGTCATCTTAAAACCAGTTATCACTGAGAAGAGCATGAACGCTATGGGTGATAAGAAGTATACTTTCATGGTACATGTAGACGCTAACAAGTCTATGATCAAAGAAGCAGTTGAGAAGATGTTCCCAGGAACCAAGGTTGCTTCCGTAAACACCATGAACTGCGATGGCAAGACAAAGAGAAGAGGAATGACTTTCGGAAAGACCGCTGCTTCCAAGAAAGCTATTGTTAAGCTGACCGAGGATAGCAAGGAGATCGAAATCTTCCAGGGCTTATAATTTAAGATAAATCACCCCGCCGGGTATGTGCCTGGCCGGAGAACTTATACGGCTTCTATAACAGCCGTGAAAAGAAAAGAAAAGGAGTAAATGTCATGGGAATTAAGAAGTATGGTGCTTATACACCTTCCAGAAGACATATGACCGGCTCTGATTTCAAAGGAAATCACCAAGAAAACTCCAGAGAAGTCTCTGGTAGTATCTCTGGCTAAGAATGCTGGTCGTAACAACCAGGGTAAAATCACCGTTCGTCACAGAGGCGGCGGTTCCAGAAGAAAATATAGAATCATCGACTTCAAGAGAAACAGCAAGGATGGTATCCCGGCAACCGTTATCGGTATCGAGTACGATCCAAACAGAAGTGCAAATATCGCACTGATCTGCTATGCAGATGGAACCAAGTCTTATATCTTAGCTCCTCAGGGATTAACTGATGGAATGAAGGTTATGAGCGGTGAAACTGCAGAAGCAAAAGTTGGTAACTGCATGCCACTGTTCCATGTTCCAGTAGGTACTCAGGTACACAACATTGAGCTGTATCCTGGTAAGGGTGGTCAGCTGGTTCGTTCCGCTGGTAACTCTGCTCAGCTTATGGCTAAGGAAGGCAAGTATGCAACCTTAAGATTACCGTCTGGTGAGATGAGAATGGTGCCGATCATCTGCCGCGCAACAATCGGTGTTGTTGGCAATGGCGAACACTCCCTGATCAACATTGGTAAAGCTGGTAGAACCCGTCACATGGGCATCAGACCTACAGTTCGCGGTTCCGTTATGAACCCGAATGATCATCCACACGGTGGTGGTGAAGGAAAGACTGGTATTGGCCGTCCAGGTCCATGCACACCTTTGGGGCAAACCTGCTCTGGGTCTGAAGACCAGAAAGAAAAACAAACAGTCTAACAAGTTGATCGTAAGAAGAAGAAATGGCAAAACCATCAAATAATTAAGGAGGTTAAGAACACATGGCACGTTCACTTAAAAAAGGACCATTTGCAGATGCACATCTGTTAAAGAAAATTAGACGCTATGAACGCAGCAGGAAGCAAGCAGGTTATCAAGACCTGGTCCCGTCGTTCTACGATCTTCCCGCAGTTTGTTGGTCACACGATCGCAGTTCATGATGGAAGAAAGCATGTTCCGGTATACGTTACTGAGGATATGGTAGGACACAAACTGGGTGAGTTCGTAGCAACCAGAACCTACAGAGGCCACGGTAAAGACGAGAAGAAGTCCGCTGTTAGAAAGTAATCCACAGGTAAATTGAAAGGAGGTTTTACAAATGGCAAGAGGACATAGATCCCAAATTAAGAGAGAAAGAAATGCCCAGAAGGACAAGACCAAGCGCAAACTGTCTTACGCAAGAGTGTCTGTCCAGAAGGCTTGCTTTTGTATTAGATGCCATCAGAGGCAAAGATTTACAGACCGCACTTGGTATTGTAACTTACAATCCTAGATATGCTTCCAGCTTAATAAAGAAGTTACTGGAATCAGCAGCAGCAAACGCTGAGAACAATAACAACATGGACCCAAAAACCTGTACGTAGAAGAGTGCTATGCAAACCAGGGACCGATCATGAAGAGGGTTAGACCGAGAGCTCAGGGCAGAGCTTACAGAATCGAGAAGAGAATGAGCCACATCACTGTAGTTCTGAATGAGAAATAAATAGGAGGCAAATATGGGACAGAAAGTTAATCCACACGGCATTAGAGTCGGTGTTATTAAAGATTGGGATTCCAGATGGTATGCAGAAGCTGATTTTGCAGACAACCTGGTTGAAGACTATAATATTAGAAAGTTCCTTAAGAACAAATTAAAGAGCTCCAGCGTTTCCAAGATCGAGATCGAGCGCGCATCTGACAGAGTGAAAATTATCATCTTCACATGCTAAACCGGGCGTTGTTATCGGTAAGGGCGGCGCAGAGATCGAAAAAGCTGAAAGCTGAAGTTCAGAAGATGACTGCTAAGAAGGTATTTGTAGACATCAAGGAAATTCAAGAGACCGGACCGTGAAGCTCAGCTCGTTGCAGAGTCCATCGCTCAGCAGTTAGAGAACCGTGTATCTTTCCGTCGTGCTATGAAGTCCACAATGTCACGTTCCATGAAGGCTGGCGTACTTGGTATCAAGACAGCAGTTGCAGGTCGTTTAGGCGGTGCTGATATGGCTCGTACCGAGTTCTACAGCGAGGGTACAATCCCGTTACAGACATTGAGAGCTGATATTGACTATGGTTTCGCTGAAGCTCATACAACATACGGTATTCTTGGCGTTAAGGTTTGGATCTACAAAGGCGAGATACTTCCAACTAAAGGAAATAGGGAAGGGAGCGATAAATACTGTTAATGCCTAAGAGAGTTAAAGCGTCGTAAACAGTTCCGTGGAACCATGGCCAGAATGAAAAGGCATTAAGAGGCAATACGATCTCTCTAACGGTGAGTACGGTTTTCAGGCTACTGAACCATGTTGGATCAAATCAAACCAGATCGAGGCAGCCCGTGTTGCCATGACCCGTTACATCAAACGTGGTGGTAAAGTCTGGATTAAGATTTTCCCGGATAAACCAGTAACTGCAAACCGGCTGAGACTCGTATGGGTTCCGGTAAAGGCGCACTTGAGTACTGGGTAGCAGTTGTAAAGCCAGGCCGTGTATTATTTGAGATCGCTGGTGTACCAGAGGAAACAGCTAAGAAGCGCTTCGTCTTGCTATGCACAAACTTCCGTGCAAGTGCAAGATTGCTTCTAAAGCAGATTTAGAAGGCGGTGACAACAGTGAAAATTAATAAGTATGTAGAAGAAAACTTAAAGAAAAGTCAGCAAATGAGCTGAATGAAGAGTTAGTAGCTGCGAAGAAGGAACTGTTTAATTTAAGATTCCAGAATGCAACCAATCAGTTAGACAACACATCCCGGAATCAAAGAAGTTCGTAAGAACATCGCTCGTATCCAGACTGTTATCACTGAGAAGGCTAATGGAAACTTAATGAAAGGAGAACTTACCGTGGAAAGAAATTTAAGAAAAACCCGTATCGGTAAAGTGGTAAGCAACAAGATGGATAAGACCATCGTTGTAGCAATCGAGGACCACGTAAAGCACCCAATGTATCGGTAAGATCGTTAAGAAAACCGTTAAGCTGAAAGCTCATGATGAGAAAACAATGAGTGCGGCATCGGTGATACTGTAAAGGTAATGGAAACAAGACCGTTATCCAAGGATAAGAGATGGAGACTCGTCGAAATTATCGAGAAAGCGAGATAATTAGGGAAGGAGTTAACAGGTATGGTTCAGCAGGAAACAAGACTTAAGGTTGCCGACAATACCGGTGCAAAAGAACTTCTCTGCATCCGTGTATTAGGTGGTTCAACCAGAAGATATGCAAGTATCGGTGACGTCATCGTTGCTTCTGTTAAAAGATGCAACACCAGGCGGTGTTGTAAAGAAGGGCGATGTTGTTAAAGGCTGTAGTAGTTCGTACCGTTAGAGGCGCTCGCCGTAAAGACGGTTCTTACATCAAGTTCGATGAGAACGCAGCAGTTATTATTAAGGATGACAAGACTCCAAGAGGAACTCGTATTTTTGGGCCTGTAGCAAGAGAATTAAGAGACAAGCAGTTCATGAAGATTGTCTCCTTAGCTCCAGAAGTATTATAAGGAGGGTGTCCACTGTGCAGAAAATCAAAAAGACGATTTAGTAGTAGTAATCGCAGGAAAAGATAAAGACAAAACAGGGAAAGGTCTATCTGTTGACGTAAAGAAGAACAAAGTTCTGGTTCAGGGCTGCAACATGGTTACAAAGCACTACTGCAGTCAGGCTAACCCACAGGGCGGCATCGTGAATCAGGAGGCCCAATTGATATCTCCAACGTAATGCTGGTAGTAGACGGCAAAGCAACCAGAGTTGGCTTTGAAGTTAAAGACGGTAAGAAAGTCCGCGTTGCTAAGAAGAACCGGTAAAAGTTGTTGAATAATTCAGGAGAGGAGGAAAAAAACGTTGGCTAGATTAAAAGAACAGTATCAGAACGAATTCGTAGACGCTCTGATGAAGAAATTTGAATATAAGAACGTTATGCAGGTGCCGAAGCTCGATAAGATCGTTATCAACATGGGCGTAGGCGAAGCAAAGGAAAATGCCAAGGTTCTGGATTCCGCAGTTAGAGATCTGGAGATCATCTCCGGTCAGAAAGCAGTAACCACCAAGGCTAAAAAGTCCGTTGCAAACTTCAAGATCAGAGAAGGTATGCCGATCGGTTGTAAGGTAACCCTTCGTGGTGAGAAATGTACGAATTCCTTGATCGTCTGATCAACCTGGCACTGCCGCGTGTACGTGACTTCCGCGGTGTTAACCCGAACGCATTTGATGGCAGAGGTAACTACGCTCTGGGTATCAAAGAGCAGTTAATCTTCCCTGAGATTGAATACGATAAAGTTGACAAGGTAAGAGGTATGGATATCATCTTCGTTACCACTGCCAAGACTGATGAAGAAGCTCGTGAACTTTTGACATTATTCAATATGCCATTTGCTAAATAACTAGGAGGAAAGATCCATGGCTAAGACTTCAATGAAGATTAAGCAGCAGCGTCCGGCGAAGTTCTCCACCAGAGAGTACAATCGTTGCAGAATCTGTGGACGTCCGCATGCATACTTAAGAAAATACGGCATCTGCCGTATCTGCTTCCGTGAGCTGGCATATAAAGGCCAGATTCCCGGGCGTAAAGAAGGCAAGCTGGTAGGCTGAAGGCCCGTTACAGCACCTGACAGCATAAGTTTGTCAGGTCTGGCGGGTGAAGATAGATAGAATTTAGAAAAGGAGGCATTTTCAAAATGACAATGAGCGATCCAATTGCAGATATGCTTACAAGAATCCGTAATGCAAACACTGCAAAGCATGATACAGTAGATGTACCTTCTTCCAAGATGAAATTAGCTATCGCTGATATTCTGGTAAATGAAGGTTATATTGCAAAGTACGATCTGGTAGAGGATGGCGCTTTCCAGAACATCCACATTACCTTAAAGTACGGTAAAGATAAGAACGAAAAGATTATTTCCGGTATCAAGAAATCTCAAACCAGGTCTGCGTGTATACGCTGACAAGGAGAACCTGCCGAAGGTTCTTGGCGGTCTTGGTACTGCAATCCTCTCCACCAATCAGGGCGTGATCACCGATAAGGAAGCACGCAAGCTTGGCGTAGGCGGCGAAGTTCTGGCTTTCGTTTGGTAAGGCTTTGAATAACTTCGAGGTTTTTGGTTCGTATCGAAATCCCGTCCTCAACCGAGGGCGTTTATCAACAAGTCGAATGGACGATAAGCAGCACTGGATTGCCAAGTTCGGAGAGACCATTAAGTGCAATGAAGTGCTTTTCTTTTTGCGCAAATGCAAGTATGAAAATTATGTAACTGAAAACAGAGAGGACGCATATGTCCTCTCCGAAAATTTAAGTAGGAGGTAAATAGGCATGTCACGTATCGGAAGAATGCCAGTCGCGATCCCTGCAGGTGTAACTGTTACAATCGCAGAAGGAAATAAGGTGACTGTAAAAGGTCCGAAGGGAACATTAGAGAGAGCTCCCGGTTGAGCTGACCATCGAAGAGAAGGACGGTCACAGTATCGTAAGCAGACCGAACGACTTAAAGAAAATGAAATCTTTACACGGTCTGACCAGAACCCTGATCAACAACATGATCCATGGTGTTACTGAGGGTTATGAAAGGTTCTTGAAGTAAACGGTGTTGGTTACAGAGCTGCTAAGCAGGGCAAAAGAAACTGACTTTAAACCTTGGATATTCTCATCCAGTAGAGATGGAAGATCCGGAAGGCATTGAGACTGTTTGGAAGGACAGAACAAGATCACTGTTAAAGGTATCAGCAAAGAAAAAAGTTGGCCAGTATGCAGCTGAGATTCGGGATAAGAGAAGACCTGAGCCGTACAAGGGCAAAGGTATTAAGTATGCCGATGAGGTTATCAGACGTAAAGTTGGTAAGACTGGTAAGAAATAATTTAAGGAGAGTGTAAAATGGTTAACAAACAGTCAAGAAGCGAAATTCGCGTAAAAAGCACAACAGAATGCGTAACCGTTTTGCTGGCACAGCAGAGACCGCGTCTAGCAGTGTTTAGAAGTAATAATCATATGTATGCTCAAATTATCGACGATACGGTTGGTAACACACTGGTTGCTGCTTCCACAGTTGAGAAAGAGATCAAAGGCTGAACTGGAGAAGACAAATGACAAGGCAGCTGCAGCATACGTTGGTACAGTAATTGCTAAAGAGAGCCCTTGAAAAAGGTATCAAGGAAGTTGTTTTCGATAGAGGCGGTTTCATTTACCAGGGAAAAGTTCAGGCATTAGCAGATGCAGCCCGCGAGGCTGGTCTCGATATTCTAATAGAGAGGAGAAAACACATGAAGCGTACAATTATTGATGCCAGTCAGTTGGAGCTGAATGATAAGAGTAGTAGCAATCAAGCGTGTATCCAAAACCGTAAAAGGTGGACGTACCATGAGATTCTCTGCTCTGGTAGTAGTAGGTGACGGAAACGGCCATGTGGGCGTAGGCTTAGGCAAGGCCGGAGAAGTTCCGGAAGCAATCCGCAAGGGCAAAGAGGCAGCTATGAAGAACCTGGTAGAGATCCCGATCGATGAGAACAAGAGTATTCCTCATGACTTTATCGGAAAATTCGGCAGTGCAAGCGTTCTGTTAAAGAGAGCTCCAGAAGGTACCGGTATCATCGCTGGTGGCCCTGCTCGTGCCGTTGTTGAGTTAGCTGGAATTAAGAACATCCGTGCTAAGTCCTTACGCTCCAACCACAAGACCAATGTAGTTCTTGCAACTGTTGCAGGTTTAACTGCATTAAAGACACAAGAAGAGTTCGCAAGACTTCGCGGTAAATCTGTTGAAGAAATCGTAGGCTAATAGGAGGAAATAGACATGGCAGAGAAGTTAAGAATCACA
>VOFG01004782.1_pt1 | contig 11185 bp, 20 predicted proteins | sample 5384171 | NCBI WGS metagenome assembly VOFG01 (sample SAMN12384726, study PRJNA508395) | human gut metagenome | isolation source: healthy gut F | host: Homo sapiens | reverse complement strand
TCGCCCGTGTTGACCAGCGTTGTGCGCTGGAGCGTGGCGCCGCCGGGGGTGACTGGCGCTCCAAGTGTATTCGCCCCGCCCGTCCGCCAGGTGGAGGACGCCGTCGGCTACCTGCGTTGCCGCCTCGGCGATGCCGTTTTGAGGCGATGTAGGTGTTGTTGTTTTCGGCATTGATTCGATAGAACGTGGATGCGGGTGTTTCCATGAGCATGACCATGGCTTTTGCATCAGCAAAGTTTCGCTTTCTTCAATTGCGCCAGGCACGTGGATTATTCCAGCGCCTCAAACTGCTCAAGAGCCGACGAAGGACGCCATCGCCGCGGCAAGGCATCGGGCTTGGTGGTCAACGCCTGCCAGCTTGAGCAACTCAACGGGGCTGTCACTGCCGCCGGAGGACAGGAACCGGAAGTAGTCCTCCACTGCGGGTGCGCCCTCGCTGTAAATGCGTTCGGCGATGGACACGGCGGAGATGATACCCGTTGCGTGCCCAATACGTAGAAGGAGCGGTAGAAGTGGGGATCCGCGCGCCCACTCGTAGGCGATCTCGGGATCGGAAACGACCGAGCGCCCGTAATACTTCCGGTTGAGCGTCAGGTAGGCATCATTCAGCACGTCCTTGGTCGAGGTGTCCCTTTTCCGCCATGTCGTGCGCCATGAATTCAAACTCGGCGAACTGCGTCTCGGCGGAACAGCGTGCCTTGAGCGTGTCCATGTAGTAAGAGAGCAGGTATTTCTTGACCTTGGGATCGTCCGTGTGCTTCAGCAGGTACTTGACCAGCAGCACCTCGTTGACCGTGCTGGCAACCTCGGCAACAAAAATCTTGTAATCCGACTTTTTCCTGCGGCTGGGCGCGCTCGAGTGATAGGAATGCATGGCGTGCCCCAGCTCATGTGCCAGCGTGAAAACGTTGCTGGTGGTGGGCTGATAGTTGAGCAGAACATAGGGGTGCGGCAGACCGAACACGCTGATGCTGTAAGCACCGCTGCGCGCTTTCCGGCGGTCTCCTCCACGTCAATCCAGCCGCTGTCGTGCGCCTCCTGCAAAAAGAGCCTCGATACCGCTCACCCAGCGGGGCAAGCCCTCCTTGACGATGCGGAAGGCTTCCTCGTAGTCCACCTTTGATCTCTGCGTCCTCCACGACCGTGGTATACACGTCATACATATGCATGGACTTGTAGCCGAGCATCTTCTTGCGGTCGCGGTAGTAGCGGTGCAGGAGCGGCAGATTCTTGTTGACCGACTTCAAAAGATTGTGGTAGACCTTGATATCAACATCCTCGGACGCCATTGCCATGGCAGGCAAGTCATACTTCCGAGCGCGGGCAATGAAAACGTCCTTGTCCACGTTTGCCACATAGGTGGCGGTAATGGTGTTGATGAGCCCGATATACGCTTTGTACGCACGAACGCCGCCTTGCGTACCCGGCGGTCGGGGTTCTCGAGCAGCATTCCGTAAAAAAGCGCCGATGCGTGACCTCCACGGGCTTGCCTTCTACCTTGATGGTGGGGAAGGGGAAGTCGGCGTTGTCCAGACATACCGAAAATCTGACGGGCTGCTGTCAAACACGCGGCGCACCCTGCGAAAGAACCTCCTCCGTTTCCTGATGAAAGGACGTGCGGCTTTTCCTTGATGAGCAGACGGGTGTAGTCGTAATCGGAAAGGCGGGTCGGCGGCGAACGCCTCCAGCGTCGGCAGGCAGGGAAGTCAGCTCGGGGTTATAAATGCCGTCTCCGCCGCCAGCTTCATCTCCAGCTGGGACATCCGGGACTTGGAGCGCCACGAATTCGGATTTGCGGGTATCCTCATCGCGCATGAAGGCGTACACGTCCAGCCGAATGACATCCAGCATGATGGCGTTGAGCTTTTCCGCATTCCAGCGGTGGCTGCGTCGGTCAGCTTGCCCTGATACGCAGCAAAGCCGGGCTTTCCGCGACAGCCGCCTCAACCTTTGCCGTACAGTGCCTCCCAATCCTCCTGCGTTGCGAAGAAAATATCCTCTGTCCGCCATTTCCGGTTGGCGGGAACCTGTTCTCTTTCAAGTGCCATAGGAATACTCTCTGCAAAATTTTTTCGGCTATATTATACCACAGAAAAAGGCTTTTGGCAACAGGTTTGCCAAAAGCCTTTGAGTTTTTTCGCGTCTTCGCCGTTCGCCGCTTCCTGCCGTACTTACAGCGTGAGCAAAAGGGCGAGCAGGACGGATAGCAGGATCCAGATGCCGGCAATCCCGACAGAATGTACCAGCGTTTTCTGCCTGCCGTGCTTGTCGGAATGTGCCATGACCAGCCCCACTACCAATGGGGCGACGGGCACGAGAAACCCATTCAGGACATAGAAAACCCGAACACCGGGACTGCGCTCTCATGTTTTCCTCCCACGGGATCTTCATCGTAATCCTCGTATCGACATCGGATTTCAGTTCGGCGGCGCTGTCGATTGTCTGCTGCACCGCCAGTGCCGCATCTCCACGGAGCAGGACGGCATCCACATTGCCGGAACTGTAGGAAAAGTACCCGCGTCGGCATCAAAGTGCTGATTTCCCAGCGCTCGGTAGTCCCACATACAGGTAGCCCTCCTCGCAGGTGTGAGCAACCCGCCGGACACGGTGTACACGCATCCGGTTGCATCAGAGAAGCGTATCGCACTAACATGGGCATATCGAGCAACGTTCGCACATCCACCGTGCGGTGCTCCCGCATCCGGCAGGGCGTTGAGCCAATCCGCCGACAGGGGCAACGGTCGGGGTGCGCGTGCTCGTTTCGGGGTACAGGGCATGCTGCCCCTTGCCCGTCGACGGAAGCGTTTAAGAGCGGCGGTGCCGTCAGGCGTTGCGAATACCGCAGCAACGTCCCCACTCCGCCCGCTCAGCCAGAACAAAATCGGTCGCATGCAGCGGGCGGCGCACGGAGTAGAGCCCCCCGTCCGATGCCCGTATCTTGTTGCTGTACACATAGCAGGAGTTTTGCGCAACGCGGTAACCGGGCGGCAGGAGATAGCGGGTATATGCCGTATCATCGCCGGTCAGCGTATCACCATCCAGCTTCCATGTCACCGCTCCCGTGCGGTTCTGGTCGGATGCCGGGCCGCCGAGACAAAAGGCAGGGATAGCGGCAGGCACAGGGCGAGTGTCAGAAGCAAAAGAAAGGATACAAACAGCTTTTTCATGATGCACACCCCCTTATGCCATTCAGCCGGCGTTCCAGCTTATCCAGCGCGATAAAATGCAGGATGACGCCGATCGTTGCCGTCACGGCGATGGCGAGCAGAATAAGCACGGCAAGCGCCGGGTAACGGAACGCCGGATTCATCTGCCCGACCAGGAATGTGACGCCCTGTCCCATGTTCAGAAGCATGGAGGTGCCGAGCAACTGCATCAGCATCCCCAAGCCGGTCTGTACTGCGTAGTAGATGCCGACCGCTGCCAGAAACTTGTGCTTTTTTGCAATGACAGCTCCCAGCGTGATGCAAAGCTGTACCAGCCCGCTGTCCATCAGGATGAGGGCAACGCATCCGCACAGGAGCTCCAGCCCGTACAGGAGAAGCCAGGGCGCCGCACCGGTTCCGAGCTCCGCCGTAGTCCGTCCGAACGCCCTGAACAGGGTCGGTCAACAGGACCGACCGAGCAGGTGCTCCATTCGGTAAAGCAGGAGTCGGGATGATGAGTACGGCGAGCGTAACGATCAGGGTAACAACGCCGACCGTAGCCAGATTCCAGATCAGTGCATTGACGGTTTTCGCAAGGTACAGCGTGCGGCGGGGCACGGGGAGCGAAAAGGTCAGATATCCTTCGTCAGAAAAGAAGTTCTTGAAAAACCGGACATAAACGAGGATGGCGGAATAACGCAGAAGGCAACAACTGCGAAAAACGCCGCTATTGCAATCGCCGACAACGCGAGTGACAGGAAGAAAACGGCGGCACCGTTCACTTCCTCAATGTGAAGATTGACTTCGATTATGCCGCGCACGGCGAGGAGCCGACGGCGCCCATGCCGAATGCGCTGGCAGCCGCGATCCACCATACCCGCCAGATGGCACGCAGGTCATGCTTCAGACACTTGCCGAACATTTGAACACCTCCCTGAACAGCTGATCCAGCGTTTTTCCGGTTTCCTCCCGAACCTCATCTGCGACTCCGGCGCGAAGTATCTGCCCGCCGTAGCCCATAAAGGCGAACTCGTCCAGTACCGGTTCGACGTCAGCAATCGGTGCGTTGTGATGATGACGGCGGCGTCGGGCTGTAATTCCCGATGATGGTTTGCAGGATGTAGTCGCGTGCGGCAGGATCCACACCGCCGATGGGTTCGTCCAAAAGGTAGAGCCGTGCCTTTGCGTGACATGACCAGCACCAGCTGCGCCTTTTCCTTGGTTCCTTTTGACAACGTCCGGAAGCGGCTGTCCGTCCTGATGCCGAGATCTGCCAGCATATGTCGGCACACGCCTCATCGAAATCGGGGAAGAAGTCGAAAACAGCGCGATCATGTCCTCCATACGCATACTGTTGTTGAAGTACGTGCGATCCGGCAGGTAGGAAATCAACGCGTTGGAGGCTTCGCTTCTGGGGGCACCGCAGACGGAGATCTCTCCGCTGTCCGGGACCAGCAACCCGGAGATCAGCTTGAGCAGCGTGGATTTTCCGCATCCGTTTGGACCAAAGCAGACCGACAATCTTTCCGCCGGTCAAATTGATGTTGAGATCTGAAGGACCGGCTGTCCCGCGCGGTAGCTCTTACATAAGCGGGAGCAGGTCAGCACCGGAGCCTGTGCCGGGCGGGCGGTTTCTGTAATTGATGACATGGTGGCTAACTCCTTTCATACATGTGGGTCAGGGTCGTCTGAGGGGATTGCGGCGGATTGCGCCTCTTCCCGGATATACTGTACCAGATCGTCAAGCGTCAGCCCTGCCGCCTGTGCCTCCTCGGCGAGCTTTTCCAGCGCGTCCGACGGGCAGTCCGGCGTGCGCGCTCCAGTGCTGCCTCGTCCGATGTGACGAACCGCCCGACCGTTCCGCGGCTGACCAGCAGTCCCTCGTCCTCCAGCGCGGACAGCGCACGCTGCATGGTGTTGGGATTGACGCCTGCCTCCATGGCGAGCTGCCGCACGGGCGGAATCTGTTCGTCGGGCTGATAGCAACCGTTCAGTATGTCTGCCCGGATATGCCGGACGATCTGCCGGTAGACGGGCGAATGCCCGCGGAACTGCCATGTCATTTGCTTCTGCCCTCCCTGCCTGTGGCGCTTGTACGCTTGTTCTAAGACAATAATACAACACTTCCGGCAATTTGTCAATACCCCGCGGGCAAGAAACCTGAAAATTTTAGCTTTTTGAGCCAGCCCTCTCCCTTGACAAACCCGCCCCCCGTATGATATAATGGGATTGTTCACCGGGAGATCGGTGGGCGCGCGGACGCTCAGCCCGTGCAACTGAATACCGTGCCTTGCAACTGACGGAGAATGGGTGTACCACAGGGAGCAGGGTATGTACGGGGAAGCCCCCGATATACGCACGTCCGGTCGGGCGCGGCGTATGCCGACCGTCTGGGCACACGGATTTCCGATAAGGGGGATTTGTGCGCTCTTTTTGTATGTACCGGAACGGGGTACGCTCCGGAACCGGAATATGAGGAGGAAACGCAGTATGAAAAAAGTCGGAATCGTCATGGGCAGTGACAGTGACCTTCCGGTGGTCCGCAAGGCGGCGGATACGCTGGAAGCTTTGCATATCCCTTACGAAATGCACATTTTCTCGGCACACCGGACGCCGGATGAGGCGGCGGCTTTTGCCGCCAATGCCCGCCGGAACGGCTTCGGTGTGCTGATTGCAGCCGCCGGTATGGCAGCTCATCTGGCAGGGGCACTTGCTGCCCGCACCACGCTGCCGTGATCGGCATTCCCTGTAAATCGTCCTGCTTCGACGGCATGGACGCGCTTCTGTCCACCGTGCAGATGCCGGGCGGCATTCCTGTCGCTACGGTTGCCGTGAACGGGCCGTCAATGCCGCCTTACTGTCTGCCGAGATACTGGCTGTCGGCGATCCGGAGCTTGCCGCCGCGCTGGACGAGCGCCGCGCACGGGAGGCGGCGGCAGTGCTGGAAAAGGACGCCGCTCTGCAGTCCGGCACACAGCCGCAGGGTTGAATATAACCGTTGCAGCGAGCAGTCGGCAGTTGCAACGCCCAATGATTGAAAGTGAATTATTTACAAAAACATAACGGAGGAAACGGAAAATGAACACACAATCCAAGTCCGAAAGCTACGCCGCAGCCGGCGTGGACATCACGGCGGGGTACCGCGCAGTCGAGCTGATGAAACAGCATATCCTGCGTACCGTGACGCCCGGAGTCTGCTCCGATGTGGGTGGTTTCGGGGGGCTGTTCGAGTTGGACGTCACCGGAATGACCCGCCCTGTGCTGGTCCGCGGAACCGACGGCGTGGGGACTAAGCTCAAGCTGGCGTTCCGTATGAACAAAGCATGACACAGTCGGGATTGACTGTGTCGCCATGTGCGTCAACGATGTCATCTGCTGCGGTGCAAGACCGCTGTTCTTCCTGGACTACATCGCCTGCGGAAAGAACGTACCGGGCGTATCGCCGATATCGTAAAGGGCGTGAGCGAGGGATGCGTGCAGTCGGCGCGGCGCTCATCGGCGGTGAGACTGCCGAAATGCCCGGCTTCTACCCCGTTGACGAGTACGATCTGGCAGGGTATGCGACCGGCGTGGTCGATAAGGCGCGTATCATTGACAACAAGACCATGCGTCCCGGCGATGTGATAATCGCACTGCCGTCCTCCGGCGTACATTCCAACGGTTTTTCGTTGGTGCGTAAGGTGTTTGATATCGAGCATGCTGACCTGACGCTGCCCGTTGAGGAGCTGGGCGGCAGGTCGCTGGGCGAGGTACTGCTGACGCCGACCCGCATCTATGTCAAGCCGGTGCTGGCTCTCCTGGAGCAGGTTCCGGTACGCGGCATCTCGCACATCACGGGCGGCGGCTTCTACGAGAACATTCCGCGCAGCATCCCGGAGGGATTGTGCGCCCGCATCCGCCGCGCGGACGTGCGTGTGCTGCCAGTCTTTGACCTCATCGCCAAGGTAGGCGGAATCGACGAGCGGGATATGTTCAATACCTTCAATATGGGCGTCGGAATGAGCCTTGTCGTTCCGGCTGAGGACGCAGAGAAGTCACTGGAGATTCTGCGCGCGCACGGCGAGATCCGTATGTCATCGGCGAGATTGTCGAGAACGCCGACAGCCGCATCCTGCTATGCTGAAGCGAGTACTTGCCCACTATGCAAGCGGGCTGTGTGCCGGAACGCTGATCGCCATCGGCGGCGGCGTGTTCCTCGGCTGTCGGGCATGGGGAACGTCGGGCAGATTGCCGGTGCCGTGTTCTTCACGGTGGCACTGCTGTGCATCTGCCTGCAGGGGCTACGCTCTGTATACCGGACGGATCGGCTTTATCCCGGAGAAGCATGACGCGGGGCACTGTCCGCGCTGTTTCTCGGGCTTGCCGGAAATCTGAGCGCTACGATGCTTTGGGGGCTTGCCGTGCGGTATGCCATCCATCGAGCGCGGCGGAAGCCGCAGACGCCGTTGCCGCCGCCAAGCTGACTCAAGTTTTCCGCAGACGCTCCTGCGGGCGACACTGTGCGGCGTCCTTATGTACCTTGCCGTGACTGTCTGGCGCGACCGGAGCAAGGTTGTCGCCATCCTCTTCTGCGTTCCGGCGTTCATTCTTGCCGGATTTGAGCATTCCATCGCGGATTTCTTCTACTTTTCCGCGGCGGCGGAGTTTTCCGGGCAGATGTGGCTGTTCACACTTGCCGCCCCTGCTCGGCAACTCGGTCGGAGCCATGCTTCTGCCCCTGCTGGCATCTGTCGGCAAAGGCAGGCGAGCCGCGTGACGGTTATTCGAAAGGAGCACACAGGAACATGAACAACAATTATCAGGAAAAGCCATACGTCCGCGTTGCCGTTCTGGTTTCGGGCGGCGGTACCAACCTGCAGGCACTGATCGATGCCGAGCGGGAAGGCGCGTTGCACTCCGGACGCATCTGCCTGGTCATTTCCGACCGGAATGATGCCTACGCGCTGGAGCGGGCGCGTATCGCCGGCATCGAGTCCGCCATCGTCGTGTGGAAGGACTGCCCGGATGCGCATACTTTTGAGCAAAGGCTGCATCAGTTGCTGGAGGAAAACGGGATTGATCTCATCGTGCTGGCTGGCTTTATGCGTATTCTGTCCCCGGCGTTTACCTCCGCCTATCCCCGCCGCATCCTGAACATCCACCCGTCACTCATCCCGGCGTTCTGCGGGAAGGGCTACTACGGTCTGAAGGTACATGAAGCGGCGCTGGCACGCGGAGTCAAGCTGACCGGCGCAACGGTACACTACGTCAACGAAATACCGGACGGCGGAGAGATCATCATGCAGAAGGCGGTCGCCGTCCGCCGCAACGATACGCCCGAAACACTTCAACAGCGCGTCATGCGCATGGCGGAATGGAAAATATACCCCCCTTCTGTCGAGCGCGTCTGCCTGCATATTTTGCAGGAGACCGGTGGGACAGACCGTAACAAACGAAGGAGAGCAAAGCGATGAACGTATATGAAATCAGCCCGATGTCCGATGTGCTGAAAGGGAACAGCTACGTCGGCAGAGGTATCGTGATCGGAAAGACCCCGGACGGAACGCACGCCGTTACCGCCTACTTTATCATGGGGCGCAGTGCAAACAGCCGCAACCGCGTTTTTGTCCTGCACGACGGAGACCTGTTTACCGAGCCGTTTGATCCTGCCCGCGTGGAGGATCCGAGCCTTATCATCTATGCTGCCCTGCGGCAGTTCGGCAACCGTCTCATTGTTACCAACGGTGATCAGACCGACACCGTCCGGGACGGGCTTGCCGCCGGAAAATCCTTCTCCGAGGCGCTGGCTTCCCGCTCCTTTGAGCCGGATCGCCCGAACTTTACCCCGCGCATCAGCGGCATGGTCACGTTTGACTACGGCGATTGCACCTATGAGATGAGCATTCTCAAGAGCGCGGATCCGGAGGGGACGGCGACCAGCCGGTTCACCTTCTCCTATCCCGCTCTGCCGGGCTTAGGTCATTCATTCACACCTATGTGTGTGACGGAGACCCGCTTCCCACCTTCCGGGGCGAGCCGGGCGCGTGGCGATCCCGGACGACATTGATACGCCTGACAGCGACATGCTCTGGAACAACCTGACACGGATAACCGCATCTCGCTGTATGTCCGCTACACGGACATTGTTTCCGGCGAAGCAGGAACGCATTATCAACCGAAACGCGACGGCGCCTGACACGGAAAAGGAATACGGTATGAAAGAACTGGAACTGAAATACGGCTGTAATCCCAATCGAAGCCTGCACGCATTTATATGGAGGACGGCTCCGAACTGCCTGTCCGGGTGCTGTGCGGTCGCCCGGATACATCAATTTTCTGGATGCCTTCAATGCGTGGCAGCTGGTAAGGGTGAGCTGAAAGGGCGCTGGGACTGCCCGCCGTCACTTCCTTCAAGCACGTCAGCCCCCACCTCGGCTGCGGTCCCGGAATCCCGCTGCTGAAAGGCTCAAGAGAGACCTGCTTTGTGGAGGATGTCCCGGGCTGGATTCCTCGCCGCTGGCGTGTGCCTACGCCGCGCGCGCGCGGAACCGACCGGATGTGCTCCTTCGGAGACTGGGTTGCCCTGTCCGATGTGTGCGACGTTGCCACAGCAAAGCTCATCAAGCGGGAAGTGTCGGACGGCATTATCGCGCCCGGCTATGAGCCGGAGGCACTGAAATCCTTAAAGCAAGCGCAAGGGCGCATACAACATCGTGGAGATCGACCCCGACTACGAGCCGGCGCCGATCGAGCGCAAGCAGGTGTTCGGCGTGACGTTTGAGCAGGGACGGAACAATTTTGTCATCGACAGGGGAATTGCTCTCCGACCGTGTAACGGCAAACCGTTGCCTGCCGCCCGAGGCTGTGCGCGACCTCATCGTATCGCTCATCACGCTCAAGTACACGCAGTCCAACTCGGTGTGCTACGCCGTGGACGGACAGGCGATCGGCGTGGGTGCCGGTCAGCAGTCCCGCATACACTGCACGCGGCTCGCGGGCGACAAGGCGGACACATGGTTCCTCCGCCAGCACGATAAGGTGCTGGATCTGCCGTTCCTGCCCACGCTGGGCAGACCGGAGCGTGACAACGTGATTGACGGCTACATCAACCGCAATGAGGAGGATGTCTGCGCCGAGGGCAACTGGCAGAAGTACTTCACCCGACGTCCCGAGCCCTTTACCGATGCCGAACAGCGGGCATACCTGGACAGCATCACCGGCGTGTCGCTGGGATCGGACGCCTTCTTCCCGTTTGCGGACAATATCGAGCGGGCGGCAAAAAGCGGTGTGTCCTATATTGCTGAGCCAGGCGGTTCCATCCGGACGATCTGGTCATTGCCGGGGCGGATGCGCACGGTATGGTCCTGGCGTTCACGCATATGCGCCTGTTCCACCATTGATACGGGAGGAGTGCGGAAGTGAAAACGGATATCATGGTCGTCGGTGGCGGCGGACGCGAGCACGCCGTCATCAAGGCACTGCGTAAAAGCCCGGAGGTCGGGAAGATTTACGCACTGCCCGGTAACGGCGGTATTGCCGCCGATGCGGAGTGCGTTCCGATCAAAGCAACCGATATTCCGGCGCTGGTCGGATTTGCCGTCAGCCACGGGTGGGGTATGCGGTGGTCACACCGGATGACCCGCTGGTGCTGGGTGCGGTGGATGCACTGGAGGCGGCTGGCGTGCCCTGCTTCGGACCGCGTGCCAACGCCGCCATCATTGAAGGCTCCAAGGCGTTTTCCAAGCAGCTGATGAAGAAGTACGGCATTCCGACCGCCGCCTATGAGATTTTCACCGACCGGGAAGCGGCGCTTGCCTATCTGAAACCGTGTCTTTCCCCACCGTTATCAAGGCGGACGGGCTTGCACTGGGCAAAGGCGTCATCATCGCGGAAACCCTGTCCGAGGCACAGGCGGCAGTCAATGCCATGATGCTGGAGGGGGCATTTGGCAAGAGCGGCGAGCGGATTGTCGATGAGCAGTACCTGACGGGACCGGAGGTGTCGGTGCTGTCCTTCACGGACGGCAAGACCATTGTGCCGATGGTGTCTTCCATGGATCA
>VOFG01002929.1_pt1 | contig 11237 bp, 14 predicted proteins | sample 5384171 | NCBI WGS metagenome assembly VOFG01 (sample SAMN12384726, study PRJNA508395) | human gut metagenome | isolation source: healthy gut F | host: Homo sapiens | reverse complement strand
GAGCAGCGCCGGAAAAGGACGCGCGGATCTATGTTTTCCCGCTGGTCTTTCCAATGTGGGCTATCTTGGGCTATCCGCTGGCGAGGCGCCTCGGCGCGAGCGCGTTCTGCATCTCGATCTTCGTGCTGGGCTTTCAGATCTTCTGCTGGACCGGCGCTCATCTCCGACGTCTGAGCAAATTCCGCCTCCTCGTGGCATCCTGCGCCGCCTGTGCGTGATCGCCGCGCTCGTGGTTCATGCGCTCTATTTTCAGCGCGCTGCGCGTCATGGTAATCGTGGGGCCAGATGGTCGACTACGTCGGCAACCTGATAGCCCGATGGCCATGCGCGATCATCGGCTCTGCGCTGGCAAAGCTCGCGCTGCGGACGGTCTTCCTGGCGACTGGCGGGTATATGTGCTCTGCGCGGTGAAGCTGGTGGCCATCCGCTGGGCCTCTGGGTGCTGCTGCGCGGCGTTCCTGACACCTGACCTCATACTCCACCACGCTCATCCTCGCGCGGGCCATGCCCGCTGCCACGAAATCCACGATCCTCTGTTATCGCTGCAGGCGCGACGGGTCGCTGGCCTCGAGGCTGCGTCTTTTTGTCACGCTCCTCTCGCTCGTGACCATTCCCGCTCGTGCTCACGCTGCTGTCCGCGGCGGCATAAGATGTGTCTGTAATTTGGATCTCCCGCAGAGACCGACGAACCGTCGGCCCTTTTGTGCTGCATGCTGCCCGTGCCCAGATCCTCGCGAGCCGCGGAAAGGCCCAAATAGACGCGTCATGCGAACCAGTGACCGATGTCACTGGCGTGGCAAACCCATAATCTTCCAGGAGCGTCTGCGGGCGCAAAAAGCGGGCGAGGCAATGCCCGCCCCTACGGACTCTACCGCACGTCGATCTTAACCGTAGGGGCGACCATGGTCGCCGCCTCTCACCCAGCGAAAAAAGCCCTCCACTGCGAAGAGGGGACAGATTGCCGCAGGCGATCAGGGGAGAAATTTCAACCCCCAGCCGTGCGCGTAAGGAACGCGCGCCCGGCGATCGCCCGTCATTTGCTGAAAATGGAAGGGCTGCACAGAAAAAAGAGACGCGCGCGTTTTTGCGTTTCTGCCAAAATATACAAAACAGCAGACGCAGCATTTGTGAAATTGGTAATTTTATGATAAGATAAGCCTGCTATGCATTTTTAACGTGGTAAAAAGAGAGAATGAAGCAAAGCGACGAAACGAAAAGAGAGAAGAAGGAGAAAAAACATGGAAAATAAAGCCCAGAAGCTCGTGGGGACAACCTCCGGTTCCTGCTTTGGCGGCGGTCGGTTCGGCGGTCGGCCTCGGAGGAATATCTGGGGCTTCCCGTACCAAGATGGGGCCCGCTCGGGCGGCTTTACATTCTGCTGATCTATCTGCTGCTGGCGGTGTTCGTGGGTCTCGTCATTGCATGGCGAGCGAGCTGGCACTCGGCCGCAAGACCGGCTCGGCGTCGTGGGCGCGTATCAGGCGGTGTCGAAGAAATTCGGCTGGGTCGGCTGGTCGGCGTGCTGTCGCCGTTCCTGATCATGAGCTTCTATGCGGTGCTCGGCGGCTACTGCATCCAGTATATGTCGCTGAACATGGCGGAGCTGTCGTTCAACCTGTCGGACATCTTCGGTGCGCCGCTGGCCGGCGGGCGACATTCGGCGCAATGCTGGACAATCCGTTCGGCTGCGCGGTGTTCACGGCGCTGTTCTTGTTCATCTGCATGATGATCGTCAAGGGCGGCGTGTCCGAGGGCATTGAAAAGTTCAACAAGATCGGTATGCCCGCGCTGTTCGTCATGCTGGTCATCGTCATCATCCGTTCGCTCACGCTGCCGAACGCCGTTGAGGGCCTGAAGTACATGTTCGTGCCCGGCTACGCGGTCGAGGCCGGGTTCATCGAGGAGGCGCCGAGCGTCATCTCCCGTGCTGGCCACGGCGGGCGGCCAGATGTTCTTCTCGCTGTCGCTCGCGATGGGCGCGATGGTGACCTACGGCTCGTATCTGAGCAAGAAGGAAAACATCGTGAAAAACTCCGCCGTCATCGTCATCGCCGACACGATCGTCGCGCTGATGGCGGGCCTCGCGGTCATTCCGGCGGCGGTCGCCAACGGGATTTCGAGCGGTATCCCCGTCAATGAGATCGCCCTCGGCGGGCCGAAGCTCCTGTTTGTGACGCTGCAGGACGTGTTTTGCGAACATGGGCGCGCTCGGCCCCGTGTTCGGCGTGCTGTTCTATCTGCTGGTCATCATCGCGGCCATCTCGTCGGCCATCTCGCTGATGGAGGTCGTTGGTGCGTTCGCGATCGACAACGCCGCAAAGAAGGGCAAGCAGGTCGACCGGACGAAGGTTACGCTGATCGTGTCCGGCCTGATCCTGATCGAGGCGCTGCTCGTCGCGGTGGACGGCCTCGGCTCGACGGGCATCTTCCGCTGGAAGGCGTCCGCGATGTGGAACGACTGTATGCTCGATTTTATGGACTGCTGGTCCGAGGGCGTGGCCATGCCGGTCGGCGCGATGCTGATGTCGCTGATGATCAGCCTGGAGCTGAAGCCGAAGTTCATCCTCGACGGAGATCGGCTCGGCCGGCGGCTTCTTCCGCAAGTTCTATGCTTCTGCATCACCATCGTCTGCCCGCTCGTGATGGCGCTCGTGACGGCGGGGCAGTTCATCGACTTCTTCGTCGGCACGGACGATGGGATGGATGCGCAGCTGATCTGCTACGCGGCGGCAGCGGCGCTGCTGGTGGCTTCGTCGCCGCGGCGGTCCGGCCCAAAAAACGATAAGAGGCAACACCGCACAATTGCGTCGGCGCGCTTCGGCGGATCTTTCCGCCAATTCTTCGGTTTGGAAAGTTTGAAATACATAGAGCATTCCCGCACTTTCCGAACCTTGACTTGACGAGAAATCTCGCCGAATCTGCTTGCCGAATTGCGTGGTGCTGCCTAAAACCGGCCCTCTGAAAAGAGGGCCGGCTTTTGTCATTTCGGGAGCGTGTGCCACTGCTTGCGCAGCAGGAGATAAAGAATGATCATGCCCGCCGCGGTCAGCAGCGCCTGCACAAGGCCGGACGTCACGAACGTCAGGATGCAGAGCAGACCCGCGACGATGGCCGTCGCGAGGAAGCCGTCCGCCGCGCGCTGGCCGCGGAACCAGATCCAGGCCCGCGCACTTGAGCAGCAGGAGCGACGCCTCTAAAATGTAGAACCAGAGGAACATCGAGACGCTCTGCATCATCATATCCAGCAGATCGCGCATCGGCGACAAAGGCTCCGGATACGCCGCAAAGACGTCGTTGAACCATTCCTGATTGCCGTAGAGGTAGAACAGGTTGAAAAAGCTGATGGTCTGGAACGCGGCGACGACGATGCAGAGGATGAGCCAAACCCTCGCCCCGGTCTGGAAGCGCTTCGGCTTCGCGGGGCGGGCCTCCGCCGGCCTCCGGCGCATAGGTCAGGTCGGCGATGGGGCCTCCTGCTGCGGGGGCGGCTTGCCGTACCGGCGGACGAGCGCGCCGCAGTCCGGGCAGATCAGCACATTGTCGTCCACCTGCCGGCCGCAGTTATAACACGTTTGCATGTGGAATACTCTTTTTTCCGTGTGAATAAAGTTCGAGATGGTACAGTAGTATTGTAGCGGTTTCGGCGCGGAATGTCAAATGTGTCTCACAGAGCATTTTTTGCAAGGTTTTCAGCAGGAAATTGCATTTACTTTCGGCCGCTGGACGATATAATACAATATAGAATGAAGCGGCCAACGGAGGTGCGAGATGCGATTTACCAAGATGCACGGCGCGGGCAACGACTTTGTTGTGCTGGATGCGGTGGAGCAGCCGCTCGGCATCGCGCCGGAAGACCTTCCGGGCTGGTATGCCGACTCTGCGACCGGCATACGGGTGTGGGCGCGGACGGCGTGATGGTGCTGCAAGCATCGGCGACCGGTGCGGACGTGGCGATGCGGTTCTACAACTCCGACGGTTCGCTCGGCGAGATGTGCGGCAACGGCGCGCGCTGTGTCTGCCGCTACGCCTGCGAATCGCGGTTATGCGGGCGACACCGTCCGCGTGGAAACGACGGCGGGTCTCGTCACCGGCTGGCGGCAGAGCCGCGACCGGTTCCGCATCCGGCTCAATACGCCGACGGTTTTGGAGACGGAACGGGTCTTGACCCTCGACGGCGAGACCTATTGCTGCGGCTATGCCGAGCTGGGCAACCCCTGGCATCCCGCATTTGACGGTGGAGATCCCAGATCTGCTGCTGCGGATCGACGACGAGGAAGCGCTTGGTGCGCTGCGGATGCTCGGGCGGAAGCTCCGGTACCATCCGGCGCTGCCGAAGGGCGCGAACGTCAACTTCTATCAGGTCACGGGGCCGCAGCAGCTGCGGCAGCTGACCTATGAGCGCGGCGTGGAGGATTTCACGCTGGCCTGCGGCACAGGGGCGGGATCGCTTGCTGCGGTGCTGACGGCGTCCGGACGCATGGACGGCGCGAATGTTCATGTTCAGACGGCGGGCGGAGACCTCGACGTGGAGGTACAAATGAACGCCGGACGCGTGGAAAACCTGTACCTGACGGGCGCGGGCTTGATCGTATACAGCGGCGAGCTGGCACACGAGTTTCTGCAGCCGGTCGTGATTGAGGATATTACGGACTAAGCATTGGGAGGAGAAACCATGAAAAAAGGGCTTTCTGAAAAACTACGGATTTCTGATCTGCATGCTGATCGGCATCGTGGCCGGCTGCATCGTCGGCGCGATCTGGCCTGCCACGAAGGACGCCTCCGGCGAGATTGTCGTCAAGGGCGCGACCGTGCTCGAACCGCTCGGCACAGTGTTCCTGAACCTGATGTTCTGCATCGCCGTCCCGACGGTCTTCTGCTCGATCTCGTCGGCCATCGCGACCATGCAGAGCGCCAAGCGCGTGGGGCAAGATCATGGGCGTGACCATCGCGACCTTCCTGACCACCGCGGCCATCGCCGCCGTCATCATGTATGTGACCGTCCTGCTCATCCCGCCGGTCACGGCCGAATATGCGATGATTGAGGGCGAAGTCGGCGGCACGCTCGGCGTGGCCGACATGATAATCAACTTCTTCACCAAGCCGGACTTCACGGAGCTTCTCAGCCGCAGGGCCATCCTGCCCCTCATCGTCGCAGCCATAATCTTCGGCTTCGGCATACAGACGGCCGGCGGCCCCCCGACCAAGACCGCGCAGCTGCTTGAGGACATCACCAACTGCATCATGAAGACCGTCAAGATCATCACCTACTACGCGCCGATCGGCTTCTTCGGTTTCTTCGCGTATCTGATCGCCTATCATGGACCCGACCTCATCGGCGACTACGGCCGCGACACTTGTGATCTATTATGTTCTCAGTTTTGTTTATATGCTCGTCTTCTCCCCGATCTACGCCCGCTTCGGCGGCGGCAAGGGTGCGGCGAAGGTCATGTTCTCCAAGCTGTTCCGGCCGGCTGCCATGTCTTTTGGCACGTGCTCGTCCGTCGCGACGATTCCGACCAACATGGAGGTCGCGGAGGAAACGGGAATCTCCAAGGACGTTTCCAACATCGTTATGCCCCTCGGCGCGACGATGCACATGGACGGCTCGGCTATGGCCGCGATCATCAAGGTCGCATTCCTGTTCGGCATGTTCGGTCAGGACTTCACGACCGGCCGTGCAATTCTCGCAATCGTGGTTGCCGGTGTTTTCGTCGGTTGCCATGTCCGGCATTCCGGGCGGCGGCGGCGGCACGGGTGAGCTCGTGCTCTGCTCGATCTTCTTCCCGGACCATCTGGCGGTCGCATTCCCGATCGCTCTGGCCCTCGGCAACCTGGTCGCTCCCCGCGACCATGGTCAACTCCGCCGTAGATCAAAGAAGCGGGCGGACGGAGGGTCGTCCGCCCGCAATTTGGGAAGGAAGAAGAGGTGCGGCGTAAACCGGAAGAGCGGGCAGGGCGTCTGTCCCAGCACTCGTTTCAAGTGCGGGCGAACATAAAAAAACGCAGCCATCCAGCATGGATGGCTGCGTTTTGATCATGACCAGGATGTTATTCGCCCTTCAGTTTGTCGAAAAAAACGCTCTTGGCTGCGCTTGGGCTGCGAGGCCTCGCCGGTGGCGTCCTCGAGCTTGCGCAGCAGCTCCTTCTGCTCCTTGGTCAGGCTTCGTTGGCGTCTCGACGACGACGGTGACGAACTGGTCGCCGCGGGTCTTATAGCCGATAGGGGATGCCCTCTGCCGCGCAGACGGAAGACGGTACCGGTCTGCGTACCCTCGGGGATGTTATAGCGCACCTTGCCGTCTAACGTCGGCACCTCGATCGTCGCGCCGAGCGCCGCCTGTGTAAAGGAGATCGGCATCTGGCAATGGACGTTCGCGCCGTCGCGCGTGAAGATCGAATGGTTGCGGACATGGACGGTGACGAGCAGATCGCCGTTCGGGCCGCCGTTGGAACCTGCGTTGCCCTCGTCGCGGACGCGGAAGGACTGTTCGTCGTCGATGCCCGCCGGGACGTTCACGCGGATGGTCTTGTTGCGGCGCACCTTGCCCTTGCCCTTACAGCGCAGGTCTGGCACGGGTCGCTGATGATGGTGCCTTTGCCGCCGCACTTCGGGGCAGCGCTGCTCGGACTGCATGGCCATGCCCATGAAATTCTGCTGGACGCGGACGGTGCCGCGGCCCTGGCAGTACGTACAGGTCTCGGGTTTGCTGCCCTCTTTCGCGCCGGTGCCGTGGCAGGTGCTGCACGGCTCGATGCGCTGGAAGGTGATCTCACGCTCACAGCCGAAGGCCGCATCCTCAAAGCTGATCTCAATCTCGGCCACGATGTTCTGGCCCTTTGCGGGCCCGGTGCGGCGGCGGACGACGAAGCGCCGCCGCCGAAGAAATCACCGAAGATGTCGCCGAGATCGCCAAAGCCGCCGAAGCCGCCGCCAAACCGCCGCCGAAGCCGGCGCCCGCGTTCGGGTTGAAGTTCGGGTCGACGCCCGCGAAGCCGTACTGGTCGTACCGGGCCTTTTGTCGGCGTCGGAGAGGACCTCATAGGCCTCATTGATCTCCTTGAACTTTTCCTCGGCAGATTTGTCGCCGGGGTTCTGGTCCGGTGGTATTTCATTGCGAGCTTCCGGTACGCCTTTTTTGATCTCGGCGTCGGAGGCGTTTTTTCGACACCGAGAACCTCGTAATAATCTCGTTTATTCTGGTCTGCCATCTATCTCACCTCAAATCGGATCGGTGGAAACAAGCCGAAGGGGCGGTCTGGCCGCCCCTTTGGACTTTGAAACGCAAATTAGTTGACCTTTTTTCGACCTTCGAAGTCTGCATCGACGACGCCGTCGTCACCCGCCGTTCGGCGGGTTGTTGCGCACCGGCGCCTGGGGTGGCGTTCGGATCGCCCTGCGGGGCGGCGTTCTTATAGAGCTTCTCGCTGACGGCATAGAAGGCCTTTTGAAGCGCCTCGGTCGAGGCCTTGATGGCTGCAACGTCGCTGCCCTTCTGGGCTTCCTTCAGCTTTTCGATGGCTGCCAGAACCGGGCCTTGTCGCTCTCGTCAACCTTGTCGCCCAGCTCGTTCAGCGTCTTTTCGGTCTGATAGATGAGCTGATCGGCGGCGTTATGCGTGTCGACCTCGTCCTTGCGGGCCTTGTCCTCGGCGGCGTACTGCTCGGCCTCCTTGACGGCCTTGTCGATGTCTTCCTTGGACAGGTTGGAGGAGGCGGTGATGGTGATGTGCTGCTCCTTGCCGGTGCCAAGGTCCTTGGCGCTGACGTTCACGATGCCGTTGGCGTCGATGTCGAAGCTGACCTCGATCTGCGGCACGCCGCGCGGAGCCGGAGCGATGCCGTCGAGCTGGAACTTGCCGAGGGTCTTGTTGTAAGCAGCCATTTCACGCTCGCCCTGCAGAACGTGAATCTCGACGCTCGTCTGGTTGTCGGCTGCGGTCGAGAAGACCTGGCTCTTCTTGGTCGGAATGGTGGTGTTGCGGTCGATCAGCTTGGTGAACACGCCGCCCATCGTCTCAAGACCCAGAGACAGCGGAGTCACATCGAGCAGGACGACACCCTTGACGTCGCCGCCGAGGACGCCGCCCTGAATGGCAGCGCCCACTGCGACGCATTCGTCGGGGTTGATGCCCTTGAAGCCGTCCTTGCCGGTGATTCTTGACGGCCTCCTGCACGGCGGGGATACGGCTGGAGCCGCCGACGAGCAGAACCTTGGAGATGTCGTTCGCGGTCAGGCCCGCGTCGGCCATCGCCTGCTTGACCGGGCCGACGGTCGCTTCGACCAGATGCGCGGTCAGCTCATTGAACTTCGCACGGGTGAGCGTGACGTCGAGGTGCTTCGGGCCGGTGGCGTCCGCCGTGATATACGGCAGGTTGACGTTGGTGGAGGTCACGCCGGACAGCTCGATCTTCGCCTTCTCGGCAGCCTCCTTGAGGCGCTGCATGGCGACCTTGTCGCCGGAGAGGTCGATGCCCTCGGCCTTCTTAAACTCGGAGACGAGATAGTCCATGACGCACTGGTCAAAGTCGTCGCCGCCGAGGTGCGTGTCGCCGTTGGTCGCCTTGACCTCGACGATGCCGTCGCCGATGTCGAGGATGGAGACGTCGAAGGTGCCGCCGCCGAGGTCATAGACCATGATCTTCTGCTCGCTTTCCTTATCGACGCCGTAAGCCAGCGCGGCGGCCGTCGGCTCGTTGATGATGCGCTTGACGTCCAGACCGGCGATGCGGCCGGCGTCCTTGGTGGCCTGACGCTGCGCGTCGTTGAAGTAGGCCGGGACGGTGATGACCGCTTCGGAAACGGGCTGACCGAGGTAAGCCTCTGCGTCGGCCTTCAGCTTGCGCAGGATCATTGCGGAGATCTCCTGCGGGGTGTATTTCTTGTCGTCGATGGCGACCTTATAATCCGTGCCCATGTGGCGCTTGATGGAAGAATCGGTGCGGTCGGAGTTCGTGACGGCCTGACGCTTTGCGACCTGACCGACCATACGCTCACCGTTCTTCGAGAACGACAACCGACGGTGGTTCTACCGCCCTCGGCGTTCGCGATGACGACCGGCTCGCCGCCTTCCATAACGGCGACGCAGGAATTCGTAGTACCAAGATCAATACCAATGATTTTTCCCATGATGAAAATCCTCCTATATGAAATGAAATATTTACGATTTACGGGTTAAGGAATCAGAGGTTCCTTAGTTTGCGACCTTGACCATCGCGAAGCGGATGACCTTGTCGCCCAGCGTGAAGCCGGTCTGGAAAACCTCGGCAATGACGTTTTCCGCGAGCGATTCGTCCTCAACATGCATCACGGCGTTGTGGCGCTCCGGATCAAACGGGTCGCCCTTCTCGCCGAAGGCCTCGACGCCCAGCCCGGTGAAGATCTTCTTCAGCTCGGTCATGGTCATCTCGACGCCCTTTTTGTATGCCGGCGTCTCGTCGGACGTTTCGCTCAGCAGCGCGCGCTGCAAATTATCGTAGACCGGCAGCAGCTTTTTTCACCGTGTCCGCGTTGCGTCGCGGTAGATGCCGTCCTTTTTTCGCGCTGGCGAGCGCTTGCGGAAGTTGTCGTATTCCGCGGCAAGCCGCAGGAACTGATCGTGCTCCTTGGCAAGCTCCGGCTCCTTGAGCTGCTCTTCGGCCTCGAAGGCTTTTTGGCGGGCTTTTTTCTTCTTTTTCTTCGCTCTTGGCGGCCTCAGCGGCGGCCTGGTTTTCGGCGGATTTTTTTTTTCTTTTCCTCGGCCTGTTCTAAGCCGTTGCCTGCCTCTTTTTCAGACAATGCTTATTCCTCCTTTTTGGGAGCCTCGTCCGTCGGCTGATGCTCGGCAGCTCCTGCTTGCCGAACATCCGTCCCAGACCCTCGGCGAAATAACTCAGACGCGCGGTGATCTGCGCGTAGTCCATGCGCTGCGGCCCGACCACGCCGATCATGCCCTGCATCCCGTCGCCGATGTCGAAGCGGGTGACCACCACGGAGGTGTCCTTCAGCTCCTGCGCGACGTTTTCCGGGCCGACCAGGATCTGCGTCCGGCTGTCGGACGAGGAGCGCCGCGGGGAGGTTGGAGACCACATCCTCATCGAGGTGGTCAGCATTTTCTGCGCCTTGTCGATGTCGTGGTATTCCGGCTGAGAGGCAGCCTGGCCTGGCCTGTCATGTAGACCTCTGCGCTCCTGATGCAGCAGCGTCATGCGTCACAAAGTCCATGATGACGGGGACGAGGCTCGCCGCGTTCCCGGCGCTTCTGTCACGCGGGACAGAAGCTCCGGCGTCAGCTGGTCGGCCGTCAGCTCCGCCACACTCGCGTTCAGAACCGCGGAGAGCAGCTTCAGATCCTGCTCCGTCAGCTCGACCGGGAGCCGGATGAGCTTGTTCTTTACGGTTCAGCTGTCGCTCAGCATCACCACGAGGATGAAGCTGCCGCTGTCCGCCAGGATCAGGTCGAACCGCCTGCGCCGTCAGCCCCGCGGGGCCGCGCCGCCATGGCGTAGGCGGGCAGATTCGTCAGCTTGCTGACCAGCTTGCCGACCTGACTCATGGCGCGGTCGAATTCCTGCATCCGCAGCTCCATGGCCTGATTGATGGACTTCGTCTCGTCCACGCTCAGGCTGTAATCCTGCATCAGCCGGTCGATGTAAAACCGATAGCCGGCCGGGGAGGGATGCGCCCGGCGGAGGTGTGCGGCTGCTCAAGATAAGCCCAGATTCGTCAGCTCCGCCATCTCGTTGCGGATGGTCGCGGAGGGACGAGGCCGCGCACGACACAGGCGCATTCCAGAATTCTGAACAGAAATCAGGGAGGAAATGCAAGCATGACGCACAACGCGGTGTCTCGCGCTGCTGCTGGCGATCGTCATGGTCGCTTTCGGTCATGCCGGTCGCCATGGCGGAGGAGACAGCGCAGACGCAGAACTTACACCAAAGGTCACAAAAGCGCCTGCAGACTGGTCTGGTACATACCGCGATCGTGTCCGAGGTGACAAACTGATTATGGACGGTTCCCTTGACGAAGCTTGACGGTTGCCGGAAATGAGAACAAGGTCGATGTTACGATCACCGGCAAACAGCAAAATCACCGGTGATTATGCGAGAGCTAATGCGTTTACCGAATTTGACAGGCCGATGACTGGCGGCTACGCCATCACGTCTGCAAGCGGAAAGGTATATTTCGAGGTAAAGTCCGGAAAGCAACACAGCTGAACAGTGGTTCCACAGTCCCTCAAATACGATTGAACTTGCACCAG
>VOFG01001962.1_pt1 | contig 11242 bp, 23 predicted proteins | sample 5384171 | NCBI WGS metagenome assembly VOFG01 (sample SAMN12384726, study PRJNA508395) | human gut metagenome | isolation source: healthy gut F | host: Homo sapiens | reverse complement strand
CATACGGCTGGGCAAAGGAAGATTAAAAGAAGGTTTTGTATAGGGAAGGTAAAGATTGTAATGTATTGGTAAAGTTAATTGAATAAGGGGGGATAGTATGTTACCATATATAGCAGAATTTTTGGGAACTATGATTCTGATCATCTTAGGTGATGGAGTTGTTGCAAACGTAAATCTCAACAAATCTGGCATGAAGGGTGGAGGAACTGTCAGATCACATTTGCATGGGGACTTGCGGTTATGCTGCCGGCATTTATTTTCGGAGCAGCATCAGGGCATCGTTTAATCCGGCGCTGACGTTAGCACTTTGCAGTTGACGGAAGTTTTGACTGGGGCAATGGTTCCGGATATATCATTGCACAGTTTGCAGGAGCGTTTGTTGGAGCGGTGATCGTATATCTTTTGTTTAAGGACAGTTTGATGCAACAGAGGATCAGGCGACAAAACTTGGGGGTGTTCTGTACAGCGCCTTCTATTCCGGAACATGGGACAGAATATTTTCAGTGAGGCAGTTGGAACGTTTATCCTTGTATTTGCGATCAAAGGTATGGCAAATGTGCCGGGACTTACCAGATGGACTTGGAAAGTTTCTTGTATTTGGAATCATTGTATCGATCGGTATGTCACTTGGTGGACTGACCGGATATGCGATCAATCCGGCAAGAGATATCCGGACCGCGTCTTGCACATGCCGTTCTTCCGATTAAGGGAAAAGGAACATCCAACTGGGGATATGCAGTTGTTCCGCTGGTGGGACCGGTGATCGGAGCAATTGTTGCAGTACTGCTATATGGAGCAATTCCATGGTAGACCGTATGTTTGTCATGCGATAAAGTAACTTTATATGACTATTTTATATTTATGACAGTAGATGTGCATGTGGAACCTGCAATCTATTGTTGAGGGGCAAGAGAGAAGAGAGCCTGACAGGATAATCGCAACAGCATGGGTGCGCTTACTTGTCAGGCTTTTTTATTCATAGGAGATTACATCTTATGAATGAAAAAGACCCTCCGGGTTAGATACCGGAAGAACAAGGAAAAAAGGAGATGGAAGATGTATGACGTAATTATCATCGGAGCCGGTGTATCCGGCGCAGCAGCGGCGGAGAGAATTGTCGCGTTATAATGCAAAAGTATGTGTGATAGAGAAAAGAGGAAGATGTCTGCTGCGGCACATCCAAGGCAAACAGTGCAATCGTACATGCGGGATATGATGCAAAAGAAGGTTCCCCTGATGGCAAAAAATTAAATGTACGGGGAAATGCCTTGATGGAGAAGCTTTCCAAAGATCTTGATTTTCCGTTTAAGCGGATAGGTTCTCTGGTTGTCTGCAAGGACGAGGAGGATATGCCGAATCTGAAAGCACTGTATGACCGTGGCGTGGTAAACGGTGTGCCGGGGCTGCGTATTTTATCCAAAGAGGAAGTGCATGAGATGGAGCCGAATCTTGAGGATGATATCTGCGCAGCATTGTGCGCGCCAAGCGCCGGGATCGTGTCCGTTCAACCTGAATATCGCATTGGCTGAGAATGCGAATGTAAATGGTGTGGAATTTAAGTTTGACACAGAAGTAACCGATTTGAAAAAGTCGGGAGATATCTGGGAAGTCCACACAAATCAGGTGGTGTTCGAGACAAAATATGTGGTCAATGCAGCCGGTGTCTATGCGGACAAATTTCACAACATGGTCAGTGAAAAGAAAATCCATATTACGCCAAGACGCGGTGATTACTGCCTGCTTGACAAGAGTGCCGGAAGCCATGTAAGTCATACGGTCTTTGCGTTGCCGGGCAAATATGGAAAAGGAATCCTCATTTCGCCGACGGTGCATGGCAACCTGCTGTTAGGGCCTACTGCCATTGACATTGAGGATAAAGAGGGAACCAACACCACAAGAAGGCTTGGATCAGGTGATTGCCGGTGCAAACCTGAATGTAAAAAATATTCCGATGCGTCAGGTCATCACATCTTTTGCCGGACTTCGCACATGAGGATGGTCATGAGTTTATTATTGAAGAGGTTGCCGATGCAAAGGATTTATCGACTGCGCCGGAATCGAGTCACCGGGACTTACGAGCAGTCCTGCGATCGGAGATGGTTGCAGATCTGTTAAAAGAGAAAATGCATTTGGAAGAGAAAAAAGATTTCATTGCAACACGCAAGGGTGTATTAAATCCAAACACATTAAGTAAAGAGGAAAGAGCGGCATTAATTAAGGAAAACCGGAGTATGGAAACATTATCTGCCGCTGTGAGATGATCACAGAGGGAGAAATCATCGATGCCATCAGACGTCCGCTCGGTGCAAAATCGTTAGATGGTGTCAAACGCCGGACGAGAGCCGGAATGGGACGCTGCCAGGCGGGTTTCTGTTCACCGAGAACCATGGAAATTTTAGCGAGAGAGCGCTGTGTGAACCAGTCTGAGATCACAAAATCAGGCGGAAATTCAAAAGATTATTGTCGGAATCAACAAGGACAGTCTGTAAGAGGGAGGAGCCAGAGCATGAAAACATATGATATCGTAATCATCGGAGGTGGACCGGCAGGGCTTGCGGCTGCTGTTTCTGCAAAAAATAACGGAATCGATGACATATTAATTTTAGAGAGAGACAAAGAATTAGGCGGAATTTTAAACCAGTGTATCCACAATGGATTTGGACTGCATACATTTAAAGAAGAACTGACAGGACCTGAGTATGCAGGGCAGATTTATTTCACAGGTGAAAGATCTGGGCATTGAATATAAATTAAATACTATGGTCATGGATATCAGCCATGAGAAAGTCGTTACGGCGATGAACCGTGAGGATGGCCTGTTTGAGATCCAGGCAAAAGCAGTCATTCTTGCTATGGGATGCCGCGGAGAGACCGAGAGGCGCGTTAAATATTCCGGGATACCGCCCGGCGGAATTTATCCGGGCAGGAACGGCACAGCGTCTGGTAAACATCGAAGGCTTTATGCCGGGACGTGAAGTCGTCATTTTAGGTTTCCGGTGATATCGGACTGATCATGGCAAGGCGAATGACACTTGAGGGTGCAAAGGTTAAGGTCGTGGCAGAATTAATGCCATATTCCGGCGGTCTGAAACGTAATATTGTGCAGTGTCTGGATGATTACGGAATCCGTTAGAGTTAAAGCCACACGGTTGTGGACATTAAGGAAAAGATGTAGAAGGAATCACGTTAGCTGAGGTTGACAGTAAAGGAAAACCGATTCTGGGGACCGAAAAGAAGAAATATATGCGTACGCTGTTGCTCTCGGTAGGACTAATCCCGGAAAATGAAGTTTCCAAAGGCATGGGTGTCGACATGAACCCGGTTACTTCCGGACCGAAGGTCAATGAGAGCCTTGAGACAAATATTCCGGGTGTATTTGCCCTGTGGAAATGTGCTGCATGTGCATGATCTGGTGGATTTCGTGTCCGAGGAAGCAAAGACAGCCGGAAAAATGCGGCAGCTTATGTGAAAGCAGATGGCGTGAAGGCAGCAAGAGATAACGACATTGTTTTAAATCCGATCGAGGGTGTCCGGTATACGGTGCCAGGAACCATCAATGTTAATAATGTGGATGAGCAGATCACAGTCCGTTTCCGTGTGGGCGGTGTATACAAGAACTGTTACGTCAGCGCTTATTTTGATGATGAGAGAGTCATTCTGAAAACGTCCGGTTGTGGCACCGGGGAGATGGAAGAGATCAAGCTGACAAAAGAACAGCTTTTGCAGTACCCGGATTTAAAGACGATTACAGTGAAAATCGAGCAAGAATAAAATGGAGGTATATCAATGGAAGAAAAATTTAATCTGTATCGGTTGTCCGATGGGCTGTCTGCTGACTGTAAAATGGAGAACGGTGAAGTTGTCAGTGTTAGGGAATACCTGTAAGCGCGGTGATATCCATGCGAGGAAGGAAGTGACAACTCAACCAGAATCGTTACCCTACGGTAAGGATCACCGGCGGAAGTGAAGCAATGGTTTTCTTGTAAAGACAAAAGAAGATATTCCGAAAGGAAAATATTTGACTGTGTCAAAGCATTGAAAAATGTTGAGGTTAAGTTGCCCGGTGCACATCGGGGATGTGCTTGTGAAAAAATGTTGCAGGGACAGGTGTGGATGTGATCGCAACGAAAAATGTGGAGTAAGTGCCAAAAAATACATGATAGGAATTGATTTTTAGTCCGGAGGGGCAAAACAGATACCTGAAATGATCTGTTCTGCCCCAACATCATGTTATTATAAAATACAAAAGTGAGACTCGACTCATGATATGATGTGTCTAATTGCTTTCTACAGCATCAAAAAGGTTGCTGTCGTTCCAGTCAGGGTGAAGCTGGCATAACTGGTAGATATGATTTACAAAATCAGCATCCCTCATCCAGCATGTTGATGCAGCTTTCAGCAGGAATATTTTTTGGTACATCGTGTGAATGACGTGTATACGATATTGGCATTTTCCATCTTCATAGCTGTCCCTGCGTTCCATTTTAATATACTTTCCATATCAAATTCTTCCAGTAACATTCCAACTGCCTCCGATCTGTGTTTTTATGAGGAAATCACGGAGAATATTATCATGAATACAATCCTGTACCGTGAAATCAATTGCCTGTTCTAAAGAAATTCCTTCCAAAATCTTTTGAATAGATTCTGTGATCAAAAATAGAGTATTCCTCTAACGTTCTGCACCGAAGCATCAGTTCTTTATTGTGTCCGTAATTAATATTATACTTTTGCGGTACATTCCAGGCAAGGGGAGTTGTGCTGTTTTGATGTAACTTTTCATATTGTTTACCAAAATAAATCAACCCCGCGAAGCGGCATATTTGGATTTAAGGTACTCTGATGCTCATACAGATTTAGTGTTCCAATGAACGATGAAAGATACATCATTTTGTAGCCAAGATAAATTACATCATCAATGGTGTAAACAGTAAGTTCCTCGTCTGAGTAACCAGTGTTGTTCAGCGCGTTATATAATTCAAGCAGGACAGAACGCTCACTGAAAATTTTACGGAATAACGCATCCCGGTATTTCTTTTGTACAAAAACCCGTTTTTGTATGATGGATTTTTCGTGTGTTTTTCCTCATATCATATTCTCCTTTGATTATAAAAAAATAAAATGGTTTTCACAATACTTTTCTGAAATAGCTGGCGAAATTGCCGGATGAAAAAGACTGATATTCAGAAAATGAATTTCACAGAAAATGAAATTTGAATTGCGATAAATGTAGAGTAACATGGGAAAGTTGAAACGGCAAGTGTTAGAAAAAGTTTGTGTATATTCACTATAAAACCGGATGCTTAAAATGTATATAAGAGATTTGCATTTTTTAAACATCCGGTTTTTATTTTTAACAATCAATCATTTTATGGTCAGCTTTTATTTGCTATAAAAATACTGATGTAGATTGATACATAAACGGTTGTGGAACAATTTTTCCCGACTTTGCAGACCGGCTTTGACACTGATGTAATACATGGTATTTTTTTCAACTTTTTTCTTTTAAATTTTTCAGGGTAAGCGGGTGTTTTTACTTTTAACGGTGGTCTACTGTAAAAGTTTTCGTATCGTAGCTTGTGGAAACGTATATTTCATATGCGGAAGCACTCGGAAACTTTTGACCAGTTGATCTTTATTCCTGAGCCGGACTGTTTTGCAGTAATCTTTTTTAGGCGAGGTGCCAAAAGTAATGACGGTACCCATGGACTGTAAACTTTTTTGCTTAGTGCCTGCAAGTGTGACATAGAACGGACTCTTGCTGAATAAAAAGTGCCTGCTTTTGATTTTTTTTTGAATTGGTATATGTTCCAAGGCACCGTGTAAAATTTTGGTTTACAATCGGTTTTTAAATTTTTTGGAATCAGAAACTTTTGTTATCTGCAACTGAAAAATGCTTTAGCACCATTAATGCCTTTCCATTCAAAGCTGGCATCTCCGGGATAAGCAGTTGTCACTTTAAAATCACGTATTTTCTTTGAAGTGTTGTGGCGTAGGTTTCTGTGGTGGCTATTAAAACAGCCATAAAGTCAGAATTGCTGTTTAAGGCATAAACGCAGATTGCATTAAGAGCCATCTTTTTTAAGTTTTAATCGTACAGGAATTTGTACTTGTGGTAAGTTCCTTTGAAAGATCGGAAAGACCACTTGGATAATATACAATCCTTTATATCCGGATGCACCGGAAACGGCTGCCCATTTAAAGGGACAATAGGATGCAGCGGTTGCTTTGGTTCCTGTAATTTTTGCTGTTTTATCGCTGATCCGTGCAACAACTTTTAAGGTGTCAGACCAGTTTCCAAAAATGTGCCACAATCCCTGTAAATACAATTCTCATCTTTGGTGTGGCACTTTTAATCTGCATACACGAAAATATAGTAATGCTTTATATCCGCTTACTTTTTTTCTGAATTCCTTTCATTTTCCGTTTTGTTATGAATTGATAGTCCGTTCTGAATCCGCAGGTTTCATGGAGATCATCAGTGATTTCCTGACGTTCATATACCGGCATGAAGCCCTGTTCTTCTATATCCGTAAATTTTATGTCTTTTAAAGTGTGAAGTAATTGTTCTGTGGTATAAGTCCTTTCAAGGAGCGGTTTAATAACCGGAAATGTAACAGAGCAAGAAAGCAGGTGAGGAAATGAGCTTTAATCCGATCTTCACGGTTTAAGTAAACGGGTCTGGCTTCAAAGTCTGTTTTCATAGTTCTGAAACAGTCTTCAATCTGCCATCTTCCTTCACTGACTTTTAAGATATCTGCAACGTCATCATCAAGCAGGTCTGTACATACCGCATAAAGTCCGTCATACATTTCTTCTTCAGCAATCTTATCCGTATCGAGATAATAGTGGATCTTAGCTTTTTCTCCTTCGTTGGTTACAGCTACCTTATTTACAAATCTTGCAGGATCATTTGGATTTTACGCTGTTTTTTAGAGAGCCATTTGCAACCATTTTTCTGCCCGACAGATCTGCTCCGCACGGATGGCTTTCTGATAAGCGGCATATTTAGGGGAGTAGGTTATGATTAATTTTTGATCCAGTTTTTTGTTGTCAATGGTTCGTCTTTATAATAAAGCTGGTTCTTGTCATCATCTGTCAGTTTTGTGAGATCAACAGGTTTATCATCTGAGAGACGTTTGAAGCCAGTTTTCTTTAAAGCCCATGCCCGGTCTTCAGCAGGCAGCTTTTGATGGACTGAGTGACACTAAATGCCCTCTGTCCCATGTGATTAAGAAAACGGTTATCCTCAGAAGCAAGTCCGGCGTCACTACAATAGATAAACTTATCACAGCCGAATTGTTGGAGAATCTTTGTTTCTAAAGGTTTTAAGGATTTCTGCTCATTTTGGTTTCCAGGAAAGAGTGAGAAAGCCAAAGGTATTCCGTCACCATCTGTAAAGAGTCCCATTTGAATAATGGGATTCGGACGGTGCTCTTTGCTTTTTCCGTATTTTTTATCTCCATCTTCCTGTTCGATTTCAAAGTAGTAGTTTGTGCAATCATAATAAAGGATCCGATCCATTCTGTCACCAAGAAAAAGCTGTTTTTTATAAACTTCTGATTGAATAAAATCCATTTCAGAAGCAAGAACAGAAAGAGCTCGGTAAACATCATGAAGTTCATAAGTTGGAGGCTCAAGGAACTGTTTTGCTGCTCGAAAGGAAGAACTTTTGCTGGAAGGTTCCAGAACCCTTGTATAAATTAAATCAGATAAAATAGCATTAAGATCATACTCGAATTTATGTCGGCTTTTGATTTTTCGGCAGACAGAATCGAGCTTAAGTCCATAGTAAATAGACTGAAGAAAAAGATATCCGCCAGAAAAAGTTTCTGCTTATTATAGTCCATGAGTCTGTTGGAATGAAATGGAATCATGACAGTAGCATCCTCTTTTTCACTTTTTATATTTCAGTGTTTCAAGACGAGCCTGTTCATTTGCCCATTCAACAACTCCGTCACGATCCGTGTGGAGCTGCGCCGATAATTCAGCTAACGTACCTAATTTTCGGATGGTTTTGGAAGTACTTTTCCCATTGGCATTTGTATAGGACTGAGTGATGTAAAAGGACTCGGAATTTTTTGATTTTGATGTTGTTATACGCACAATAATTACCGCTTCCACTGTTATAGTACATATCACTAAATATTACTATATAATAAAAATAAAAATTTGACAAAAAAATAAGCCTGTTTCAAGGCTTTGTGGTACTGTGGTACCACGGGATAACATCTCGTCTTCTTTTTAGAGGACGGGATTTTTATTTATAAATGAAATAACCCACAGTATCAACAAGCAAATCATTAAGAAAGAAGGAAATACACATGAGCAGCAAGGAAAATTTTATATGACAACAGCGATTGCTCCATACATCCGGCGCGCAAGCCGCACATTGAAATACCTACGAGATCGTACTTGCAGATGCGATCGCAAGATTCCGCCGTCAGGAAGGTTATGATGTTTACTTCTCAGACCGGAACGGACGAACATGGTCAGAAGATCCAGGAAGGGCCGAGAAGGCCGGGATCACCCGAAAGAGTATGTGGACAATGTAGCCGGAGAGGTAAACGCATCTGGGATCTGATGAACACATCCTATGATAATTTTGTCCGTACAACAGATGAAGACCATGAGAAACAGGTAAAAAAGTATCTTCAAAAATTATACATAAAGGTGACATCTACAAAGGTGAATATGAAGGGAATTATACTGCACACCTTGTGAATCTTTCTTCACAGAAAGCCAGTTAGTAGATGGAAAATGCCCGGACTGGTGGACGTCCAGTACAGCCTGCAAAGAAGAAGGCTTATTTCTTTAAAATGAGCAAATATGCAGACCGTCTGATCGACTACATCAATACAGCATCCTGAATTTATTCAGCCGAATCCCGTAAGAATGAGATGATGAACAACTTCCTTCTTCCAGGACTTCAGGATCTGTGTGTGTTCCAAGAACATCATTTTCATGGGGAATCCCAGTTGACTTTGATGAAGGACACATCGTTTATGTATGGTTAGATGCATTAACAAACTATATCACAGGTATTGGTTATGACTGTGAGGGAAACAGCCAGACAAGAACTGTTTAACAAGAACTGGCCTGCTGACCTTCACCTGATCGGAAAAGATATCATCCGTTTCCATACAATCTACTGGCCAATCATCCTGATGGCGTTAGATCTTCCACTTCCTAAACAGGTATTTGGACATCCTTGGCTGCTTCAGGGCGATGGTAAGATGAGTAAATCAAAGGGTAACGTTTTCTACGCAGATGACCTTGTTGACTTCTTCGGAGTTGACGCTGTACGTTACTTCGTTCTTCATGAAATGCCTTTCGAACGTGATGGTGTGATTTCATGGGAATTATGATCGAGCGTATGAACTCTGACCTTGCCAATATCCTTGGTAACCTTGTAAACCGCACAATTTCTATGTCCAAACAAATATTTTGGAGGAATCGTAGAAGACAAAGGTGTTGTCAGAGATTATGATGATGATCTGAAAGGCCGTCGCAACAGGTACAAGAGATAAAGTTGCTGAGAAGATGAAAGATCTTCGTGTTGCAGATGCGATGACAGAGATCTTTAACTTATTCCGCCGCTGCAACCGTTACATCGATGAAACAATGCCTTGGGTATTAGCAAAAGACAGAAGCTTCCAAAGACCGTCTGGCAACTGTTTTATACAACCTTGTGGAAGGAATTACAATTGGAAGCATCTTTATTATCACCATATATGCCTGAGACATCTGAGAAGATCTTTGCGCAGTTAAATACATCTATGGTTGAGTTTGATGACCTTGCAACATTTGGAGACTACAAGAGTGGTACAAAAGTAACTGAAAAACCTCAGATCTTATTTGCAAGATTAGACGAGAAAAGAAGTTATGGAGAAAGCCAAAGTCTTAATGAGAAACAGGCTGCTTCTGTCAAAGCTGCAAACGCTGCTGTAGAAGAAGATACTGTCATCGACATTGAACCAAAAGCTAGAGATCACTTTTTGATGATTTCACTAAGATGCAGTTCCAGGTTGGTGAGATCATTGCCTGTGAAGAAGTGAAGAAATCCAGTAAACTTCTCTGCTCTCAGGTTAAGATCGGAAGCCAGGTAAAACAGATTGTTTCTGGTATCAAAGCTTATTACAAACCAGAAGATATGGTCGGTAAGAAAGTTATGGTACTTGTGAACTTAAAACCAGCCAAATTAGCCGGAGTTTTGTCTGAGGGAATGCTTCTTTGCGCAGAAATGAAAAAGGTGAATTAGCCCTTGTGACACCTGAAAAAGATATGCCATCTGGTGCCGAAATCTGTTAATTATATTTATTTTTCAACTGATTCTTAAGTAAATAAATGAATTGACAACCAGATTTTTGGTATGCTATGGTTTTAGTTATAAAATGATTGAAAGACAATTAAGGAGGTTTACACATGAAAAGTACAGGCATTGTAAGAAGGCTTGACGAACTTGGAAGAATTACTTTACCGATCGAATTACGTCGTAACTTTGATGTGAACGAACGCGATCCTCTTTGAAATATTTGTAGATGATGATAGATTATTTTAAAAAAAATATAATCCTGCAGATATTTTTACTGGAGAAGATATGGATGATCTGATCGACTACAAAGGAAAGAAAGTCTCAAGAAAATCTATTATTGAATTAGCCAAACTTGCAGGATTCGAAAATTACTGAAGCATAATTTTTCGAATACTTACAATAAAAAACAAAGGTATGGGAATTGATATTTCCTATACCTTTTATTTTTATTCTTCTTCTCTTCCAGTAACTGCTGGTAAATCTCTCTTACCAACACCACGATCTTTGCTACCAGTTTCATTGCTTCTTTCTTGGAATGTCCCTGATCATATATCGTTTCATATGTTCTGACAATGGAATCTTTAAAAAATTCTTCCTGGCTCTCTTCTTTTAATTCCTGAAAAGATTTTCCTTCGATGATCATCACGCATTCGCCTTTTGGAGCGTTTTTCTTTGTGGTAGGCAAGGATTTCCCCAAGTGTTAATTTAAAAACGATTCATGCTTCTTTGTGAGCTCTCTGCACAGTGTCATGGATCTGTCTCCCAGAACTTCATACAGTTCTTCTAACGTTCTTACAAGACGATGCGGTGCCTCATAAATAATAATAGATCTTGTCTCATTTTTCCAGTGTATCAAGAATCTGTTTTCTCTCTTTTTTTATCTGCTGGCAGAAATGCCTCAAAACAAATCTTCTCGTTGGCTGTCCG
>VOFG01004962.1_pt1 | contig 11250 bp, 18 predicted proteins | sample 5384171 | NCBI WGS metagenome assembly VOFG01 (sample SAMN12384726, study PRJNA508395) | human gut metagenome | isolation source: healthy gut F | host: Homo sapiens | reverse complement strand
CGTCGGTACTCATCAAGTACTTTTTGATGTTCCATTTTGAATCTGTTGTTGTAACACTCAGCCGGAAGGTCTTTTCGACCATGGCATAAGTGGTTCTAACTCTTTTTCATCTATACTTCCATCGGGCACGAACAGCCTGTGTCAGCTCTGTCAACAAATGTTTCATGTAATAGTAGACATTCAGGTAAATTTCGCCCGGGCGGTCTCCGTAACACTGTAAATGATTGCACTGGCATCGGCTCCTCGTACCGTATTGATGGTCATCAGTTTTTACGGTAAATCGTATGAAGTTCTCAGCGCACGTTCGCTGGCCAGGTTATCAATCGGTACTTCTCCATCTGACAGGAATACTTTCAGATATGCTTCCTGATTCAGGCAATAGTTAATGCCTTTGGCTGTTTCACTCTTTGGAAGCACCGACCGGTCCGCCTGTATCTTTTCGGAGCCAGGCAAAGAATTCTTCAACCAGAGGCTTGATGGAAGCCTGCCGCTCATTTAAGCGTTCTTCTGGAGTCAGTTCCTTTAAAGCTCCTTCAGGTCATAAATGGCACCAATTCGTACCAGTGCTTATATATACGCAACAGACGCCTCGACCGCTTCTGATTACTTTTTCCAATTGCCTTAATCGCATTTGCGAAGTGGCGCCTTGCGTGAGCCATGCAATTCGCATTCTTCACACCAGCAAAGATCCCGCTCCAGCTTATGATACTGTTCAGGTATCAGTCACAAGAACACCGTCAAAGTCCTTATAATACGCTTTCGGATTTATCGCTGTGTCGTGTCTTCTGGTATTCATACACAATGATTGGCGGCACAGGACTTAACTCTCCAGTGATGTGGACCCACATATAGCTTTTACTGCCTGCAGGTCTGCCGTCATGAATTACATCTACAGGTGTTTCATCACTCTGATTTACATGTGCTTCCAGCTGACGTTTCCTCATGAAATCACACACTGGCAATAAATAGCGTTCAGCTGTCCACACCGTCCAGTTCGACATCGTCTGTTTGGACAGATTCAGGCCGTTTGCCTGGAAGTCTCTGGAAATGCGATCAAGCGGATTGCTGTTTACATACTTGGCATTGATGATTGCGGCTTCAAGAGAAGGAGTAGCAATGCTTCCCCCTGAACATCGTTTCCGGTGATCACCACGAAGAAATTCATCCTGATGCGCACCATCTATTCCAACATACACTTTATGATGTGTTTTTCGCAGTCCATTTGGTAGGTTCGAAACGAAGCTGCCAGAAAATCTCATCCGGCATACTTTTCCAGTTCCTTCTTCACCGAAAGCTTCATTCAGTTCTTGTTCCGGTATATCATGAGGAATTACTTCCTGTGGAAAATCCTTCCAGGTCTTCTTCACGCTGGCCTTTTTTCTTAGGCTTTCGCGGCATTTTCTGGATGAGTCAATAACCTCTTCCACAGTTGGCTCTTTGGACTTTTTCATCGTAGTTAGCTTCACCGCCTCATTAAAAAAAGAAAGCTGTCCGGCGATATCATCCCAGTTTTTCCGTATGGCGGTAAAACGTTGCTGATTTGCCAGTGGACCTGCTCTACGAGGTTTCATAGTTCTGTTCACCGGTCAAGCCGGTCCTGCATCTGGTAGATGACATCGTTCTTGGTTTTCATGATCCATCTTGTTCAGTTCTCTCGAGTGAATTTTTCACATGATATCCGCCTTTCTTACATAGAAGAGTATAGCAGAAATCTGTGACAAATGCGAATCAGCCTTCAGGCCGAGTTCGTCATTTTTTCCTGCCACGAAAAGTCATCAGAATTGCATGTCAGCCTTTGGAAATATAGGGTTTTCAAGGTGCAATTGCATCGTTCCTGCCTGATAGCAGGCGAACGAATTGTTCTGATCCGGTCATCCCATTGTAAACGATAGCCGTTCTTTTTTTCAGTACCAAACAGAAAATATTTTCTGTTTTTTGTACAAACGTTTCAATAGATATTTTCGGATCGACATCTTTGATTTTGGGATCCAGGGATTTAAACCCATCATAAGATACTTGTACTGCTCTTCGGTAAGATCTGCAGCTTCCTGTATGTTTCTTGGCCAGGATAACCGTCCTGCTTCAAAGCGTTTATATAGAAGCAGGAACCTGTTCCCATCCACAAGAGCCTCTTTAACCGATCGGAACGCTTTCCGCAAAACAAAAGAGCGTTCCCTTCTCAAATGGATTTTGACCATACTTATCTCCTATAATCGTTGCCAGTCCATCAATGCCCTTTCAGATCAAGCCGCAGGCAAGAACACGGCGAATACCAGCAGCATCTTCAAGCATGGGACACCTCCTGAATGATCCGGCTCAGAGCGCATCCGAGGATTTCGTTGGAAATATCAATCTGTAATGTTGCCGTCCGAATCGTTGCAACAGGTTTGTCGGAAACCATGTATGTATTCAGAAGTGTCATTAACTTTAGCAAAAGACAGAAATCGTAAGCATTTATAAAACTATGATTCCTGCTTTTTGTTTGTATATGGGCATACTTATCCCCTTCTCTTTGTATTCGTATTTTTTAGCTCAGTACGCTCTTTTATGGGTATTCGAATATTTTCCTGCTAATTGCCCTTTCGTTCTGGTATAATGCCGATCAGGGACGAATGGGAACAAGATTTTACTGATATCTTCATATTTTGCTGAAATAACATATTTTTCTTTTGACCATCCGTTTCAAGAAGTATATAAATCAGATCATTTTTAAGATTCCAATACTAACAGTCTGATTGATCATCATTATGCCTTGGATGTCATTCGGCTTAGGCAGGCATCTGCATAGGTGGAATCCCAAAAGTTGATACCATCCGGATACTGGAATCTGCGAGATAATAATAGTTGCCTTGCGGCAATCTCTGGACTCGATGATTTCAAATAGGTCGCGGCATTTTTCGATGTCCAGGTCCATTAAACCGAAATCATCTATCGCCATGAGATCGTAAGCTGCCATTTCATTCGAATACTCAAAGTAAGTACCTTCCTGTCTGGCATGATTGGATTCCTTTAAAAGAGTGTTCGCACGTATGTATTTGACCGTACGATTCTGATGCATTGCTGTGATACATAAGGCGCAGGCGAATGTGCGTTTTTCCCAGCACCGGCTCCTCCGGTCATCAGTAGGTTGTTCGGCTCATCAATCCACTCACATTTGGATAGAAGTTCTATAACATGTGTGTTTAGCTGACGTTCCGGATCGTAGATCGAACTGTCAAGATCAGCTGCAGGATATTTCAGGGTCGCTTTTACTATAGCTTCATGAGAAACGTTTGGAACTTGGTTTGATCATGAATCGATCGGTTATGCAAGGTATGATAAGCAGTAGTGGGATGATTTCAGGTCAAAGCTGTATGACTGCAAAAACAAACGAAATGATTGCTGTCATACAAGGCTGTTCCAGTGGGAAAATCTTGAAACTTTGCTGGAAACAATGTTTTACTCAACGGAGTCTAAACACCATAACAAGATTGAGGGCTTATGTTTGAGAGTAGGGTTGGTCTTTTAATGAAAGAAAAATAACTGTATATCAGGTAACACTGCCGTAGATTAAAAAAGGCATATGTCAAAAACATTATTGACATATGCTTTTTATAGAGCTATTATATAAGAAAAGCAAGAAAGGAGCAGTATATGCCGAGACCAGTAAAATGCAGAAAAGTCTGTCATTTTCCCTAATGTTTTAGAGTTCCTTCCGGCAGATGATGCTGAGAAACACACACCTATTATCCTGACCGTGGATGAGTATGAGACGATCCGCCTTTTGGACAAGAATGGTTATAGCCAGGAGCAGTGTGCAGTATCTATGCAGATCGCAAGAACAACAGTTCAACGGATTTACGAGATTGCCAGGAAGAAAATAGCAGATGCACTTATTGATGGGCATCCGCTCAAAATTGAAGGCGGGGATTTTAGGATCTGTAATGGTCAGAGCAGTAACTGCAGCCTTGGAGGATGTTACAAGCAGGAGTTTTATCAAAAGTATGCAACAGAAAAAGGAGAAGGAATAATGAGAGTAGCAGTAACATATGAGAACGGACAGATTTTCCAGCACTTTGGACACACAGAGTCATTTAAGATTTATGATGTAGAGGAAGGAAAAATAGTACATTCAGAAGTAGTAGATACGAATGGAAATGGGACATGGCGCATTGGCGGGAGTTCTTAATGCATTAAATGCAGATGTTTTGATCTGCGGCGGAATCGGAGGAGATGCCAAGACCGCGTTAGCGGCATCAGGCATTAAGCTTTTTGGAGGAGTTTCCGGTGATGCGGATCAGGCAGTAGAAGCTTTTATCAATGAAACACTTGAGTATAATCCGGATGTGAAGTGTTCTCACCATGAGCATAACCACGGGGAAGGACATACATGTGGCGAGCATGGATGTGGAAGTCATAGCTGTCATTAGAAAGGACAGCAAAATGATACGGAAAGAATGGAAACAGAACATGTATGCGGCACAAAACCACGGATCATAGTCTTGGGGTGTTGTGAAACGCAGTCCGCAAAGAAATTTGAATAGTAAACTAAGAGCCGGGAAACTGCTTGGATAGTGGGATCTTGGCTCTTAGTATGTGGTGTGATCCGTGAAAACAAGAAGCATGGCGTCCACCATATGCTGATCTGGATGAAAACGTGCTTATGCAAGCAAGTTTGCAACACACTTTCATTTAAATCCAGCACATGGCTGTACTGTGGCGGAATAAAGTTGTATGTAAAAATCCACATTGAATATTATAGCTTTTCATGTATAATAAAAAGCAGCTGAAACAATTTGAAATCAAGGAAGCAGCTGAAGGAGGGGGAAAGACAGTAAATTTGAAAACCTTCAAATGTTTCCGGGATTGGGATCAGATTTAAAAAACGAGTTAAAATTGTGCGGACAAATATAAACACAAGGGAGAAAACAGGTGCAGGCCACAGATAAATTAATAAAGCCATTAACAGAAGCTAAATATTTAAATGCGGATAATGTCAGCAGATATCGCTGTATTATGCGTATTTTTTTTGAAAATTATGAGAAATTGAAATACTGGCTGTATCAGGAAGAGGTCTATGAGCAGATGTCAGCAGATCCATTATGGGCAGATTATAAGCAGGAACAGTGTCAGCAGGATCTTGCCATGCTGACAGAATGGAAGAATCTGAATACAATACAGGACACCAGAAAAGTTTCCTCAATAGAAGAGTTTAAGCATAAAAAATACAGATACCAGATGTCAGAATATAGTGTTGAGATAGAACGTCTGGTAATACGGCTGGAGAATCTGTTTATTGAAGGTGTATCTCTTGAACCTACTTTGTTGGAGCGCATAAGGCGGAATATAGAAAAATTTCCAGATATGCTTGATAAGGATACCAATACAGTATATACCTGGTGGACGGATCTTAATAATGATTTTATAAGATTAAATCAGAATTATCAGGATTATATCCGTGATCTGAATAGTGTAAAAGCGGAAGAAATGATGCATACAAAACAATTTCTTGTTTTTAAGGACCGTCTGATCGAATATTTACGCAGTTTTATTAAAGGGCTGCAGCGCAATGTGGGGGTAATAATGAAGAATGTTTAAGAATGCAGGACAAGGAAAAATAGGACCGAAGATCTTTCACAAGATTGTTGAATATGAGCTGCTGATCCCACGTATGGATGTTGAAATATCTGAAGATATGATACAGAAAAAGATCCGGGGCAGATATCAGAGCATTTACAACTGGTTTGCCGGAAATGAAGAGCAGGAAAATGAAGCGGCAAAATTATTTGATGCGACCAATGAGATAATACGTCGTATTACCAGATATGCAACCCAGCTTAGTGAAAAAACACTCTGGGAGCGAACAGGAAGGAAGAGTATAAAAAAAATCGCGGAAATTTTCATGAAATGTGAAGATCTTGCAGATGCTCACAAGATGGCAGCCATGGTATTTGGATTAAGAAAACCATTTCACATAGCAGCAGACAGCATCCGGGAAACAGACAGCATTAATAAAGGTGTATATGAAGAAAATCCATTTTTGGTGGAGTTAAAGCCGAGAGTACGTACTTACCGTGAAAAAACAAGAAGAAGCTCGATCATAGAAGCAAAAGAGAAAAAATGGAAATACGCAAGCAGCTGCTGGAACAGCAAAAAAGAAGAAATGCAGAAAATACGCCAGCTTGAAAAAAAATGGGGTAATTGACTTTTCAGATCTGCCTGTTTTAACGCCGAGACTGAGGGAGATATTACTGAAATGGATATCAGATGCAATGGAATCAGCTGATTTTTCTGCAAGGACAGATGATGGAAGAGGTTACAGGCTGGATAGAGGCAGAGCTGATGAGAAATGTGTGATTCATTGCGAAGATGGAAATTTTACGATGCCTAAAATGAGACTGGTATTTCAGGAGGCAGAGGCATGAAAGAACTGGAAACCTTTTTAAACAGACGCTGGATCCTAAAATCAGAGGATAAAATTATATTATAAAATCAGGGACGCAGTAGGTGAGATCAGAAAATATTCTACAGATAAACTGGGATGCCAGATCATAGATAATTCCCTGCTTGTAAAAATGGAAAAATACCGGTTGTTCCGGAAAAAATTTATGGGAATTGAAAGTCTTTGACTCAAAAGAAGAATATGCATATTTATGTGTGCTGTTAATGTTTCTGGAAGATAAGGATGCAGGGGAACAGTTTATCCTTTCACAGCTAACTGAGTATATGACCACCGTGCTGCCGGGAAGCATTACAGACTGGACTCTATATACAAACAGACGAAGGATGATCCGGGTGCTGCGGTATGCTGTGGAACAGGGGATTATAAAAGTGACAGATGGTGCAGATGACAGCTTTATAGATGATGTCCGGGGAAGTATTATATGAAAATACAGGAGCTTCCAAATGGTTTGTAAGAAATTTCCCAAAGATATCATAGCTATGCCAGTCCGGAAGATTTCAGGGAAAGTGAATGGTTTGAAGTGGATGAAGACCGTGGATTTGCCAGACGCACAGAGTGTATAAGAGACTGCTGTTTGCACCTGCAATGTACAGAGAAGACGGGTCTGGTGAGGACTTTGAATATCTGAAAAATTACAGAGGCAGACTGATCGATGAATTAGAACAGTTATTTGACTGTCATGTACATATTCATCGGGGAAGTGCCTATTTTCTGGCAGGTGATGAGTGTAAAATGGTACGGTATTTCCGGAAATAATTCACTGGCAGACATTTTTGCTATTATGTTTTGGGGAGATCCGCAGAAAAATAGAAAGTGGAGAATGGAAGACTACACCGGAAGAAATGTGTCTTGTAGATAAGATCACATTTGAAACACTGATAAAAGAAGTGAAAAAATACATATGGATCCGGGTTTGCCAAGATGTATCAGGATATGCCAGAGGGAGAGTTTGTAGAAAACGTAACAGAAGAAATGGAACGCTGGATGTTCCTGAAGAAGGAAGATGATATGCATCAGATAAAAATATGTCCGCTTACAGGAAAAATACAGGGAAGTTATCCGCAGGATTACACAGGAGGAACAGAAATGATGAACAGTAGATGGCAGGCGAATAAAATTGGGCTGATCAATTTCTGGTATTATGATGAACAGGAATTTCCCTTTGTAAAAGGACGTATATTACTCCGTGGATCTAATGGATCCGGAAAATCAGTAACGATGCAAAGCGTAGTACCGCTTTTTCTGGATGGAAATATGAGTCCGGAGAGACTTGATCCGTTTGGTTCAAGGAGACCGTAAAATGAGCAGTTATCTCCTGGAGGAAAATGACGGCAGAGGGAGGAAAGAACAGGCTATCTTTATTTGGAATTTAAACGAAAAGACAGTGAAACATACCTGACGATCGGAATGGGAATCCGCGCAAAGCGGAAATAAACCGCTCTGGATAAATGGTATTTCAGTCTGACAGATGGGCGGCGTATTGGCAAAGATTTTTTTCTTTACAAAGATATGGGTGAAAAAGTAACCCTTTCAAAAAAGAACTGGAAAACAGGGTTGCTGACGGAGGCCGTGTGTTTGAACGGCAGGCAGAATATATGGAATATGTAAACCGCCAGATATTTGGTTTTGAGACTGCAGATGAATATAAGGAAATGGTAGATCTGCTGATCCAGCTTCGAACCCCGAAAAAGCTGTCAAAAGGATTTCAAACCGTCTGTGATCAATGATATATTAAGCGATTCTCTTCAGCCATTTCAGATGAAGATTTGCGTCCTATGTCCGAAGCTATTGAAAACATGGATACCATGAATATGAATTTGAAAGGACAGCAGGAAGCGAAACAGGCAGCGGAGAAGATAATACGGTATTTAATAAAATATAATAAAATTCTGTTGTGAAAAGCAGACCGGTATATGAAGGCACAGCAGAAGCTAGCAGGAAAGCGCTGAAAGAACAAAAAGAATACCAGGATAAATATGCTGACTGCAACAGAAAAGATCCGGCACTGGAGGCAGAGATTCAGGATCTGAATGGCAAAAGAGAGACATTTGAAAAAGAAAAAGAATCCTTAATAAAAGTGATGCAGTAGCGTTAAAAACAAAGAGAAGTGCAGCTGGTTGAGGGAAATCGCTCAGCACAGTAAGATCCTGGCAGAAAAAATAAATTTCTTGCTTCTAAAGAGGAACAGTACCGCGATGTGGAAAACCAGGTCAAAGAAGAAGAAGACAGAAAATACGAAAAGAAAAAAGATAGATGCTCTGTTAGAAGAAATGCAGGATGAAGCTGAGCAGATGGCTTTTCAGGAGTTTGCATTTATGAAGGATGAACTTTGTGAAAAGCTGGATGAACCCTAAAATTTGATCTTCACAGGCAGCAATTTGATGGTACGTACATAAAAATATACAAAGATGGAGAAAATATTGCTCGCAGAACTGAAGTCTGGAAAAAGGCAGAAAGATGAAATGATCAGGCGCGGGAAAAACAGATCCGGGAACTGGATCAGGTGCAGAGAAAAATATCGGAACTGGAAACATGTTTTGATCCAGGTAGAAAATGAATGGAAAGAGGCTTTTTATAAATGGAATGAGATAATACGGAACTGAAGCTTGACCGGGATCTTTTAGGAAGACTGAGTACATTTGCAGATCATTATGATAAAACTTCTGATTTTGTGACGGTCCGCCAGAAAGTGGGAGATAAATGGGTGAAAAGAATGCTGGGATCGTTACAACGATATCGGTGCAAAAAAGCATGAATGGAATCTGGAAAAGAGGAACTTTCCAGGTGAAAATAGAGCTTGCGGAATGGGAAGAATCAGAAAGAGCCGCAGCCTGAACGGCCGGATACAGTGGTGGGATCCGTGAACGTCTGAAAAAAATGCGGGAATACCATATCAGGAATTTTATAAAGTGATCGAATTTGGAGCAGGACTGGATGAAGAGACCTGTGATCATCTGGAAGAAGCCCTTCTTAAAATGGGATCCTGGATGCCATTGTAGTAGAGGAACAGTATAAAGAACAGGTGCTGGTTCCGGTAAAGGGATGTGAGGATCATTACCTTTTGCAGGTAAACCGGCAGAAGGAAAAAGTCTGCTGGATGTTCTTGAACTGAATGAAAATGTAAATGATATTTTTCAAATCAGAGGCTTACCGGAATACTAAGTAATATTTCTTACGGTGGTGAGGAAATGGTATCAATAACCTCTGATGGCACCTATCATATGGGGGTTCTGACCGGAACGGTCAGGGGAGTACCAGGCCGGTTATTTAGGCATAAAGGCAAGAGAACGAAATCGTCTGGTCAGAATGAAGAATGTAAAAACGGATTGCAGAGATAGAAGAAAACATCGCAGCAACTGTGAATGTGAATCAGGCAGCAGAAAAAAAAGCAGGTTCAGAAGAGGAATATAAGTGCCTTCCGGATGATACTGATATGAGGAAGCACTTCAGCCTTATGGAGCAGGAACGGGGCAGGAGCAGCTTCGTATTGCAAACAGAAAGCTGGAAGAACAGTTGACTGCATTTTTTGGAGAATATTAAAAAATAAGAAGAGGGGCAGTTCTTGAAATTGCAGAAAAATTGTATCTGACCTGTTCTTATGAAGTATTTTGAAGCAAAAAATGCAGCAGAAGGATATGATAAAGCACTTGTTGGTTTAAAGTCAGATCATGAAATGCTGGTGCACAGCGTGCGTTATCTGAAGGACAGAAAACAGCATCTGGAAGATCTGGATGATGATCTGGATCAGATCCGTTATGATATAGGAGAACAGGAAAGGCAGATCAAAGGCAGCAGGAAAGATCGATTCTGGGGCAGCTGGCGCTGACTGATTATGAAGCGATCAGGGGAACGTCTGGATACATGTGTTAGTTGGCTGAAGATATTTCTGCAGGAACTGCAGAAGCAGGTAACTGAAAAAACACAGACAATAGATAAAGCGCAGCAGATTGAAAAAGATCAGAAGACCAATGAAGATAAGATAAGTTTATCCATGAGCACAGAGCAGGATTTTTTGCAAAGTGTTATGAAAGTGAAAAAAGGACTTATGTAAAATTACCTGATCAGATCGTAGATGATGTAAAAATATACGAATATCTGGCGACTGATGTAAAGGGAATGGATAAAAGACAGTGTGATAACAAATTGAACCAGGTGTATTGAAAACAGGATTTTTCTGACTGATCATCCAGCTTACCCAGAGTTCTTATTTGAGGATTTTGACAAAGAAGAAAAGATAGAAGGATTTCAAACAAAACGTCAAGTGGATATAAGTTTGAATATCAGGGATAAAAGATATCTTTCACAAAGTCTTCTTACCCATCTGGAAAGAGGATATTCTGGAATTGGAAAATCTGATAAAGGATGGTGACAGGGAATTATTTGAAGATATCCTGGCTAATACTGTAAGCCGCAAGATAAGAGGCAAGATCATGCATCCAACATATGGGTCCAGAAAATGAACCGTTTGATGAATGGCATGGACACATCAAGCGGATAAAAAGCTTAGCCTCAATTCGGAGAAATGAATACAGAAAAGGAATAAACAACTGGATACCAGGGAACTGGTGGAACTTTTAAAGAAAGATTGCAAATCTAATGAGGTGAGGAAAGAGGCTTTTATGATTTATCGTCTGCAATTTTCGGTCAAAGTGGATGAAACAGAGCGCCAGGGCTTGTGGTATGATCTCATTTTACCAGATCATGAAGGAAACACTTGATTACAGAAATGGTTTGAATTCCAGTTGTTTTCACAGAAAAGCGGAGAACGGCAGAAGCGCACCAACTACAGGTGTAGTTTGGTACATTCA
>VOFG01003701.1_pt1 | contig 11257 bp, 22 predicted proteins | sample 5384171 | NCBI WGS metagenome assembly VOFG01 (sample SAMN12384726, study PRJNA508395) | human gut metagenome | isolation source: healthy gut F | host: Homo sapiens | reverse complement strand
ACAGTTCAATACAACGAGAAATATGTACGGTTATACCGGCTATTATCAGGGCAAACGCGTGTCTGTCATGGGAACCGGCATGGGCTGTCCGTCGATGGAATTTATTCGTATGAGCTGATTCATTTTATGGATGCAGGAATTCGATCCGAGGAACTGCCGGTGCGCTGCGTCCGGAGGTAAGCAGCGAGCTTATTTGCGATGGGCTCCTGCACGACATCCAACTATGTAAAACAGTTCCGCTCGCCGGGGATTATTCTGCGTGTGTGCCAAGTGAGCTGCTGGAAAAGGCGGCTGAGTCTGCGAAAAAGAGAAATTTAAAAATATCATGTCGGTAATATTTTGTGTTCCGATATGTTCTTTACAACCCACCGCTTGAGCCGACCGGAACTACTCTGGGCGCAGATGGGCGTGCTGGCAGTGGAGATGGAGTCGGCGGCACTTTACAGCAACGCCGCCTCATGCGGGCGCAATGCGATCTGTATCCTGACCGTATCGGATTCGGCAGTGACCGGAGAGGCGACGACGGCTGAAGAACGCGAGAAGACGTTTTACCAATATGATGGAAGTGGCGCTGATCTGGTGTGTAGCTAAGCTGGTAAAAGTAGAATTTGAAGGTTACTGTTATGGTTAGCACCCTTTTGGAACCGAAAGTGCCGTAAGAAAACGTGGTGGCAGCAGGAATTTACCGTATTTTAAATGCGTAGTCATTTGTAATTTCTCTGTTACTGGACACGTATGCGTGTCCAGTAACATTTTGAAGAGAAAACAGGAGAGAAAATGATAGGAATTGCTTCAAAGGAGTGGAAAACAGATCTCCGGAGTTTCTTGTGAAAAAAGAGGGATTTTTTATGCAGGGAAAGATGGATAAGGGCTCATATAAGGGCTTTTCAGGACGTTACGGCAGTTATGCACAGAAAGGCGGCGGCGAGCATGCTGCGTCTGCGTATGACGGCAGGATGTGTGTCGAAGGAGAAGCTTGCATTTATCGCAAAGGCAATCCGTGCATATCAGGTAAATATGGTACATTTTACGACTTGTGAGAGCGTGCAGTTTCACAATCTGGATGAGAAATCAGTCTGTGAATTGATGGAGCAGGCACTCGATGCCGGGATCGTGACGATGGGCGGCGGCGGGGGGATTTTCCGCGAAATGTGATGTGTTCTCCGCTTTCCGGCGTGGAAGAGGGCGAATATTTCGACGTTATGCCGGGCGAAGGCGGCGGGCGAATATCTGATGACCTTATCAATGCGGAAAAGATGCCGCGCAAGCTCAAGGTCTGTTTCTTCTAATTCACCGGCGAATGTGACGCACGCGACCTACCGCGATCTGGGATTTGCGGCTTGTCCGACGGAACATTTGATGTGTGTACAGTGCAGGCGGTCTGGGAAACAATCCGCAGTTTGGCGTTAAAGTTGCTGAGGGCGTTGCGCCGGAAGATTCTTTATTACATTAAGGCGATGTGGCTGACATTCCGGGCATATGGCAATTACGAAACCGCGGAAAAGCGCGTACCCGGTATATGCAGGAAGCGCCGGTGGAGCGGAAAATTACCGGAAGGCGTATCAGAGAAGCTTCAGGAGGTACTGGCATCCGGGGAGCAGCTGATCTTTCCCGCGAGGAAGTGATGGCAGCGGCAGGAATAAAGAAAAGCAGAGCAAAAACAGGCGATGGAAGCAGCGCGTCGGGAGAACGTGTGCTGGAGCAGAAACAGCCGGGACTTTATACGGTTATCTGGCATCCGATTGGCGGACAGCCGCGCCCGGAGACGCTGGCAGCCCTGGGAGAACTGATGCAGACGATTGACGGCACAGAGCTTCGCCTGGCACCGGATGAAACTGCGTATATCATCAATTTGACCGGAGCAGAAGCAGAGAAGATTCTGAGGCGACGAAGGAGACGGCTCAGACAAAGTTTGAGACATCGGTAAGCTGTATCGGTGCGTCGATTTGTCAGGTTGGTGCACGCGATTCGCAGGCTTTGTTACAGGCGTGTAAAGGCGGTCGGGGAGGCACAGATCCCGGACGGCGCACTTCCGCAGATTCATATTTCCGGATGTCCGTCTTCCTGCGGTACCCACCAGACCGGACCGATGGGATTCCGCGGCGGCGTGCGGATGGCAGATGGCAAGGCACAGCCGGCATTTGTATTTTATCTGGGCGGAAATGAGGTACAGGGAAAAGAGACGATGGGACGTGAGCTTGGCACGATGTTTGAGAGCGAGATTCCGTCGTTCTTAGTCAAACTTGGAAAAGAGATTGCGGCAAGGGGGCTTGATTTTGAGAGCTACCGGACGCAGTACCCGGATGGGATTGAGAAGGCTGCAGCGGAATACTTAGCTTTAGAAGAACCTATTTTTTGAGTTAAAACATCGTTAAATCCGTGACAGACGTTATAAATTTATCAAATGTCCGTGAGTGACGTACAAATGTATTTTCTTGCGGAAAAATGTTGATTTTTTTGTTTGTTTTGTTATAGGATAGACAAAATTACAGCGGCAGGTGAAAACGTGTTGCAGAGCAGGAGCTTCCTATCAAACTCCATCCTGCCATGAGAAGCTGAAAAAGCCGCTGTCAGAAGAGGAGAAAAACGATGAACATGGAAAAAGAAATTACGTGTAGGCATTCTGGGAGCAACTGGTATGGTAGGTCAGCGTTTCATCACGCTTCTGGCAAATCATCCGTGGTATGAGATTACTGCGCGCTGGCAGCAAGCCCGCGTTCTGCAGGAAAAACATATGAGGAGGCAGTCGGCGGACGCTGGAAAATGCAGACCCCGATGCCGGAGTGTGTGTGAAGAAGATGCCGTTATGAACGTAAACGAGGATCGAGAAGGTAGCATCCGAAGCTTGATTTCCTGTTCAGTGCCGTGGACATGACAAAGAAAGAGATCCGTGATTGAGGATGCCTATGCAAAGACAGAAACACCTGTTGTTTCCAATAACTGCACACCGCTGGACACCGGATGTTCCGATGGTAGTGCCGGAAATCAATCCGGAGCACTTTAAGGTATCGAGTTCCAGAAAAAACGTCTAGGGCACCAAGAGAGGATTTATTGCGGTAAAACCGAACTGCTCGATTCAGAGTTATGCGCCGGTTTTAACTGCATGGAAAGAATTTGAGCCATATGAGGTAGTCCTACGACCTATCAGGCGATTTCCGGCGCGGGCAAGACTTTTCAAAGACTGGCCGGAGATGGTGGGAAATATCATCCCGTTTATCGGCGGCGAGGAAGGAGAAGAGCGAAAAGGAGCCGCTTCGTATCTGGGGAGAGATCAAGGACGGCGAGATCGTGAAGGCATCCGAGCCGGTGATTACCTGCCAGTGCATCCGTGTTCCGGTTCTGGACGGACATACAGCAGCTGCATTTGTGAAGTTCCGCAAGAAACCTACAAAGGAACAGCTGATCGAAAGCTGGTTAATTTCAAGGGACTTCCGCAGGAACTGGAGCTTGAGCGCGCCGAAGCAGTTCATCCAGTATCTGGAAGAAGATAATCGTCCGCAGGTACAGCTGGATGTCAACTATGAGAAGGGCATGGGCGTATCTGTTGGCCGTCTGAGAGAAGACAAAGTTTACGATTTATCTCAGTCGAGAAGACTCCCACTTCTGCAAGGGGTGAGTAACAGCAAATCTTTCTCAGTGGAAGCATTGTCTCCGACTGAGATAAACGCTCCGCGAGGATGTGCAGTGATTCTGAGAAGAATATGTCAGATTTCGCTGACCAGAATCACGCACCAAGTCTCACGGACGTGAAGACAATTGGAACAATGGAAGAAGATGGCAGAGAGGTCAGCCGTTATACATTGACGAATCAGAATGGAGTTTCTGCATCCTTTTTGATCTGGGTGCAATCTGGTCCACGATGCTGGTGCCGGATCGGAACGGAGAGATGGCGGATGTCCTGCTGGGACATGAAACAGTAGCAGACTGCCTGGTAAGCGATGGACATCTAGGCGAGGCTGTTGGACGAAATGCAAACCGGATTGGCGGCGCGGCGTTTACGTTAAATGATAAAAAATACGAATTGACGGCGAATGATGGTCCGAACAACCTGCACAGCGGCATGTTTTTACCGGAACCGTATCTGGGCGGCAGAATATGAGACGGGCGTTAATCAGGTTTCGTTTACACTGGAAAGCCCGGATGGCGATCAGGGATATCCGGGAAATGCCTCGATCCGTGTGTGACCTACACGCTGACAGATGAAAATGAAGTAAAGATTCATTACGAGGAACCTGCGATCAGGATACCATTTTAATATGACAAACCACGCGTATTTCAATCTGGCGGAGCCATGAGAGTGGTCGGTGCTTTCGCAGATGGTTTTACATTGACAGTGATGCGATCACGGCGGTAGACAAGGTGCTGATCCCGACCGGTGAGATCACGCAAGGTAATGGGTACTCCGATGGATTTCTCAGATTTCAAGCCGAGCGGACGTGATATTGAAGCGGATTACGATCAGTTAAAACTGGGCGGCGGCTACGATCATAACTGGATTCTCAACCATGAGTCAGGCGTATTCAGTCTGGCGGCGGCTGCGATCGACGAGGAGAGCGGGCGCAAGATGGCGTATACACCGATCTGCCGGGGAGTTCAGTTCTACACGGGCAATTTCCTGGACGGACAGGTTCCGGGTAAGGGCGGTGTGAAGTATGCGAGACGCCAGGGATACTGCTTTGACGCAGTATTACCCGAACGCAGTCAACATGCCGGGATTTGCATCCCGGTCGTGAAAAAGGGCGTGAGAAATACGATACAAACACCAGTTAATTTATGACGGTTTAAATTTGTATTTGATTTGGTGATCATTTTGACATAGGATAGAGATTGACATGAGTGAGACAAACAACAAAGGGGTAAAAAAGTGCTGGGCATCTGCCAGCCTTTTATTTGTTAACAATTATCTGGGGCAGCGCGTTCGTTGTGATGAAAAATTCGATGGACGCGATTACACCCTACATACCTTTTGGCGTACCGGTTTACGATCGCGGCGCTTTGGGATGGCGGCTCTTTCTGAAACAGATCCGGGGAATGTCGATGGTGAAGTTTAAATGCGCGACTTGGCGGATTGTTTCTATTTTATCAGTTATTATTTTCAGACGTATGGGCTGAAATACACGACCGCGAGTAAAAATGCGTTTATTACGACGTTGTATGTGGTGATCGTGCCGTTTCTGGCATGGGCGGTTAATCATGTGCGCCCGAAGGCAAATAACCTGATCGCAGCGGGATTTGCTGTTGTGGGATTGGCGCTTATCGCTGAAAGGCGAGCTGTCGGTCAATTTTGGTGATTTCCTGACGCTGGTGCGGCATCTGCTTTGCGGTTCATATGATTTTTCTGATCGCTTCACGGCATACTGCACTCCGATCCGCCTGACGTCATGCAGATGGGAACAGCGGCGGCGTGTCGTGGGTGCTGGGGCTTTCACGAAGGCGCGTTCCATCCGGAAGTATTTACACTGCCGGGGTAGCAGTTTCGATGCTATATCTGGGACTCGCATCCAGTATGCTCTTGTTTTCTGCTTCAGACAGTGGGGCAATATCTGAGCCGCCAGCACATCCTCGATTCTACTGTCGTTTGAATCGGTGTTTAGTTCTGTCTGGCTGCTGCATGAGGAGCTGACGTTGCGGATGCTAATTGGCTGTGCGCTGATGTTTGCGGCGGCGATTCTGGCGGAGTGGACGCCGAAGCGGAAAAGTAATTAGAGGGGAAATTAGGTAACTGTTCAGCAGGTCTGGCATTTACTGCGCTGACCGTACGAAAACATGCCAGCAGGCAAAAATCATTGCCGTAGGCAATTTTTAATGGATTTTTGCGCGTGACTGTGAAGGTACTGAACAGTTACGAAATTAGTAAGATAGGAGCAGAACAACGTGGCAAAATCGTTATTTATAGCCGAGAAAACCAAGCGTGGCGCGTGAGTTCGCAAATGCACCTCAAGGTAAATGGACGATCGGTGGATGGCTATATTGAGTCGGAAATGCGGTTGTGACCTGGTGTGTTGGACATCTGGTCACGATGAGCTATCCGGAAGTATATGATATGAAATATAAGCGCTGGAGTCTGAGACACTTCCATTTCTCCCGAAAGAATGGAAATATCAGGTTATCGACAGCGTGAAGAAACAGTTTGAATCGTGAGCGGTCTCTTAAACCGGGCGGATGTAGATACAATCTACGTCTGTACCGACTCGGGACGGGAGGGAGAATATATCTCACCGCCTCGTCGCGCAGATGGCTGGCGTGCAGGGCAAGAGACAGAAGCGCGTCTGGATCGATTCACAGACGGAGGAAGAGATTCTGCGCGGCATCCGCGAAGCGAAGGATCTGTCCGAATACGATCATCTGGCGGATTCGGCATATCTGCGGGCAAAAGAAGATTATCTGATGGGAATTAACTTTTCCCGCGCACTGACGTTGAAATATGGACCATCTGTTTCTAACTATATGCGAAGTTCTGACCGGACCGTGATCTCAGTCGGACGCGTCATGACCTGTGTCCTCGGTATGGTAGTCCGCCGGGAGAGGGAGATCCGGGAATTTGTCAAAACGCCATTTTACCGCGTGATCGGTACATTTGGACCGGCAGGCATCTCGATTGACGGCGAATGGCGGGCGGTGGAAGGAAGCCGTTACTATGGAACGCCGTGTCTGTATAAGGAAAATGGTTTTAAGGAGCGAAAGGACGCGGAGGCGCTGATCGCATGGCTGTGGGAACGCGAGAATGGAAGCGAAAATTCGGGAGTCATGCAGTCAGAGGTCAGCGACGCAGGAAAAGCGGGACGCGGGTTTAATGGGCGTATATAATACTTCGCAGGGAACCATTTTAAAGTGGAAAAGAAAAAGGAAACCAAAAATCCACCTCTTCTCTATAACCTGGCGGAGCTCCAGAATGATTGTTCTAAAATGTTTAAAATCAGCCCGGATCAGACCCTGAAAGTGGTGCAGGAGCTGTACGAGCGAAAGCTGGTTACCTATCCGCGAACGGACGCGTGCTTTCAACGGCGGTGGCGAAGGAGATCAGCAAAAAATATCGGCGGTCTGACGCATTATGAGCCGCTGGCGGCATTTGCATCGGAGGCGATGCAGGCAGGGGCTGTGGAAAGAACATAGCAAAAACGCGCTATGTCAATGATAAGCAGACCGATCACTACGCAATCATACCGACTGACAGGGACTCGCTGCTGAGAAGTCTCCCGGAGTTGAACCGCAAGATTTACCAGGTGATTGTGCGCCCGTTTCTTAAGCATCTTTATCCGCGGCGGTTTACCAGAAATATGCGGTTGAGATTGAGGTAAAAAGTGAACATTTCTTTGCCGGTTTCAAGGTATTGAAAGAAGTGGGATATCTCAAAGTGGCAGAAATTCCGAAAAAGAAAAAGGACACTGCCGGGGAAGGTGTCGGCAGAACGAACCGTCTTGAAACAGGTATAGATGGAAATGATGCGGAAAATCCGGCAAGAGAAGCAGATGGAACAGACAGCAGCCAGCCAAAGGTAATTGACGCGTCCCACCCAGAGTTTATCCAGATGCTGAACAGCTCAAAAAGGGATGAAAGTGTTACCGGATGATTTGCAGATCAAAAGAGGGCGAGGCTATCTCCGGAAGCGTTATTCCTCCGGTTCGATGATTCTGGCGATGGAAATGCCGGTCAGCTTATCGAAGACGAAGAGCTGCGCGCCCAGATCGGCGGCAGCGGGCATCGGAACGAGTGCAACCCGCGCGGAGATCCTGAAAAAGTTGTTCAACATCAAATATATGGCGCTCAATGAAAAACGCAGGTTATCACGCCGACCTACCTGGGCGAGCTGATTTACGAGGTTGTACACACATCCATGAAGCAGCCAACCCGGAATTGACGGCAAGCTGGGAAAAAGGTCTGACTCATGGCAGAGGGCAGCATCACACCGGATGAATATATGCAGAAATTAGAGCTTCGTTATCGGACGCACTTACAATGCGGTTCATATGGGAAATGCGTATGGGCTGGTACCGGGCGTTTGATGCGGTTGCTGTGTTCTACCAGAATGCGCAGAGAAAGAGAAGAAGAGTTCGAGAAGCGCGAAGAGCGCGGGAAATATGAAAAGCTGCAAGAGCGACAAAAGCTGAACCAAATAGCTTATTTATAATAATAGAATCAATTGAATTTTAGGAAAGGGCAATGACGAAAAAGAAGAAATGAAAATCACAGAATTATATGATTTAACCCATACGCTGGCTTCAGATTATCTGAAACAGTTTACCTACCCGTGGGAGGCGCTGGCAGGTTCCCAGTGATTTTATCATCGAATTGGGAAATAGCCTGATCCGGCAGAATATGAGAAACGTGGTGAAAACATCTGGGGTTCAAAGACAGCGAAGGTTTGACAGGCCTCTGCACGGACCGGTTTCACGTCGGCAAAGACGCCGAGGTGCGTCACTGTGCATTCATCCGTGGCGGCAGCGCCCTGACGGGAGAAGGTGCAGTAGTCGGAAAACCCACCGAGCTTAAAAACGTCATCCTGTTCGATAAAGTACAGGTACCGCATTATAATTATTGGAGACTCCATCTTAGGCTATAAATCCCACATGGTGCCGGTTCCATCACCTCCAACGTAAATCCGATAAACTTGAGAAATCGCCGAAGACGGCAAGGTAGAAACCGGACGCAAAAAATCGGCGCTTACAAGCCTCGGTGATAACGTAGAAGTAGGCTGCGGCTCCATCCTAAATCCAGGTAGCATCATCGGACGCGGCACCAATAATCCGCTTTCCAGCTGTGCGCGGCGGGGTGGATGCAAACCCATTTATAAGAAGCTAGAGAAATTGCTAGAAGTGCGCTGACAAATCTCTTATATTGAACGGTCTTTATACTAAATGACACATCCACCAGCAAAATTTCTGCTGGTCCATAATAAAGTCGCAACCGCTACCAGATCATTCACTGTTGTGATAAGTGACCACGCAACTGCACGGGTCAACCTTCAGCTTGGTGAAACAGCATCGGCACCAGCACGCCGACCAGGCTGGAGATCACCATCGCGGTCAGAAGAGAGATGCCGACACAGCCGGAAAGTGCAAAAGAGAAGAAAAGACTCTTCTGCTTCATAATATGGATGAAAAATGCCGATCACGACGAACGAAGCCGAGCCGAGCAGCAGTCCATTTAAAATCCGATTCGCATTTCCTTGAATACAAACCAGCTTCTGCATCGCGGAGATGTCCTCATCCATCAGGACGACGGGATGGTGACAGCCAGCGACTGGGTGCCGACATTGCCTGCCATGTCGAGGATCATCGACTGGAAGCAGATAAGAAGCGCGATACGGTCAACGACTCGGCTCGAAAATGCCGACCACCGAGGAAACACCCATGCCGAGGAAGAGCAGCAGCACCAGCCACGGGAGGCGTTTTTCAAACTCTGCAACAGTGGTTCGTGCGGATCCTCTTCCGAAGTAAGACCTGCCAGCTTTCGCGTAGTCATCACCCATCTCGCTCGTCGATCGCCTCGCGGCGATGTCCTCGTAAGTGATAGCACCGATGATCTTATGGTTCCGATCGAGTACTGGGATAGAATCCTCGCTGTAATCGATCAGCTCTTCCATACAATCCGAAGTTTCTCATCCGCGTACACATACGGATAGGAGGTACTGATAATGTCCTCCAGCTTCATGTACTCACGGGCAGTGATTAAATCTTTCAGCCTCGATCGCACCGAAATAAGCGCCCATTTTCGTCTTCGACGTAGATGGTGTCGATGTTGTCGTTGTCCCTCCGCCTGGGAGATCAGATGGCGCATTGCCCGCTTGATCGTACAGTTATTGGGAATGACGATGTAGTTGGTCGTCATCCGGCTACCGATTCCGTTCCTCATCGTGAAAAAACAGTGGATATCATCCTTGTGATTCCCCTGATCCATGCTGATCAGGGCTTCTTTTTCTCCGGATTCAAATTTTCGAGGATATCGATCGCCTATCGGCATTCATCTTCGCCAGAACGGTTGCCGCCCGGTCAAGCCCCAGTTCATCCAGATAAGGCGCTGGTTCATCGAGATAGTGAAAAATTCTGCCGTCATTTCCAGAGAGAGAATATTGTAGAGGCGTTTCCTGTCGTGGTGTCTGCGTTTCAGAACCTCGGCAATATCGTTTTGCATGGTAATTGTCGAGGTCATCCCGATCTACGTTTTGCCGGTTTTCCGCTGCGATGATCGCGCGGATATTTTCTTCAAAAATTAGCATTATGCTCTGCGGTTGGCGGCGAATCAGGAGCCGTTTCCGGGGAGCTTGTTTTCTTTTCAACCATTTCTGGAGTCTGATTCATATTTGTTCCCTCGCTTTCTGTCGTTCTATTTAATGCCGTTTGGGACGTACAGGGCGAGCAGTACGGGGATAAAAAATCCACCGCGGTCGGGGAACAGGATGATGAAATGCCGCAGATGGCAGTTTCAAACTCGCGCCAGGGCGATGGACAAATATATATGAAAACCAATCGTACTGAAACGGTCAGTTAGACTCGAATCACCAGCCTGTTAAAGCAGGCGGAAATGTGCTGCCAGACGCCCGATTCAATTCAAAAGACCCCAGGCAGACCAACAGTCTGGTACGCATGGTTGAATTCATAGTTTGATTTTGCCCATCGCGACGACTTCGCCCGTTGCCGTCACAACTGTCCATGTGGTTCTCCTTTCGAATCTTTTTAAAATTGCAGTTTCATTAAAGCACGGAATTTCGTGAAAGTCGCCGGATTTTCCAGCACCCGGATGCCTTTTAAGATAAAGTCCTCTGTCAAGATTGCCATCTGTTCTGTGGATTCATTCATGCCGCTTTCGATCCAGTACTGAACGGTACCGACACAGCCGGAAACGATAAAGGCGGAAAATGCCGCGAGCGTATCCGGATCGCTGGAACATTTGAGATCCAGCCAGCCTTTTAAACATTTATCGCTGACAATGCGTTTCAGGCGGTTGACAAAATTCAGATCACCGTTTTTCTCCTATTAGATAGAAACAATCTCTGCATTTTCCTGTACAAGAGGAAAGCTAGTTCTGAGAGTGCGAGGTAAAGGGCGCGCTACCAGTTCGGGAACGGATGGTGCGTCAGGACAGACTCCAACTTCCTCGACCAGTTCATTTTTGATCTGATCCATCAGGTCAAAGACATCTTTTATAATGAAGATAAAAAGGTGCCGCGGTTGATGTCAGCCATCTCGGCGAGTTCGCGCACCGTGATATCCTGAATCTTGAGGAGGCGGGTTACATTCTTTTAACTGGCGTCTCGTCT
>VOFG01001902.1_pt1 | contig 11259 bp, 13 predicted proteins | sample 5384171 | NCBI WGS metagenome assembly VOFG01 (sample SAMN12384726, study PRJNA508395) | human gut metagenome | isolation source: healthy gut F | host: Homo sapiens | reverse complement strand
CGAAGTTTGTCGACAAGGAAGCTGCTTCCAAGCTCCTGCCGCTCGAGCCTAACACGCTCGTGCTCGTCGCGGGCGGCGAGCTGGCCACCAAGCTCGTCGGCGTGATGATCAAGACTTTCGGCCCCGCGTGCGAGGGTCACATGGACAAGGAGCGCTACGAGTTCTGCTGGATCGTCGACTTCCCGATGTATGAGATCGGCGACGAGAGCGGCGAGCTCGAGTTCTGCCACAACCCGTTCTCCATGCCCGCCGGCGGCCTCGACGTGCTGCTCAAGGCCGAGCGCGGCGAGATCGACCCGCTCACCATCACCGCCGACCAGTACGACCTCGTCTGCAACGGCGTGGAGCTCTCTTCCGGCGCGGTCCGCAACCACGACCCTGAGATCATGATCAAGGCCTTCGAGCTCGTCCGCCTCGGCGAAGAGGACGTGAAGGCCAAGTTCCCCGCCATGTACAACGCCTTCTGCTACGGCGCGCCCCCGCACGCCGGTATCGCCCCGGGCGTCGACCGCATGGTCATGCTGCTCGCCGGTGAAGATTCCATCCGCGAGATCGGTAGACCTCCCGCTTGCAGTGCAGCACCTGCGCTACCTGCTCCTGCGTCAGATCCGCATCCACCCGTAAATCCTCCAAACGCTGAAAATACATCGTCTCACCTCAGTGGTATGCTACTATTTTGTTGCATGTCACTGCCGAATATGCTACAATTTAGTGGCAAAAAGAGGTGAGAATTATGCTTTATAAAGAAATTCTAACGCAAGCGCTGTCGAGCACGATCCTAAAAGACGAAAACTTGCAGGCCATTGCCGCGCAGCTGATTCATGATACCTGCTGCCAAGCCGTTCTGGAAATTCAGGCGATTCTCGCAGATGATACCCGGACGGATAAAGATTGCTTCTATCAAATTGAAAAGATCGTATGCGCATTGCAGGACAAGGGAATTTCCTGCGGAAACCGCCACGACTTTGGTTGAAAAAACAAAACCCGCTTGAGCAGTCAAATCGCACCGCACGCAAAAACACGCGGTTCGAGCGACCCCCTCATCAAAAAAAAGGGCTGTACCCTTTTTTGATGAAGTGTTGCCTTTTAAAGAAAAATACGTCATAATAGACAGGATGAAAGAGGTGTTTTCTATGCTCAACGGTCAGCTTTTGATTGACTTTCACGTTCACCTGCCGCAGTATGCCGAGCGCACGAACAGCGCGCTGGAGTGGTTCCGGTCGCTCTGCCCCTCGCCCGAGGTCTATGATGCCGTCAGCCAGACCTGCGCCGATCCCGCGAACTTCACCGCCATGCTCGAGCGCAAGGGCGTCGACTACGCCGTCCTGCTCCGCCGAGATGACGCCCTCCGTCTCCGGCGTCGTCAGCAGCGAGACGATCGCCGCGTTCTGCGCGCAGAGTGGCCGCCTCATCCCGTTCTGCACGTTCGACCCCACCGCGGGGGGCGACCTCGCCGCCGAGCTGCACCGGCTGGCCGGGATGGGCTTTCGCGGCGTGAAGCTCTACCCCACCTACAACTACTTCTACCCCAACGACGCGGCGCTCTACCCGCTCTGACAACGTCGGCTTCCACATGGGCGCGGACGTCGTCACGATCGACTTCAACGCCGACATTTCGTGGGATGAACTTATGGAGATTGAACAGCTCGCCAACCTGTACATCTATGAGGATCACCCCATCGACATCCAGTTCTATCGCGGCGCGGAGCTCGACAAGGTCGAGTACCGCAGCAAAAAGCCGCTCGAGGGCGACGTGCGCATCGTCTCCTTCCCCGGCGCGGACTGCTGCGCCTGCTGCGGCACGCACGTCATGCGTTCCGGTCAGGTGGGACTCGTCAAGTTCCTCTCCGTGCAGAAGTTCCGCGACGGCGTTCGCATCGAACTTCTTTCCGGCAAGCGCGCGCACCGCTACCTTTCGGAGTGCTGGGCGCAGGACGTGCGCATCGCACAGGCGCTCTCCGTCAAGCCGAACGCGAGCTTTGCGGGCGTCGAGCGCGTGCTCGCTGAGCTTTCCGCGCTCAAGCAGCGCTGCGCAAAGCTCGAAGAGTCCGTCTTCGCCCAGACCGCCGCGCAGTACGAAAGATCATGTTCGAGCGCCTGCTGCAGAGTACGGGCCGCTCCATCCTCTCGATGTACACGCAGGGGCTCGGCGCGATCGTGAATATCGTCCTCGACCCGATCTGCATCTTTGTGCTGAATATGGGCGTCGCGGGCGCCGCTGTGGCCACGGTGATCGGCCAGTTCTGCGGCTGCGCGCTGGCGCTCTATTTCAATCTGAAGAAGAACCACGACATCCGCCTGCACTTTAAGGGCTTCCGCCCACACTGGAAGATCATCGGCCAGATCTACGCCATCGGCCTGCCGAGCGTGGTGATGGTCGCCATCGGCTCGGTGATGACGTTCTGCATGAACAAGATCCTCATCGCCTACCACTCTGCGAAGGAGACGGCCGCGACCGCCTTCGGCATCTACTTCAAGCTCAACAGCTTTGTCTTTATGCCGGTGTTCGGTCTGAACAACGGTGTGGTTCCATCGTGGCCTATAACTACGGCGCTCAGAATCGCCGCCGCATGATGGAGACGATCAAGCGCAGCACGATCTATGCCTCGTGCATCATGCTGCTGGGTATGAGCATCTTCCTGTCCCATTCCGGGACGCTGGTCAGCATCTTTAACGCCACGGAGACCATGAAGCAGCCGTCGGCGTGCCCGCGCTGCGGATCATCTCGCTGAGCTTCTGCATGGCCGGCGCGTCCTGTATCGCGCTCAGCCAGCGCATTCCAGGCGCTGGGCAAGTCCCTGTACTCCATGATCACCTCCATCATCCGCCAGCTCGTATTCCTCGTACCCATCGCCTATGTGCTGGCCCGCTACGGCCAGTCCATCGGAAACGACGATCTGGTCTGGTGGAGCTATCCCATCGCAGAGATTGCCTCCCTGGGCGTGACGATGCTATTCTTCCTGCGGGTGTACCAAAAGTACCGTCACATCGCCGGCTATCATGCCGCTGGGGGCGCTGCCCTTTTTTGGAAATGCTTCGCTGCGCTCCATCGCTGGAGGAGCTGGAGGCGGCATTTCATCTTTGACAAATCAAATTCCATACAACGAGCGGCACAGCGGAATCTTCCGCGCCTGGTCGCTATTTCTGCTTGGCTTCCCGCGAACCGTTCAGCGTATGAAGTTCGTCCGGTGGCCGCGCTCCGGGCAGGGACAGATGCCCGCAGCGCGGGCCTGCCTGAATGCAGTGCAGCAGCCACGCCATCTGCGGGCAAGGTTGCGCATGGTCTGGAGTCCCTCCCGTCCTGCATCACATCATCGGGACAGTGGCCGTGGACCATGTTCCAGTAGGTGGAGCCCACCGTTACCATGTTGGAATACCGAAGTACTTGCCCAGAGCGTCGACTGGCGGTGGTGCCTGCCCGCCGGGCGGAGGCCACCGCGGCCGGGCTTTCCGGCGAAGGCGCTGCCTCCGGCGTAGAATACCCGGTCGAGGAAGGACAGCACGCGCCCGCTCGGATGCGCGTAGTAGACCGGCGTGCCGAAGACGAAGCCGTCGGCCTTGCGCCCTGGTCCGACAAAGTCGTTGACGCCGTCATCGGTGAATACGCAGCCGGCCCTCTTGCTGCACTGGTTGCAGCCGATGCAGTCCCGGACGGGGCCGCCGCCCAGCTGCACGATCTCGTAGTCGATGCCCGCAGAGGTCAGGGTCTTGCCCACCTCCGTCAGGGCGGTGTAGGTGCAGCCCTTGGGGTTGCAGCTGCCATTGAGCATGAGAACCTTCATGGGATGATCCCTCCTTTTTCTTGTGATGTGTGGTTTCGCAGAATATACCCCCGGCGAAACACGTTTTCTCTTTGTCTCCGGCGGTATATTTTCCCAAATGGGGACAATCCTCTCATGTCTCCGACATGACTTTCTGCCAATAGCAGCAGAAAGTCACCAAAAAACTCACATTTTCCTTAGGTTTCAAGACTTCCTCTTTGTCGCCCAAAGAGTTGCACCCTAAAACTTGCCGAAGCAGGGAATTGGTCTGCCTCTACTCACGCTGCCGCTACCCTCCAGTTGAAGAAGCTTGCTGTTCTATCCGGGGAGAACGGATTGCCACAGCCAGTGTGAGCACTGGCTTGCACCGTCGTGTCAGCCGGTTTCCAGCCACGTTGTGGCGTGAAAAACGGGACACTTCCTCGAAACCGCCTCGCTGCATCCGCCACAGGCGGCGCTTCGGCGGTTTCCGCAGAACATCAAGAAAGCATAGACTTTATTGGGACCGCTGAAAGTTTTCCCATAAACTGAATCTGTCATTCCGAGCCGGGGCGCAGACCCGGCGTGGGAATCCGTAAAAACCATAGACCCATACGCCCCTTCATTTGAGCGGGAGCGGCAGCGGGTCTGTTGCTGAGTCGATTCCCGCTACGTCCCATAATGAACGCAACTCCTGAGAGTAAAGGACGTCCAGAGACCATGGGTCTCTGGCGGCGACGATACTTTTGTCGCTGTGACGCAGTGGTCGGCCGCGATGCCGTTGGCCTCGTCGCCGACGGTGTCGAAGTCGAACGTGATGCAGTACGGCGTGCCGATCTCGTCCTCGCGGCGGTAGCGCTTGCCGATCGAGCCGGTCTCGTCGTAGTCGACCATGAATTCCTTGGAAAGCTCGTTGTAGAGCTCCATCGCGGGACCGGCGAGCACGTCCTTCTTGGAAAGCGGCAGGATCGCGGCCTTGAAGGGGGCGAGTGCGGGGTGTAAGTGCAGCACGACGCGCACGTCGTCGTTGCCCTTCTTGTCCTGGCCGACGACCTCTTCATCGTAGGCGTCGCAGAGCACGGCGAGCACGCTGCGCTCCACGCCGAGCGACGGCTCGATGACGTAGGGGACGTATTCGACCATGTCCTTGCCCTCGCCCTCGCGATAGACCATCTTCACGCCGCTGGTGTTCTGATGCTGCGTGAGGTCGTAGTCCGTGCGGTCGGCAACGCCCCAGAGCTCGCCCCAGCCGAACGGGAAGAGGAACTCGAAGTCCGTCGTTGCCTTGGAGTAGAAGCACAGCTCCTCGGGATCGTGGTCGCGCAGGCGGAGGTTCTCGTCCTTCAGGCCGATGGAGAGCAGCCAGTTGTGGCAGAACGTGCGCCAGTAGTTGAACCACTCAAGGTCGGTGCCCGGCTTGCAGAAGAACTCGAGCTCCATCTGCTCGAACTCGCGCACGCGGAAGATGAAGTTGCCCGGCGTGATCTCGTTGCGGAAGGACTTGCCGATCTGGCCGATGCCGAACGGGAGCTTCTTGCGCGTGGTGCGCTGGACGTTATTGAAGTTGACGAAGATGCCCTGCGCGGTCTCGGGGCGGAGGTAGACGGTGTTCTTTGCGTCCTCGGTCACGCCCTGGAACGTCTTGAACATGAGGTTAAACTGACGGATATCGGTGAAGTTGTGCTTGCCGCAGGTGGGGCAGGGGATGTTGTGCTCTTCGACAAAGTCCTTCATCTCCTGCTGGGAGAAGGCGTCGATGGGCTTGGGCAGCTCGAAGCCGGTCTCGGCGCACCAGTCCTCGATCAGCTTATCGGCGCGGAAGCGCTCGTGGCACTCGCGGCAGTCCATCAGGGGATCGGAGAAGCCGCTGAGGTGACCGCTTGCTACCCAGGTCTGGGGGTTCATCAGGATGGCGGCGTCAAGGCCGACGTTGTAGGGATTCTCCTGCACGAATTTCTTCCACCAGGCGTTCTTGATGTTCTTCTTGAGCTCGACGCCCAGAGGCCATAGTCCCATGTGTTGGCGAGGCCGCCGTAGATCTCCCGGATCAGCGCGCAATGACCGGAAATCCGCCGCAATTGCCCGCGCTTTTTGTAGAGACGGGCACTGGACAAAAGCGCCGCACGGGGCTATAATATGGCTTAAAAATCGAGCGGAACCGAACGATGCCCCCCGCTCAAAAAATATTGCAAGGAGGAGCCCCATCTATGGCCTTTTTACTATTCTGAGCCGTCCCATACCTTCAGCGAGTATCTTCTCGTCCCCGGCTACACCTCTGCCGAGTGCGTCCCCGACCGCGTGTCGCTCAAAACGCCGCTCGTGCGCTACCGCCGCGGGCAGGAGGAGTGCCCGCTGAGCCTGAACATCCCCATGGTCTCGGCCATCATGCAGTCCGTCTCGAACGACACGCTCGCCATCGCCCTGGCCAAGGAGGGCGGCCTGTCCTTCATCTATGGCTCCCAGTCCATCGAGAGCGAGGCCGAGATGGTGCGCCGCGTCAAGACGAACAAGGCCGGCTTCGTCGTGAGCGCCTCGAACCTCACGCCCGACCACACGCTCGCGGATGTGCTCGCCCTGAAGGAGAAAAACGGCTTCTCCACCGTCGCCATCACCGAGGACGCCACCCCCGAACGGCAAGCTCCTCGGCATCGTGACGAGCCGTGACTACCGCGTCACGCGCATGAGCCCCGACCTGCCGGTGCGCGAGTTCATGACCCCGCGCGAAAAGCTCATCACCGCCCCCGCCGCGACGAGCCTGAAGGAGGCCAACAACATCATCTGGGATCACAAAGCTCAACTCCCTGCCCATCGTCGACGAGGAGGATCACCTGCTCTACTTCGTCTTCCGCAAGGACTACGCCCAGCACAAGGAGCACCCCCTCGCCCTGCAGGACGCCGACAAGCGCTACTGCGTCGGCGCCGGCATCAACACCCGCGATTACGCGCAGCGCGTTCCCGCGCTGGTCGAGGCGGGCGCGGACGTGCTGTGCATCGACTCCTCCGAGGGCTACTCCTTCTGGCAGAAGAACACCATCGACTGGATCCGCGAGAGGTACGGCCACTCCGTCCGCGTCGGCGCGGGCAACGTCGTCGACCGCGACGGCTTCCGCTTCCTCGCCGAGTGCGGCGCCGACTTCGTGAAGGTCGGCATCGGCGGCGGCTCCATCTGCATCACCCGCGAGACCAAGGGCATCGGCCGCGGGCAGGCGACGGCGCTCATCGAGGTGGCCGCCGCGCGCGACGAATACTTCCGCGAGACGGGCGTCTATGTCCCCATCTGCTCCGACGGCGGCATCGTCCACGACTATCACATCACGCTCGCGCTGGCCATGGGCGCGGACTTTGTGATGCTGGGGCGCTACTTCGCCCGCTTCGACGAGAGCCCCACGAACAAACTCCTCGTCAACGGCGCTTACGTCAAGGAATACTGGGGCGAGGGCTCGAACCGCGCCCGCAACTGGCAGCGCTATGACCTCGGCGGCAAGAGCAGCCTCGCCTTCGAGGAGGGCGTCGACTCCTATGTCACCTACGCCGGTTCCCTGCAGGACAACGTCGCCAAGAGCCTGTACAAGGTCAAGTCCACCATGTGCAACTGCGGCGTGCTGACGATCCCCGATCTGCAGCGCGACGCGCGATTGACGCTCGTCTCCGCGACGAGCATCGTCGAGGGCGGCTATCACGACGTCTCCCTGCGCACCACGGGCGGCAGCAACAATTGATTTTTCTCCAACCTCAGGGGGCGGCGCCCTCTGGGGTTGGACTCATTTTTCCAATATTCGGCAACCGCTCAGCTTGCAATCTCATGCAAGCTGCGGTACAATATCCCCAATATTTCAGCAGGAGGCGATCGTATGGAATTCAATGTAAACCTCCAGCTGGCCGGGCTGCTGGAATGGATGACCAGCAGATGAATGCCTGCGGCGGCAAGACCGCCGTCATCGGCATCTCCGGCGGCAAGGACAGCTCCACCGTCGCGGCGCTGGCCGTGGCCGCCTATGGGCGTGAGAATGTCTACGGCGTGCTGATGCCCGACGGCGTACAGCCGGACATCGACTATTCCAACGGTCTGGTGGACGTACTGAACATCCCGCACACCACCATCAACATCCATGACGCTGTTCAGGGCGTGCTGAACGAGATGGAGAAGGTGGGCCTGACCCCCAGCCGCCAGACGAAGGTCAATCTGCCCAGCCGCGTCCGCATGGCGACGCTCTATGCCGTGGCGCAGACGCTCCCCGGCGGCATCGTCATCAACACCTCCAACCTCTCGGAGGACTGGGTGGGCTACTGCACGGTCTACGGCGACAGTGCGGGCGCGTTCTCTCCTCTCGGCATGTACACGACCGAGGAGGTCATCGCCCTCGGCCGCGCGCTGGGCCTGCCGGAGAAGTTCCTCATCAAGCCCCCGTCCGACGGCCTCACCGGCCTGACCGACGAGGATAACCTCGGCTTCACCTACCACGCCGTGAACGAGTATATCCGCAAGGGGCGTCTGCGACCCGGAGATCAAAAAGCAGATCGACGCGAAGCACAAGGCCAGCCGCTTCAAGTTCGAGACACTCCCCGTCTACCACAACGGGCTGACGATGGTGCTGGAAGACGAGACGGACTTCTATAAATAAGCAAATTCAGAGCTTTGTTCACAGCAAGCGCCCGCCGAGGGGATCGGCGGGCGCTTTCTTGTGTTTGATTAGGAGAGAGAAAAATCACATAAAGGATAAGGAATGTTTCTTTGTATGCTTGTATATTACCCTGTAAAGATGTCCGAATCATGAAAATCGGATGAACTTTTTGTGAACAAGGTCTATTTTTAAATTTCCGGCTCTCCATCACCGCCAGCTCGTCGCAGCGGTTGTTCTTTTCGTTCGACGCGTGCCCCTTCACCCAGTGATAGCGCACGTCGTGGCGGGCGACCTGCGCGAGCATCTGCTCCCAGAGGTCGACGTTGAGCGCGGGCTTCTTGTCGGCCTTGACCCAGCCGCGCTTCTTCCAGCCGTAGACCCAGCCCTTTTCGAGCGCGTCGATGACGTACTTGCTGTCGGAATACAGCTCGACGACGCACGGCTCCTTCAAAAGCGCCAGCGCGCGGAGCACGGCGGTGATCTCCATGCGGTTGTTCGTGGTCTGCGCCTCGCCGCCGGAAAGCTCCTTTTCCACGCCGTTCCACTCGAGGATCGCGCCCCAGCCGCCCGGGCCGGGATTGCCGGAGCAGGCGCCGTCGGTATAAATGGTGACAGTTTTCATCGCTGTTCCTTTCCGCCGTCCGCCCGCTCCATGGCGAGGACAGTCAGCTCCTCCCCGCCACGCGGAAGCGCACATTCCAGCCGCCGAAGCTCAGCCCCGTAGACGCGCTCCGGATCGTCTTGATAGCGCGGGCGCGGGTCATTTTCGAGCACGCCGAGCAGCCCCGCGGGGAACTTTTCGCGCAGCTCCTCCGGCGCGCTCACGCGCAGAAGTTTCCGCGTGATCGGGTCGGTGAAGCCGCCGCGTGCGTCCGGGTGGCTGTCGGCATAGGGGAGATACGGCTTGATATCGAAGATCGGCGTCCCATCGACGAGATCCGCGCCCCGCACATGGAGCACCGGGCCGCGCGGCGTCTCCGCCTCGACGCGCTCGAGCCGCACGGAGGACAGCCCGATCGCGTTCGGCCTAAACGGCGAGCGCGTCGCAAACACCCCCATGCGGCGGTTGCCGCCGAGCCGCGGCGGCCGCACCGTCGGCGACCAGGTATCCCGCAGCGCGCGGTCAAACTGCCAGATGAGCCAGATGTGGGAGAACCCCTCCAGCCCGCGCACGGCGTCTGGGTTTCTATAAGGCGGCTCGAAGACGATCTGCGCGCGCAGCTCGTCCACGAGCCCGCTCTGGCGCGGGACGCCGAATTTTTCCGGGAAATCCGTGTGAATCCGGGCGATGACGTGCATCATCGCGCTGCTCTCCGCCACGGCGTTATTCCTCCGCGGGGGCGGGCGTCTCCTCCGCGCTCGGCGAGCGCCATGGAGATCACACGGTCGCCCTCTTCCTGAAGCGCATCACAATCACGCCCTGCGTGGCGCGGCCGGCGATGCGGATATTCTCCACCGGCGTGCGCAGCAGAATGCCGCACTCCGTCACAAGCAGCAGATCCTCCTCCCCGCCGACGACCTTCATGCCGACGACCGGGCCGGTCTTCTCCGTAACCATATAGTTGCGGATGCCGAGGCCGCCGCGGTTCGTGATGCGGTATTGCTCCACGGGCGTACGCTTGCCGAAGCCGCGCTCCGTGATGGAGAGGACGGTTCTGCCCTCCTCCACGCGCGCCGCGCCGATGACGTAGTCGCCCTCCCGCAGCCGGATGCCCCGGACGCCCACGGCCACGCGCCCCATGGCACGCACATCCGTCTCGTCGAAGCACACCGCCTGCCCGTCGTGGGTGGCGAGCACCCGGTCGTGCCCGTTCGTCTCCACCACGGAGATCAGCTGGTCGCCCTCGTCCAGTGTGAGGGCGCGGATGCCGTTGTTGCGCAGGTTGCGGGCGCTGACCTCCAGCCGCTTCACGGTGCCGTCGCGGGTGGTCATGAACAGGTACAGCTCCTCGTCCCCCTCCGTCTGCTCGCGGAAGTGGAGCATGGCCTGCACGCGCTCGCCCGTCTCCACCTGAATAATGTTGACGATGTTCACGCCCTTGGCGGTCTTGCCGCTCTCAGGGATCTGATAGCCCTTCTTGCGGTAGACCTTGCCCGTGTCGGTAAAGAACAGAATATAGTCGTGGGTAGACGCGGTGAACACGTCCACCACCGTGTCCTCCTCACGGGTGGTGATGCCCTTTTTGCCCATGCCACCGCCTCTGGGCGGTATACTCGCTCGCGGGGGTACGCTTGATGTAGCCGTTGGCCGTGAGCGTAAAGACGCACTGCTCCTCCTCGATCAGATCCTCGATGTCGATCTCATCCTCGACGTCCTGAATCTCGGTGCGGCGGTCGCCGAACTTGTCGGCGATGGCGGTCAGCGAGGATCTGGCGCACGAGCGCGTCGTCGGAGAGCACCTGGAAGTAGGCGATCTTCTCCTCGAGCTCTCTTATACTCATTCTGCAGCTTCTCGCGGTCGAGCCCCTGCAGGCGCTTTGAGCTGCATGTCGAGGATGGCCTGCGCCTGCACGTCGTCGAGTGAGAAGCGGGTCATCAGGGTTTTCCTTGGCATTGTCATAGCTCGTGCGGATGATATGGATGACCTCGTCGATGTTGTCCTGCGCGATAAGCAGACCCTCGAGCAGGTGGGCGCGCTCCTGCGCCTTCTTGAGGTCATATTTCGTGCGCCGGACGATGATCTCCTCCTGGAAGGCGAGGTATTCGTCGATGATGTGGCGCAGGGAGGGATCTTCGGCTGGCGCTGGTTCTGGACAAGGGCGAGCATGTTGATCGCGAACGTCGTCTGCAGCTGTGTCTGCGCGAACAGGCGGTTGAGCACGACCTGCGCGTTCGCGTCGCGCTTGAGCTCAATCACCACGCGCATACCGTTGCGGTCTCTGGACTCGTCGCGGAT
>VOFG01003416.1_pt1 | contig 11267 bp, 10 predicted proteins | sample 5384171 | NCBI WGS metagenome assembly VOFG01 (sample SAMN12384726, study PRJNA508395) | human gut metagenome | isolation source: healthy gut F | host: Homo sapiens | reverse complement strand
AGAGGTGTTCCGCGTCATCAACACCCATCTGGATCACGAGGGTTCCGAGGCGAGAAAACTTGGCTGGAACAGATTCTAGCATCTGGATGAGAAAAACCTTTGCCGATGTGCCGGTGATTTTCGGCGGAGACTTCAATGCCGAGCCGGACAGCGAGGAGATGAAACCGCTGAAGGAGCACTCGCCGGTCTTGTAGAATGCGACGGAGGAGATCGGCATTACATTCCACAACTATCCATCAGCGACGATCCGAACGATCCGGGCAGTGCTCGAGTTGACTACATCATTCTCAAAGGGGACTGCGGGAGAGACTGGAGGTGGGAGAAAATGGACGGAGCAGAAGGACGGTGCCTTCCGATCATCATTATCCGATCTGTGCGAACTTATTTAAAATATGGATGCAAGAGGCGGCCGCCGGGAGAAAAATCTTCTGGCGGCGTTTTTTACAATAGTTATAGGAAAAACTTATATAACAAGTCAAAGAAAAAAGGAATATACAAACGCCGCATTTTCTGTTATGGATAGATTACGTTACAAAACCTATCAGATTAGTATAAGAAAAGCAAAATTACGAAATAACAGGAGATTATTCATATGGCAAGAGGACTGACTTTTAAAATGTATCCATTTAGAAAGGGACGAGGGCAGTGTAGCCACTACGGCGCACTCAGCTACCCGATTTATCAGACCGCAACGTATGCGCATCCGGGCGTAGGACAATGACACCGGATTTGATTACAACAGACTGCAGAACCCGACCAGGAGAGCATCTGGAAAACAAAAATGGCTGCACTGGAAAACGGAATCGATGCGTTTGCTTTTTCCCGGCATGGCAGCAATCTCACTTCTGATGGAGCTGTTCCGCCCAGGAGACCATCATCATCGATTCAGACCTGTACGGCGGAAGCATTCGTCTTTTCCACAACGTTTCTTCGAAAAAAACGGCGTCGGTTTTCCGGAATCGACTGTTGCCGTGAAAACGTGGAAACTTATGAAACGAAAACACAAAAAGCAATTTATATTGAGAACTCCGACGAACCCCATGATGAATGTAACCGATATTGCGGCATGGCAGAAATTGCAAAAAAGACATAACCTGATTCTCAGTAGACAATACATTTTTGTCCCCTTATTTTCAGAATCCGCTCGATCTCGAGCGGACGTTGTGGTGCACAGCGGAACCAAATTCCTGGGCGGACATAACGATACCCTGGCTGGATTTCTGGTGACAAACCGGGAGGATATCAGCGAGAAGCTTCGTTTTCTGATCAAAACAACAGGTTCCGGGCTGGCGCCTTTTTGACAGCTGGCTGATCCTTCGAGGAATCAAAACCCTGGGAACCGCATGGAGCAGGCTCAGAAAAAATGCGTTTAAAATTGCAGAATGGCTGCAAAACCCAGAACGGGCAGTAACCAGGGTGATCTATCCGGGACTTCCGGAGCACCCAGGCCATGAGATTATGAAAAAAACAGGCAAGAGGTTTCGGCTCCATGCTGACCTTCCAGCTGGAAAGCCCGGAATTTGCCCTTTCTATTTTGGAAAAGGTACGGATGATCAAATTTGCAGAAAGCCTCGGCGGAGTGGAGACTCTTGATTACATATCCTACCACACAGACTCATGCAGATGTGCCAGAGGAGATTCGCGAGCGCAACGGAATCACCAGAAGTACCCTTCGTCTTTCCGTAGGAATCGAGGATGCACAGGATCTTTTGGAAGAACTGGAGAAAGTATTTGCAGAAACAGAGGAAGAATTAAATGGCGGAAAGAAATCTTGATTTTGACAAATCATAAACAGAAAAAATACCAGATGCCTGAAATATGACTTTGCGGTAAAGAGAGGAAAGCCGGCGGATGTGCTGCCTTTGTGGGTGGCAGGCTGATTTTGAGGAGAAGCTGAAACTGAAAAACGTGAAGCTTTTTCTTCCTCTGCAACCCGCACAACCCGGTCGGAAGAGTCTGGACGAAAGAGGAGCCGACTCGTGATCGGCGATCTCTGCGTGCAGTATGGCGTGACCGTTGTGAGTGATGAGATCCATGCGGATTTCATTTTTCAAAGGCGAGCATCAGGTGTTTGCCGGAATCAAAGAGTACGAGGATATCACCATTACCTGCACCGCGCCGAGCAAGACGTTCAACCTGGCGGAGCATGATGATGTCGAATATCTTATCGCCAACCCGGAACCCGCGCGAAATTCCAGAAACAGCTCGATGCTGCCGGAACGAGCCAGCTTTGGCGTGATGGGCCTTGTGCGCCTGCCAGACAGCGTACAACAAGGGCGAAGAGTGGTATGAGGCGATGCTTTCCTTACGTGAAATGCGGAATTCACAAAAACAGTATGGAGGAGCAACCGGGCGAAGATGATCGACCTGGAAGGAACGTACCTTGTATGGCTTGATTTCCGCGGGACGGGGCTTTCAGTCGATGAACTGGAAAGACCTGATCATCAACAAGGCGAAGCTGTGGCTTGACAGCGGCAAGATTTTCAGGGACTGCGGACGCGGCTTCCAGCGGATCAGCATCGCCTGCCCGCGCGCAACCTGACCAGGCCTCGACCGGATCAGGACGCGATTAAAGAACAGATAAAATACGATAATAAACCGCCTTTTGCCGGAAGAAAAAGGATTCCAGGAAGAGCGGTTTTTGCTGCTAAAAGTGATCAAATTTGGTGTTATTTTTACATACAATAGAAGTACAGAGATGCACATTCTGTGATATAGTGTGGTAAGTGATGCTTGAAAAACAAAAATCCGTTGGCAAACGAGACGGGCAGCGCAGGAAGGGGATCATAACAATGTATATTGTGCCTGGATGTAGAAGGGTACTGGTACCGGAGGATCTGGATCGCGTTTGCAGAGGCAAAGCGGGATCCCGGAACTCAAAAAAACGACACGACGAACCGGATTACGATAAACTGATGAGATGGAGACTTGGAATCTTAAAGAGCACGGCCTGGGACTGAAGAGATTCAGGCTACGATCGGCTTTAAGGATGAGAGTCGAGCAGTCGAAGCTCACCACGGTCAAAGCACTGCAGTCTATCGGATTCGAAACGATCGCAAGCGGCGATTCCTATAATGATCTCGGCATGATTCAGGCAAGTAAGGTGCTTCCTGTTCCGCTCGACCGATAAAATCAAAGCCGACTATCCGCAGATTCCGGCGTATGAGACGTATGAGGAGCTGCTTGGAGCAATCAAAGAAATGGAGAGAAACTGAGTATAATACGTTTATAAAAAATGCAAAGAACCGAAAAGAAACAGGTTCTCTGCATTTTTAATTATCCCTGATTCCGCAGACCGCTGCCCGCTGAGCTTGATGCATTCCTGAATCCACTGCAACAGCTGTTTGTGCACCGCGCCGCAAGGACGAGATAATCCGAAAACGCGCGGTCATCCGCAGGCTTGGGATTTCATCAAATTTTTCTGGTTTTTCAACAGATGTTCCAGATGCTTGATGCTGGGAAAGCTGGTCGGCAAAAATCGCTGCTGGAAATCGGTGAGGCGCCGTCGAGGAAGAAGAGCCGCAAACAGGATTCATCCTTAGATGCCGTCTGGATCGGGCAGAGCGTTTCCTCCCATTCCGAAAAATCGCGCCGTCCTTCATCGGTGATCGTATGAACCTTCTTTTCCAGCATTTCCTAAAATTTCCACCCAGCCCTCATGTTCAGTGATTTCAGTTCCGGATAAACCGTTTTGCATTCCAGAATTCAAATAAGGTTGTTCTGAAATTCTTTCGACAGTTCATAGCCTGTCATTTATATTTCGGTTCTCCGAGAATCATGGAAAATCCACAGGAAAACAAGTAAAATAAAACATGTAAAGTTGACATGTTTGCGGTTGGTGTTAAAAAGATAACAAAAAATTACAATTATGAGGAAAGGATTTGAACTGCACTATGACAAACAACAAAAAGACCTTCTGAAACGTTACCTGATTTTCCTTGCAGGACTGTTTGTAAACTCCACTCGGGGTTGCGCTCATCACCAAAAACAAAATCTCGGACATCTCTTCGATCCCTTACGTATTAAGTCTTAAGCACGGTATCTCTCGGCAGCTTTACGATCATCTTCAGCATCCTGCTGATCGTTCTGGAGTGTGATTCTCGGAAAGAATTTCAAACCGGAATCCCTTCTTTAGATCCGGTATCCATTGCCTTTGGATTTTTTATTGATTTCAGTATGATTCTGTTAAACGCACTGAATCCACGCAGATGTATGCGGCAAAGTTGCTTATCTTCTGATCCGGATGTCCTGATCCTCGGCGTCGGTGTTTTACATGGAAGTTTCGCTGATGTTGTCATGCTGCCGGGCGAATCAACTTGTCCGCGCCGGTTGTTGCCAGATGGGAAACGGAGTTCGGTGTGACGAAAATCGCATTCGATGTTTCGATGGCCGTCATTGCCGCTGCCGCTGTTCTTCCTGGCGCGTGAACTGAACGGTGTCCGCGAGGGAACCATCGTAGCAGCTCTTCTGGTCCGGATTCATTGCCAGAACGATTGGCAAAAAACTGCATTTCCTTCCGGGGATGCTGTTTGAATAAAAAATGGGGTATTTTACAGATTTAAAGGGAGGTAAGTGGCTCCCGCACCGATGGGCGGAACTGATATCTACGAACGACGGATTATATCGGACCGAAGTCCGCAGCATTCTATAGACTTCGCGCAAAGGGCGGGCAGCAACTGTCACCGTCGGCGAGTGCATGGTACACCGGTAACCGACGGTTCCCATGCGTATCATCTGGATACCGCAGTCTTAAATTCCCTGGCATCTGCAACGTATGCGGCTGATGCGATTTCCCTACGGCGCTGTGCCGAGCCTGGAACTGTTCCATTCCGGTCGCAACGATCGGCGGTCTGAATAATCCGGCGCAGATGGAAGAGATCATCGCATCCGGAAAAGCCGATATTGTTTACATATGGCAAGAGCCTTCTCGCAGATCCATTCCTGCCGCTTGCAAGTCGCACGGAAAACCGTTCCGAAGATATCGTGCTGCCTGCGGTGCTTCTTCAATCGCTGATCGGAAGAGAGATGGAGGGCGATGAAGTACAGCCGGCTCTCAGTGAAGAAAAAGTCCTCATCGCAGGAGGAGGCCCTGGCAGACTGTATGCTGCATGGACTGCAGCAAGAAGAGGCCACAGCGTGGTGCTCTGCGAGAAGAAGTAGCGCTCGGCGGTGTCTTAAGAGCGAAATTGCCCTGCCGTTCAAACGGGAAATGTTCGCGCTGACCAGGACAGGCGTTTCGCAAAAATGCAGGTGTGTAAATCCGCTTCCAACACCGAGGTAACACCGGAGTACGTCGAGAAAGAAGCACCGGATGCCCTCATCATCGCCGCAGGCTCCCGTCCGCTTGTTCCGCCGATCAAAGGCATGGATGGAGAGCAGGTTGTCGTTGTCAATGAGCTGTACCGCAATCTCGACAAGATTTCCGACAAAGTCGTTGTCATGGGCGGCGGCCTCGCCGGATGCGATGTGCGATCTCTCTTGGCATGGAAGGAAAAGAAGTTCAGCTGTCGAAATGCGCGACGCCCTCGCCCTGATGCAAACGTCCGCCACCGCCCGCTGCTCTTAAAAAGAAATCGAAAAACAGGTCAAAGCCGTCCACCGGTTACCGCGCCGAGGAGATCACCCGGAAGGCGTATGGTGCACCGGATGCGAATGGGGAGCACCACCCGTAGAAGGAACCACCGTCATCTGCGCCCCGGCCAGAGAGCAAGAACCGACGTTGTAGAGCAGCCCGTAATACCGCGCCGTTTGGCGCGTGATCCCGGAGACGCAAGACGATATCTACCATCACCATTGCCGTATATCAGGGGTATCATGCGGCGCTGGATATTTAATCAGAATAGAAATTTTGGAAATGCTGTACCATGGAAAAAGAATCCGTGGTGACGCATTTTTTAAAAATAAAGTCTACCAATCCGCGCGTTTTTTCCGTGTATAATGAATGTATCCAGTCAAGAAAAAATGTGAACAGGAGGACGCCATGGGAGATTTTTAATCGGGAAGTGAAGCATTTTCGGAAGTCATTCATTCGAAATTTATGTGGAGATAAAACACCGCTTCTGGAATACACCAACCAAAAGTAATCAGTACGACATCAAAAATTTATCTTACATAGCAATCCCAGACGTTTTTGGAAAGTCGATTACAGCGGAGTACTGTCAGCATGCAATAAGGGCTGTGATTCCAGAGCACTGTTTGCAGATTATGCGGTTTAAAGGCTGTCTTTTGAAAAACATCTGAATCAGTACGATGTCATTCATTTTGATGTACAATGGTGCATGATGGACGCCAGGAATGCGGATCAGGTTGTGGAATATATCAATCATGGAATACTACCGGGAACTGAAGGAAAAATACGGAGAGTTGATTCCGGATACAGTAAAACTTCTTATGGTGCGATGTCTTATCAAGGCTGCCAGCGGGGAAACAAATTTGTTGTCATCATCGATGAATGGGATGTACTGATCCGTGATGAGGCACAGAATCATAAAGTACAGGAAAAGTATATTGATTTTCTGCGTGGCATGTTTAAAGGGTCAGAACTGTCAAAAATATATTGCATTGGCGTATCTGACAGGAATTCTGCCGATCAAGAAATTAAAGACACAGTCCGCTCTCAACAATTTGAAGAATTTACCATGCTGGATGCAGGAAGAATGGCACCGTATGTTGGCTTTACAGAAGAGGAAGTGCATGATTTATGTGACAGGTACGGACAGATCTATGAGCAGGTGAAATTATGGTATGATGGATATTCTCTGGAAGGGTATCAGGTATATAATCCAAAAGCCGTTGTCAACCTGATGCTGAATGGAAAATATAAAAGCTACTGGTCCAATACCGGCAGCTAGAAGCAATCGTGCCACTGATTAACATGAATTTCGACGGACTGCGGGCGGCAATTATAGAAATGATGTCGGGGGCCGCCGTGGATGGGATGTGACATCTTTCCAGAATGATACCATAAGCTTCGCCAACCGGGATGATGTACTGACGTATCTGATCCACTTGGGATATCTGGCTTACGATCAGGACAGGGAGCAGGTTTTTATTCCAAATAGGAAATCAGACATGAATTAAAACAATGCGGTGAAACGCAATAAATGGAATGAAATGATTACTTTTCAGAAGGAATCCGCAACAGATTTGCTGGATGCAACCCTGGATATGGATGAAAAAGCGGTAGCAGATGGGATAGAGCATCAGAGTACAGTTCGGTGATCCAATATATCTACATGAATTAAACAATGGGTGAAACGCAATAAATGATGAAAAAGGAATTTTGCCAACCCTGATATGGATGAAAAAGCGGTAGCAGATGGATAGAGCGAATTCATCGATGTTCGGTGATCCAATATACGCATGAAAATTTAGCAGCGTCTATGCATATTTAAGTATTATTTCCAACCGTAAGAGAGCCGCCGACCGACGCGGTTTTGCAGATTTTGTTTATCTTCCGGAAACCGGAATACAGAACAAGTTATCCGGCGCTGCTGGTAGAACTTAAGTGGAACAAAGCTGGATGTCGCCATAGAGCAGATCTGGGATAAAATATCCGATTCTATTCTGGAATATACAGGAAATATTCTTCTGGTGGGAATTAATCTACAATAAAAGACGAAAGAACATGAGTGCAGGATTGAAAAAGATAAAAAGATAGAAAACCGAATGCTGAGAGGAAAAACGTCATATCATGGACAACGGAATTCATGATATGACAATTTTGTAAATATTTCAGTCGATACGAAATAGGAATGAACGATTAGATTTTAGAAATTTTTTAAAAAAGTCCTTGATCAGTAGCAACTCCTGGTGATAAGCTAAAGCTACAAAGACAGGGAAATAACAAAATATCACACATCAAAAATAAAACAAGGAGGTTATGATGATGAACTTTACATTCAACAATCGGGTACAGATCCCGGCAGTGGGAATCGGAACTTTATGATGACACCAGACCAGGCAAGGCAGGCGGTTGTGGACGCATTAGCCTGCGGATACCGCATGATCGACACGGCACAGGCTTACATGAATGAGCGCGGTCGGACGCGGAGATCAAAAGATCCGGTGTGGCAGAGGGGGATTTACCATCTCCACCAAAATCTGGGTAAGCCAGTATCTGACAGGAACCGTAGAAAAGATGCTGGAACTGCTTGGAACCGATTACATCGATCTGATGTTTATCCATCAGCCTGCAGGCGATTTCATGGCAGAATACCGTAAACTGGAAAAAGGCGACATACAAAGAGGGCAAAATCAAATCGATCCGGTATTCCAATTTCCAGGGCGAAAAGTTGAAAAAAACTGCTGGATAGTGCGAGATCAAACCGCATGTGATCAGATGGAAGCTTTATCCGTATTACCGCGATGAAGAAACCATCGCAACTTACTTGCCCGTGCAGCTGCTGCGTGATGGCATGGTATCCGTTAGGACACGGCGATCATGCACTGCTTGAGCCAGTTGTCAAAGAGCTTTGCCCGGAAAAAATATGGAAAGAGCACCGCACAGGTCATCTTAAGATGGCATACGGGTTGAAACATCGTCATCCCGGGATCGACCAATCCGGAGCATCAAGGTAAACCTCGATATCTTTGATTTCGAACTGACGGAAGAAGATGAAACAAATGGCAGGCCTGAACAAAACGTGCGCTACTATTACCCGGATGAAGAGAAACTGGCAGCATACGCGAATATGAAGATTGATCTGGACAGCCAGAAATAAAATAAATACGGTCTGCCGAAGATGGAAGAGCATGTGTTTACTGCATTTATTCAATAAGAAAAGGAAACAAAATGGAATATAAAGGGAAGCGTTGACAAATAGTGTAAAAATGCCGATGGAGGGTTTTGGAGTTTTTCAGGTAAGAGATAAAGAAGAGTGTAAAGAATCTGTTTTAAATGCCATCCGGGCGGGCTATCGTCTGATCGACACAGCGGCTTCCTACACGAATGAAGACGCCGTTGGGAAGCTGTCTGTGCAGGCGATTGCGGAAGGAATCTGTACCCGCGAAGAGCTGTTCATCACATCAAGATGTGGGTGCAGGATATGCAGAATTATGAAATGGCAAAGAAAGCCATCGACCATTCGAATTGAGACACTGGGCGTGAATATCATGGAATCTTTATCTTCTGCCAGGCAATGAAAAGATTATTTCAGCGCATGGCGTGCCATGGAAGGAAAGTTAGGCCATCGGTGTTTCCAATTTTATCCGCGTAGCTGCTGACCAGCACCACCGCGGGGAAACAGTAGCGATCCCGTCGATGATAAACCAGATTAAATGCATCCGTACTTCGCAACAGAGTCACCGCATTCGAGTCCATCGGAAGAAGTACCAGGAATCAAGTGCAGGAGGGCACGCCGAGGGCACCGCTCGGCGGAGGACGCCACAGTCCCGCTTGGACAACGAGATGGTAAAGAAATCGCCGCCGCACACACGGAAAGACCGTAGGACAGTGTAGCAGTGCGCTGGAACGTACAGCGCTGGCGTTGTAGTCATTCCGAAATCGGTTCTACAAAGCGAGAATCGAAGAGAATTTCCAGATATGGATTTTACACTGACTGAAGAGGAGATGCAGAAAATCAGTTCACTGGATCTTTAGCTATCAGAACTGCGGTCAAGCATTTTGATCCGGAATTGTTAAAATGTCAATACCAGAAAAGATCCACCGAATAAAACAGGGGCGGTTTGGTTTCCAACTGCTGCAAGATCATTTTACACCAGAACCTGAAGACTGTTGCGTTCCTGGATCCAGAACATTCGATGACGGTGTACCAGCCCAGTAAGGTCAATTTTCCGAGTCGCGTTTGATGCTTAAGCTATGGCGCAATGGAAACATATTCTCGCAAACCGGAGGAAAACACACCCGTCCGATGATATCAATGAGGCACTTGCGGTCAGAACTGCTGAAAGGAAAAACATATAACTCTTAAAATTTCTTGCAGGATTTCACCCCTGTGTGGTACATTATAGTTATGAGTGGCAGGTGGCCGTCTTTGGACAACACCTGAAAAGAGCCCGATGCGTCAGGCTCTTTTTATTACAGTTTAGCCTGCTAATCTAATGGCTAACATAATGCTTTTCTTTGTGTACTAGAAGTAGAAAAGCAATAAAAATAAAAACAATAATGACAATATCTAAGCCAGAGGCCTAGGTGTTATTTTTAGCAAATTTGCAGAATATAGGTGCTTATTATAACAAATAGAAAGAGAAAATGAGACAGGAAAAAGAATGAAGACAACAATTATTATTACTGCAGGATCTGATGATAGCTGGAATAGCTGCTCTCCTGTGCAAGAGCCAGAACAGCAGAAATCAGATCCGTCATTATACGGCACTTTTTCAACAGCAGGGGAAGAGACACTTCGGATAATGATATGAAAAGAGATCGCTGAACAGATCAGACCGATTGTGAAGAAACATGGCTGAAAAGGACAGACAAAGGATAATGCACTGAATGCTTATATTGCAGCCAGGCTGAGTATCCGGATTTTTATTTCCGGCGAAAGTAAATTATATGATGCGGGACACCGATTTCATTGACGAATACTGGGAGAATTATCCCAATATAAAAATTACCTGACGGAAGAACAGTGGGGACCTGTTTCGGCAGGCAGACGGACATATCTACTGGATTCCACAATTCGGAGTTTCACAGGGGCAGGACACGGAAGTAATCCACAGCGGAGAAGCTTTCTGGATTCAGACAGAGAGTTTTGAAATGGGCAGACTATCCGGAAAATCACGACAGGTGGATGAATATTTTGATCTTCTGAACAGTATCAGGAAGCAAATCCCTGTCTGAAAAATGGAACGCAATATTCCGTTTACTATGCGATGACTGGAGATACTTTTGTCTGAGAATGTTCCTCAATTTCTGGATGGATATCAGTGAGGAGCACCACATCATCAGATCAGATACTCTGGGTCATTGACTATATTTTAACAAAGATACTAATAATTAAATGAAGAATACAAAAAAAGGAATGATCAGCCCCAGGAAACATTGGATACTTATGAAGAATATCTGGATAAGCCGTCCACAGGTGCTGTTCTGGTGGATCAAAAGATGGCAGTTTATTATGCCAAAATGCCAGACAGCGTATGATTCCGGAAATCTGCAGTTATGGATGTGATTATAATGCCACTTCGATAACAATAGACAAAAAGTAAAGAAATCAGTGGCATACAGCAGATAGAGCTGGATACACCGCGTCAAGGACTTTCTATTACCGTTTCCTGTGAAGACCTCGGAAGGGGCAATGCAG
>VOFG01002308.1_pt1 | contig 11270 bp, 22 predicted proteins | sample 5384171 | NCBI WGS metagenome assembly VOFG01 (sample SAMN12384726, study PRJNA508395) | human gut metagenome | isolation source: healthy gut F | host: Homo sapiens | reverse complement strand
AGGCCGGTAACCGGTTCATCCAATACCAGTATTTTATCTGCTGCACAGAGTGCCCTTGCTAACAATACTCTCTGCTGCTGTCCTCCGGAAAGCTCTCCGTAGCATTCTGCCGCCAGATCTGCAATTCCCAGATGCTCCAAATGGCGTTTCGCTTCCTGCTTTTCTTTTTATTATAAAATGGGCGGAAACGCATATCATTTAAAAATCCTGACAGGACTACTTCCATCACACTCACCGGAAAGTTTCTCTGTATCTGTGTCTGCGGCGGCAGATATCCCACAGCCCCTTTCCTACCTGGCGGTTGATCTGTACCGTTCCACTCACCGGCTTTAACAATCCAAGCAGGGACTTGATCAGTGTACTTTTTCCCGATCCGTTTTCCCCGATCACACAAATATACTGTCCTTCCAGAATCTCAATATTTAAATGCTCCAATACCGCTTTATTCTCATATCCCAACCCTGCATCCCGGCATAAGAGATCAGCCATTTTTTTTTCTATATCATTATCCATATTTCTCCTCCATAGGTACAATCCAGCCATTAAATTTGAAAACTCTTTTCATTTTACTCATTTTTCTGTCTTTTTGTCAAGATATAAACTGTTTCCATATTTATGCAAAATCGTCAGTCGGACAAACCACAAATGCAAAAACGGAGAGACTACAGTATCATATATACTGCCGCTCTCGTTTCATTATTTTCTATTACAGCTTTGTCCTCATAAAACAAAACTGCCCTCACATCACTTATTACTGCAAGGCAACTGATATCTTTGCTGCCGACAATGACTCTAAGAGACATAATATTGCATCTACAAACCCGATGGCACAATTCAATAATATATTGGCAATCACGCATGACCACTTTCCATCTGGAGATACCGGTTATGCATCTGGCGGATCATTGTCAAGAATATCATCTGGAGTCTGCATTCCCAGCTTTTACGCTTTCGAATCGCCTCCGGGCTGTGTACATAGGCACGAAGCTCCTTTTTCAGCTCCTCCTCATAGATACAATGATCTTTTAAATTTCCCGGGTAATTCGCATTGTGTGGAAATGTGAAATAATCAGAAACATAATGGTGATCATTCCTAAATGTCTGCAAAAATAACAGTTAATCCCTTTTTTTCGGATCAAAAATGTGATACCAGTTTCTGAAATTCCTTCTCTAATACTTCAAAGGAATCCTCAATCGTATGTCTGCGTACCAGAAATGATGGCATGCAGTCCGGCAATACACTGCCATGTAAAAAGATCCTTTATGAAGTTTTAAAGCATCCATTCCTTCACTATTCATCAGATACCATGCAAGTGAAATATGGGATTTTTTCTCATATCGACCTCCCCACCGATATACCCTTTTGTTTTTCATCAGATGTATATCGCCTTTCTGAAATAATTGTACCTCTATCCATTGTTATTTTCAAGTATTTTCTGATGTTTTTGATTTTTTTTTTCCAAAATTGTCAGAAAATACCTCTTCATATGACAACATCTTGACAAGAGACTTTCCGGCTAGGTAAAATAGGAGCGATACTATCTAATTATATTATTAAGAAATGGAGTTGATTTTTTTGGATTCGAGTGACGCCTCATGAATTATCATTTTGTTGATTTTACTGCTTCTTTCTGCTTTTTTTCATCAGCAGAAACGTGTCTGACAACTGTAAACAAAGGTACGTATGCAATCTATGGCAGAGGACCATGTCAAAAAATGCCTCAACTGTTTTAAAGCTGATTGAAAAGCCAACACAACTTCTGAGCGGCATTCTGATCGGCAACAACATTGTCAATCTGACGGCATCTTCTCTCACCACTTCTTACGCAATTCATATTGCACAGAGAAATGGTCTTCCTATATCGGCCAGTGTATTTACCGGCGTAGCAACCGGTGTTTTAACTGTCCTGATCCTGATCTTCGGTGAGATCGTACCAAAGTCACTTGCCACGGTAAACGCAGAAAAGCTCGCCTTGCTGTATGCAAAAGCCGGTCTATGCGCTGACACAGATACTTCGTCCGGTTTCATTTCTGATGAACCAGATTTCGTTTGGTCTTTTAAAGCTTTTACGTGTGGATGTATCTCCCCCGCCCGGTGATCACCGAAAACGAACTGCAACAATGGTAAATGTCAGTCACGAGGAAGGCGTGATCGAGAGCGAGGAACGGGAAATGATCACAAATGTAGTTAGATTTCGGAGATTCCCTTGCCAAAGACGTTATGGTTCCGAAGATGGATGTGGAGTTTGCAAACATTGATTTTACCTATCAGGAATTAATGGAATGCTACGGCAAAAGAAATTCACACGAATGCCTGTATATAAAGAAAGCCGCGACAACATTCTCGGCATTATCAACTTAAAGGATATTTTCTTCTATGAGGGTTCCCATTGAAAGATTTCAAGATATCCGAAGTAATGAAACCTTATTTCACTTATGAATATAGAAAATCTCAAACTCTTTTTTTTGAAATGAAAAAGGAATCCATTCCTATGGCAATCGTCCTGGATGAATATGGAGCAACAGCCGGTCTTCTGACAATCGAGGATCTGATCGAGGAGATCGTAGGAGATCCGTGATGAGTATGATGGTTACGAGGAAGACGAAATCACCGTTAGATGACGAGAACTACATATTGCTGGGTGTTGCCAAGCTTGACGATATCAACGAACAGCTTGGTATTGATATAGAGTCAGAGGACTACGACTCCATCGCCGGTCATATTATTAATCTTTTTTGGATCATTTTCCAAAAACCGGAGAACGTGTTTCTGATAAATATGCAGAATATCTCGTTTTATCCGCAGAGAAGAATCGTATTGATAAAGTGAAGCTTCATCTGCTGCCTCAAACCAATAAAGAGAGAGAGCGTGATTTAGATCAAACCTCCTGCGATGATGCATCAAACGACTAATATTTTTTTTACCATATAACAAAGAAGCCTGCAATTTTGTGTCCAACCGGATACAGATTGCAGGCCTCTTTCATTTTAGCAATTATTCTTCCACTAATCCCCGGATATACAATCCGTAAATTCACATTCTGTCATTTGATTTCCCACTGCCCTGTCTACAGCACCGCCACTGATATCAGAAATACAGCGCACAAACTGAGTCTGCCGTATCAAACCTTTCTTGCCAACCATTGTCACACCGGCTCCACTTTTGCCTCTGCAATTCACAAACAGACAATGTTGAATTGTGCCACCCTGGCAATGAATCCCGCCATTCTGACAATAATTAAAGATACAGGATATAATTTGTGGCTGATACGCATTAAAACAGCTCTCCCACCTTTCATATTACAAAATACTGTCTTTTCAGCCTCAAGCTTGGTGGCTGCCGAAAAAATCCCGCTTTTCTGCCCCATTCCGTCCAGACGGCTTTTCGTGATCCGGCATCCTCTGGCATGCTCCAGCACAATCATATCCTGATGCTGCATGTTATCAGCCAGAAGACACACCCTGTCCATTTCCAAAGAACCTCTGCACCGAATAGGATATCTTAAATATACAACAGCATCGTGAAGCCACAAACTACCCTGCGATGTGACATCCAATTCACAATCCAGAATTGTATTCACACCGATCTCCACCCTCTCCGAAATTTCAATACCTCTCGGCTCTACAATATACTGGATCAGTTCTGTCCGCTCAGGAAAACATTCTGTGTAATGCAGACCTGAAATCTTATTTTTGTATCATTCCGATACAAAATACAGCTGCTCCATATTCCGAAGCATAACATTTCTTAAAAAAGCAGTCCCGGATCTCCATGAAATTTCTTCCATACACAGCACCTCCACGAACCGCCTCGCAATGCCAGAAACGACATTGTACGATACGCGCTGATCCCTCACGGATCAGTACAGCTCCACCCTCCCTCGTTGGAATAGCAGTGATGAAACAGGGTTCCTTCTATCTGCAATGCAGTGCCCCAGAAACGTACAGCAGCCCCTCTGGTGGTATGATGAATCTCACAGTCGCGAATTAACGCTGCTCCGTCCTGCGCCCGTAACAACATACCGTAATTTCTACAATCAATGTCACATTGTTCCATCCGGACTTTCCTGCCCGCCGAATATTCAGACATGCCCTGTGAGAACCGCTTTACGAATGATCCGGCTGTGTTTCCGCAACAAATGTTCCACCATCAATAGTAATATTTCCATAAATTCTGACAACCGTATGATCCATTCTCAGCTCCATACCATCCGTAAGACAAGATCCTCCTGAATGACACCGCGATCCACCAGACGTATCCGTTTATTCTTTTCCAGCATGTCCTGAGTACATTCAAAAACATCATACATGGTCATAAGATAATATTTTAACTCCATCAGGGACAATTCTATTTTTGCACTCTGTCATCATAGCAAATATCCTGCGGCATTCTCCTCATTCTCCTTCCGGGCTCCACGGATAAAATGCTCAAACAACATCATATATTTCTCCGGAATCTCCAGCATATGAGCGAACAACCACAAATTATCTGTCTCCTGTCTGCTAAGCTCCTCCTCCGAAGATATATTATAAAGATCCAGCATCAGCAGATAACGTTTTCATTCCCAGGTCTGTATGACTATACAGATAATCCAGAACTTCACTGGATTCGCTGCCTTTTCAGCACCCGGGCCATCTGTCCTGCATTCAGATCCAGACCATGATGCAGCAAACGTTCCAGCTCATAATTTTGCTCCGGCGACATAGACTGATTTTTTCTCATAACCGCAGACGATAATAGATCTTGAACTCCTCTTCCTCGAAATATAGGATGCTTTGGCGTCAGCCATGATTTCTTTTATAATATAACTTTGTCTGGTTTCCTATGATCATACGGCACCCCTCCCCTGGTTATAATATATTAAAAATACATTTTCCGGCGGATCACAATCAATACACTGACAATCTTCTACCCGCTGTCCTAATTTCTTGAAATTTGAAATATACGGCTGCTGCCAGATACTTTGCCTGACAGGACCGAAAAGTACAATGCTCCAGCAGTACATCATGAATCGTGTCTGCATAGACAGCCCCGCCATACTCTGCGATTCCCTCCTGAAACTCACAGTTTACAATCTGCACTGGCTCCTCCTGTATGGATACCATTCCATTCATGCATCTGTAAAATGCGTATTGTGTATTCTGATGGCATCCCCTCAAAGGAAATAGCCCTTGCCCCTGCCGTCTGGCGGACCCAGCAGTCATTCACCAGCAGATATCCTGTTTTCTGTTCCAGCAAACCACATTTTTCCTTACAATCTACAGAGGTATCTGTCAACATCACCACAGCTCCCTCAATGGACAGCCAGTAATCAGAAGTGCATTCTGTAATCTCTATATGTCCATGATCTGCCTGAAGCCTTCCACCTCGGACAATCACCCTTCCATCCATCTGCATATCCGCTCCATGAATCAGTAAAGATCCTCCTTATCCACCTCGATGTCTCCCCGAATGATCGTTGGACAGTCCAAAATAACTGTTTCCCATCTCTTATTCTCATCCCCTGATATCGCTTTTCCATATAAAACTGCGGATAAAACCATGTAAGAAAATCATACCGGATACTGTATCCTTCCTCTGAAAATTTCTGCACAACCTCAATGGCTCCCTGTTCATCCTGTGTCCTCATACACTTGTCAAACTCCTGAAAAAAAACTCTTTCCGCATGGGAAAACTGAAACACCTGCAGATAGTCCTCCAGAACAGCACTGCAATATTCCCTGGACCATACCGTGTGACTCAGGATACGGTACAGATCCAATGTAAACAATACTGCTCTTCTTTTTTCCCACAGCAAAGCAAACACCTTATCAATCCATTCTTCAAAATGATTATTCAGATCAAAGAAAATCTGCTGCCACTGAGATTCCGGCAGACGAATTGCCTTTAATATATCCTCAAAAAAAATCTTGTGTCTCCATAATGGACTTCATATGTCCCATAGACATAACACCTAATCCAAAGCAATAGGTATACTGAAATGACGCATTCTTTTTCCAAAACGGATGATGCTTCTCCATACGAATAACCATTCCTTTCTGGGAAGCCACTTCCCTTAATTTTTTCCAAAACGTCTCATCATATCAGGCTTTCCAAGATATGTCATATTTTCCTTCAACATAATAACTGCCCGCTTGACTTCTCCCATCAAATATTCATTCTCTGCCCTGCTGCTTTTCAAATAGTTTCGATTCAGAAATGGTATCATTCTTCCCTCATTGGCCGCAATATGTAAATCAATGTTATAGGGAATGACAGCCATTTTACCTCTCAGAATATGATATTGCCTCTGTATTAACTCCAGATTAAACGGATTTTCCTTCTCATACCGGCCAATCAGAAATACAGATTTTTCCAGCATCGAGGCATAATTTTCAAAATAATCGTCCCAGTCTCCTTTGTCCTGATCTATATTAACTACCACCAGGTCCGCTTCCTCCAGAATCTGTACCGAACTGGCATTTCCCTTGATTCTGTATCGATGAATACCATATCTGAAATGCTCTCCAGACTTTGAAACAGGTCCTTATGTGCCAGTTCAAACTCATAATCAAACACTTCTCTATTTACGATATAACTCTGAGGAAGATAATAGATACTTGAATATAATAGAGGAATAGACGCTTTTCTGATCAACTGCTCACTTGCTGTACCGGTATATAGCCGCTTTAAAATATACTCAATCCCATATTTATTGTAATACTGCCCGGTTTCATGAAGCATTGCGATCTTTTCCTGGGGCAGGAGCATTCCATTGAGATTATTGACATTGTAATGATTTTCCAGTAAAACACTCCTGCCAATCCCCACTATGGCAGAATACGGCTGCAATGCATACCATATTGGTAGATACACCACCCTTTTTCCTGATATTACTCCAAAATGCAACTTTCATACGAATAACCACACCTTTCCAAAAACTGTATGTCAATCATATGATAATTTCATACCCCCGTAAAGATGTTTTTATTTTTTCTACGTTTTAATAAATACACAGCTTACATTTTGTCAGTAAAGACAGAAAATGCCATGACAATGCAATTTTCTCTTTCTGCCTTCTGTGAAGCGACAGCCGGAATATGACAGCAATCTTTCTCCATTATGTTATTCAAGATATTCTAATGATTATTTCGGCTAAATATTCTAATTTTTTTTAAATTTGTCCTTTAACAATGACGTAAATTGATCGGATCGCCTTTACTATGGACGCAAAAACGATACATCCAGTTCATCTCCGCCACAACAGAAGGCAAATCATCCCGGTGTATTGTATGATAACGGCTGAACCGCAGAATATAAAACAAAAATAATTCCCCTGCCACCGTATACAGACATTTCTGACCGGATTCCTCCGAAACTCCAGGCACCGGCTGTATACTCTGTACAACATATAATTTTTGTGAACTCCCTGCAGCTTCCCTCTAAAATTTTCCTGAAACGTCATCATTTGACTGATAATTTCTGCCGCCCCATAATCCTTTTCAAAATAATCAAAGCTTCCCTCCAGATAAGAAAGCTCCGGCGAAGACGCCAAAAAGCTCCAGACAGTCCTCCATCAGATCGTACATTCGTTGATACGATGTTCCATAAAAAATGGACACTTTCTTCCATAGAGTCCGGAGCTGCCTCAGATTGTTTTCTGAGAGAATCCATAAACCACTCCAGCCCTTCCTTTCGCTCCTTATCATATGGAAGCCCTGTCCAGTCAATCTCCTGACTTATTTCGCCATCTGTCATATACCAGCCTACGGTCTTCGTCCAGAGATACCCGGCTGTCACAGGGCAGGATGCCGCCATCGACATCCAGTAGTCCTGCTGCACTCTGCCTGCCAGTCTTGGAAACTTCCGGCAGGTAATACAAAATCTCCTCCCTGCTGTTTCTCTGTATACGGCACAAAACCGTCCGGATCAAGCATCATGCAGCTTCCATCCGGACGGTTCATAAAATAATATCCATCTTGCTTTTTTTGTATATGCTGCAGGATATCCTCTTTCAGATCCGATTCCGGCAATGCATCAAACCGTTCCATCGCCTCTTCATCCACCCGAATACTCCATCCTGCACAGCATAGAAGGGCATTCCCCTGCCATACAGGAGAATGTCTTGTAAATGTCTAAATAATAATATCTCATCGCTTTAAAATGTCAGATCTGACTTTGCCTGAAGCAGCTTTGCCCCATTAATAATCACTGCAACGCCGGCAGCAATACCACCAACAATCAAAAGAATCCCTGTAACCAGACTAAATGCTCCTACTGATTTCATCGTCTTATAAACCTTCTCTCTGCCATAACGCTCCTCCATTTCTTACTTACATCCATACTCTTTTATAATATGCATCAATGGCTGTTTTATATCGTATCATCGATCACGATCTTGCCCTGACACTCCTTATTGTACAGACATTCTACCACATCCTCCATGGTTACAATGGCATTGGCACCAAATCCATACTTCTCCTGAATCTCATCCAATGCACTGGCATTGCTGGAAAGACCTCTCTCCATACGGTTGAGAGAAACCATCAGACCAAGGATCTTCCACATCTCCCTGCGCCTGAATGATCGGGAATGTCTCCTCGATCGACTTACCGGGATGTGGTGACATCCTCAATAATAACCACCTTATCTCCATCCTTGATCTTGCTGCCCAAGAGGATACCGGTATCTCCGTGATCCTTTACTTCCTTACGGTTGGAACAGTAACGGATATCCTTGCCATACAGCTCATCGAAAGCCATAGTCGTAGCGACGCTAAGAGGAATCCCCTTATAAGCCGGTCCGAAAAAGGACATCAAAATCATCTCCATAATGCTCGTGGATCGCTTTTGCATAATACTGACCCAGTTTGCGAAGCTGTGCTCCTGTCACATAGGCTCCCGCATTCATAAAAATGGGGATTTACGTCCGCTCTTTAATGTGAAGTCGCCGAACTTCAATACGTTGCTCTCCACCATAAACTCAATAAATTCCTGCTTGTACTGTTCCATTGTATAATACCTCCTTAATTTTTCATAAAACTCTCCCACTACACCGTCTGCGAAAATCTCGACAAGAACTGTCTCGTCCTCTCCTCCTGTGGATTCTCGATCACCTGCCTGGCATCGCCCTGCTCTACGATCACACCACTGTCCATAAAGATCACCTGATCTGCCACATCTCTGGCAAATGCCATCTCATGGGTTACAATAACCATAGTCATATTCTGATCCGCCAGGCTGCGGATCACCTTTAAACCTCTCCGGTAGCTCCGGATCCAGAGCCGAAGTCGGCTCATCAAAGCAGAGGATATCTGGTTTCAGTGCCACGCTCTGGCAATCGCCACACGCTGCTGCTGACCGCCGGAAAGCTGATGCGGATAATGCTCCATCCGGTCGGACAACCCCATCTTGTCCAAAAGCTCCTTTGCCTCTGTCTCGATTTCCTCGTAAATCTTCTTTTATTTTCCTTAAAACCAGGCTTTCCTTTCTCCAGAAGCTGTCTTGCCAGCATGACATTCTGCAACGCCGTATACTGCGGAAACAGATGAAATGCCTGAAAGACCATGCCAAAAATGAAGACGCTTCATACGGATATCCTTCTCCTGATGGAAGAGGCATCCTGTGCATCAAACAGCGTTTCTCCCTGCAAATGATCTTACCTTTGTCGGGTCTTTTCCAGAAAATTCAGACAACGTAAAAGTGTTGTCTTTTACCGGAGCCGGAGGAGCCAATGATCGCCAATGCCTGTCCCTTTTCCAGCGAAAAGGAAATATCCTTCAGAACCGAGGTACGGTCAAAGGATTTCTCGATATTTTGTACTTCTAAAATTGCCATCCGATTGTCCTCCTATTTGAAATATTCCAGTTTATGCTCCAGCCATCCAAGAAACAGCGTGAGTATGCCACTAAATACAAGATAATAAACTGCAGTAAAGAATAATGGCCAGATCTGTCCGGAACACCTGAGATCCTCAATTCCAGCAAAGGAGGTATCCTTCATCTCATTTGAGTTGAGGACGATCTGCTTGATCATCTCAAGATTATGGAGTCCTGGATGACCATAATAAGAAGTCCCGATACCAGATCCAGCATGATCAGTCCCAGCGGGAAAGCCCCCCTAGAAGTGTCACAAAAATACTCTTAACGTTTGTAAAGCCCACATTTAATTTATGAAATGCTACTGGCATCTGTTCCATAATCACACATCATTATACTGCTCTTTTAATATTTCTCTCTTTGCATAGCAAAGCTGCCGCAAATATAACATCACGGCAGCCACGCTTTTTGTATTACTGTTCGGATGAGTGCCGCCTGACACCATATTTCTCGGCTGTCTTCTTCATACTTCCATCCTTATAACTCTCTGCAAAAAAGTCATTTAACTTCTCTGCCATATCAGATCTTTACGGAAACCAACACCATACTCCTCGCTGTTAAAGCTTGCTGTATAGTGTAAACTTCTCATAACCGGTACCCTCGCCAACCATAGCAGCTGCCATCAGGAATCGATCACAGCAGCATCGGATGTTCCGGCGGAAACCTCCATCAGCGCATCTGCCTGCGCCTTAACGGATGTGTAATTGTATCCAAGCTTTGAAAGCTCTTTCTCTCCGGCATAACCTGCCTCTACGGCAAAGTTCAGATCCTTCATACTTTCTCTACAGTGCTGTATTTGTCCTTATCTGCCTCTTTTACGATGGCAACCTGCGCATTATTGCAGTATGCATTCGTGCAGACCATAGAGCTTGTCACCATCAGTGAGTGTCATACCGTTCCATACACAGTCGATGGATTTTGCATCCAGCTCCAGAAACCTTATTATCCCAGTCGATCTCTATGAACTCAGCTTTAACGCCAAGACTCTTTGCAAATGCCTTTGCCATATCTGCATCAAAAACCGATCCACTCATCGATCCCTTCTGATAATCCATTGGCTCAAAATTCCCGTAATACCCACGATCAAAGGTTCCCTTATCCCTGAATATAAAGCCAGATCGGAACTGTTATCACTCTTAGAGCTTCCTTTACTCTCTGGAGGATGCCTTATCGCGCTTGTTGTGTTGTCTGCGTTGTTCGTACTTCCACAGGCTGTCATGTTAAAGCCACATTGCCAGTGAAAGCATCATTGCTAATATTTCTTTCTTCATTATGTAACTCCTTCCTCATAAAGTCAATGTCTGTTTTCCCACTCCGGCTATTTAAAACGCCTTATTGGGATTGGGTACTGTGCAAATAAGCTCACTTGCACAGATTTCATAGCAATACGTAACTGAACGAAGTACAATTGAT
>VOFG01003130.1_pt1 | contig 11271 bp, 18 predicted proteins | sample 5384171 | NCBI WGS metagenome assembly VOFG01 (sample SAMN12384726, study PRJNA508395) | human gut metagenome | isolation source: healthy gut F | host: Homo sapiens | reverse complement strand
TCGGACAGGGGAATCCGGTTTCACGGCGTCCGCATCCGTTATGCTGACCGAAACCGTCCGGAGAGGGTTGCGCTCCCCTTTTCAGCGAAATATCCGCCCGCACCTTCTCGCGGACTCCGTAAGCGGGTTTGTCGGCGCGGACGGTGAAACGAGGGAGTACTGCCGGGTTTGCGGATATAGACCAACCGTTCGGTGCGGGGACAACCGGTCGAGTCTGTCAGCAGCAGGTGAAGGATACCTTCCGGTAATGAATCGGTTCTTATCGTTCCTGTATGTTGCCGCGCGTCTACCGGGTGCAGCAGACAGCACACGCCCCGCGTATGTCCGGACCAAAAGGCCACGCGGGAACTTTTCCCAGAATCCGGTAACGAATGTCCCGGTTTCCCCTGAACGACCTGCAAAGCGCAGGCGTTGTCACGCACAGCCGGAAGGGAAACGGAGACGGAAAAGCGTATCGAGGAACGCGACCGCGCGATAGCTCTCGCTCTCGCGGGGCGTGAGCAGAAACGGCCCATTCCGTCGTGCTCGCTGCGGAAGCGGGCTACGGTATCGTTGCCGCCGTTCAACAGATACCCCCTGTACCTCCGCAGGACTGCCGTCCGGACGGACCGCCCTGAACGCAACGATCTGGGGCATGTCGGATCCTACCAGTTCGCCCCCTTCGGGAAGGAACTGGATGTCGAACGATGCGCGGGGCGGTTCGATAAAGACCGTACGGCGGAAAACGGAATCCTCGCGTATCGAAATCCGGATATCGGCATAGGCCCGCGGGAAGCGGAATCCCCGGGCAGGGGAACCAGTACGGCGCCCGTGGACGAAAGACGCTGCGTACCGGAACCCAGGTGTTTCCCGTTCTTATCGTACAGATCGAACGACGCTTCCTTTTTTTCGAAAGGGGGGCGTTCGTAACGGTCGAGAAAAAACGGACGACCATACGCTTGTCCGTATAAGTGACCGAATGGCGGACTTTCGAGATATTCTGTCCGATCACGATGTTTTCTGGAAGAAACCGGAGGCGTCGAAATTGAGCATCCAACCCGTATAAGCCCGCGGGTGTATTCCCCAGGAAAAGAGTATCGGCCAACGGAGGCAGTTTGCGAACCCCATCGAATCGCGTTTGATCTTTCTCGAAGTCACCAAACGTTTGGCCCGGTCGTACAGATCGACGTAAATGAAATTGGAGAGCGTATCGGGTCTGTGTGTCACGGCATCCGTCAGATAGGCCCGAACCAGACGTGTCTCCGACCCCGTAGTAGGGCTGGTTCAGATGAAGGTAGAGCTTCTCGGGATGTTTGGCGGCTTGCGCGTCGAAAAAGGACTGTATCCCGGAATCTTGCATAGCGTTCCGGTTTCGCGGGCTGTTTGGGCACGGGTGTGCGGGCAGGCAAGATAAACTGCCGTACATAAAATCAGCAAAAATCTATCCATAGCGCATATGGTATTGGATTGTATCAAATTTATAAAATATTCGATTGATTTACAAAACAATTCGACGTTCGTTCGTGTCGTGCCGGAAAATAATAAAGAAAGCGGGCGACTTTACAAAAGTCACCCGCCCGTATCAGAAAAACGGTTCTGGAAGTATTTCCCCGATAGGTTTAGAATTTCCAGCCGAGAGTCAGCGAAAAATACCCGGTTTTTGATTTTTTCAGGTCGCCGCCTTCTTGCGCTATTTCCTCTTTGAACGTATCGGTCGCGATGTCGTTCAGCGAGAAGTTGTAGCGGGCGTCGATTACCAGTCCGTAGTCGAGGGTATAGGAGAGGCCGACGGGAATGGCGATGTCGGTCGTCCGGAACAGGTTTTCGTCTTTGAGGTCGGCGGTTTCCCACGGTCCGTCGTTGCTGCGCACCCGCAGTTTGGAACCGATGAGGAATCCCGGTTGGATGCCGGCTTTCAGGGGCCAGTCCTTTGGTTACGTAAAAGTTGGCCAGGATCGGAATGTTCAGGTAATTGAGCCGGTAGCTAAACTCTTCGGACTCGGTTACGAATCCTCCTCCCGGGCCCCCGTTCCGTCCACGTCGCCTTGTCGGTGGAACCCTGCCGGGAATAGCGCACGTCCGCCGAGACGGCGAGCCATTTCAGCGCGCGGTATTCGGCGAAAGCGCCGACGATCAGCGAGGGTTTCGTTCCGTTCAGGTCGCGGGTATTCTCGGCGGAACTAGCGTACAGGTCGGCGATGTTGATTCCGACTTTCGGGCCGAACGTAAAGGTTTTCTGCCCGGAAACGACTCCGGCGGCCAGCACAACTGCGATTAGAGAATTGTTTTTTTTTCATAAGGCGGGTTTTTTGTCCGTAAATAATTGACTGAAAATAAAACCGAGGAAATCTGTCGTTACTGCAAAAGTAAAAATAATTCGTAAAAAAGTCTCCGTTGCAATCCGATATGCAGCGGAGACCGTGTTCGATTGAACTGGGTATGTAACCGAAAATCCCGAAGGACGTTTCAGTAGACGTTGGTCTGCAAAGTAAATCCGGCATTCATCTGTCCGGTTCGAGACTGTTCAAGACCAATCGGGCGGTGATTTTCGGATGGCGTCCGCTCCGGCGGTACCGCACTTTCCTGAAAATCCGTTGTCCTGTATCGATCGTCGTCGTGGCCGTGGTAGGCAGGAGGGGAAACGTTAATCGAAAAAACGCCTCGGAACCAAATCGGTTCCGAGGCGTCGGGGGAAAACAGTAAACGTGGACCGCTTACGGATTGTCCGCCTGATTTTCGAGCCGGGTACGGCCCGCCGTTTCATAAACATAAATAATTTTTGTACTGCACTTTGCGAAGTTTTTGGAAGAAATATCTTTTCATGTGGCGTATGTTGTTTTTTACGGGCGGAATCTCCGAACCGGTATTCCCGAACGGATCGGCCGTCCTCTGTACCTGCGTTTTATTCGCATTTTACGATTTGATTTGAGCATTATTATTCGTACCTTTCGGTACTGCAAATGTATTTTCAGAGAACGGCATATTGGTGTCGTTTATAAAGTATTTAAATTCAAATATTTTCTAATAAAACAACCCGGGAGTCGGGAACGGTGCGATTTTCGCAACGCGCTCCGGATGGAACCGCCCTGTTTTGCCGACCGGCGCAGCGATCGCCTTCGCGGTTTCTTTTTTTTTTTGGGATTAAAAAGTAAAAACATGGATACGACGGAAATGATGATGACCGACAAGCTGAATTCCGGCCTGATCGAGTCGATGAAAGAAAAGATTCCGGAGGGAGCCAACCTGGCGAACCTGTTGATGGATATACTGTATATAGGTAAAGAGGCCGTTTACCGGAGGCTGCGGGGCGAAGTGCCCTTTACGTTTACCGAAGCCGCGGTGATCTCGCAAAAGTTGGGCGTATCGTTGGATCAGCTGATCGGCGCCAACTTCGGCGGGAATGCGCTGTTCCGGGCTCAATATCGTGCATTATGCCGATCCGGTCGAGACGTATTACGCGATGATCGACGGTTATGCGAAGATTTTCCGGGAATTGAAACGAGAGCCCGAGTCCGAGCTGGCGACTTCGTCCAACATCATTCCGCAGACGCTTTATATGAAGTACGATATGTTGTCTCGTTTCCGGCTGTTCAAATGGATGTACCAGCATGACAAGATCGACTGCACGAACCATTGTTACGACGATCTGGTGCTGCCGGAAAAGTTGTTGCAGCGGCAAAAGGAACTGTCGACGAGGCGCAGCAGTTCGAATCGACCTGCCATATATGGGACAGCACGATTTTCCAGTACTTGGTCAACGATATCAAATATTTTACGAAAATCCACCTGCTGACCGAAGATAACGTGTTTCAACTGAAAACCGAACTGCTCCAATCCCTCGATGAGTTGGAGGAGATCGCCATGAAAGGAAATTCGCATCGGGGAAAGACGTTCATATTTACATTTCGAACATCAATTTCGAGGCGACGTACAGTTATGCCGCGTCGAAGTACCGCCATGTCAGCATGATCCGGATATACGCGATCAATTCCATTACATCGCGCGATACGGAAGTGTTCGGCAACTTGAAGGAGTGGATCCGTTCGCTGCGGAAGTTTTCCACGCTGATTTCCCAGAGCGCGGAAATGCAGCGGATTCAATTCTTTAAAAACAGCGCGAGATTATCGCGGAATTGTAGTGTAAGGGTTTCCGCAACTCTGCGGAACGTCTTGTTGCGAAAAACGAAAATACGGTAGTTGAAAGCAGCCGGGTTGCATTATGCGGCCCGGCTGTTTTTTGTGCGGTGCAATATTAGAAATCGTTCGTTTCGGATCCTGCGGATACGGAAACTTTTATTCGAAGCGGAAGACGCATCTTTGTATGGATGAGAAAAGGAGGGAAAAAAACGGCGCGGTCGATCGCCGGACGGGCAGTCTGCCGGTGCCGGGTATCGTGCAGCGAAAGGGAGCCGGGCGTGCGGATGGCGCAAGCAGGAACAGCGGAGATGCGCGCGCCTGATTCCGAAAAATACCGGTTTCTCCGGTCCGCGGAGCCGCTGATCCGTCCCGCGAGTTCGGGCGGCGCTTCCGGGCGTAGAATGAAATGACTTAATGAACGACAAAAACAAAAACAATGAAAAACGAGATGGTTAATGAATTGATCGGAGTCATGCGGAACGGATTCCCAAAGGCAGCAACCTGGCCAATTCCCTGATGGAGATCCTATGTATGGGTAAGGAGGCCATTTACCGTAGGCTGCGGGGCGAGGTCGCCTTTACGTTCGAAGAGGTTTCTCTGATCTCGCAGCATCTGGGCATTTCGCTCGACAAAATTGTCGGACGCCGGATGCTCAACGATACGATGTTCGACCTGAACCTGCTGCATACAGGGATCCGATCGAGAGTTATTACGAAATCCTGGTGCGTTACGCGAAATTGTTCGACCTGCTGCGCGACGATCCGACGGCGAGCGTGGCGACGGCTTCGAACCTGATTCCGTTTACGTTCTATTCTCCGTACGAATGCCTTTCGAAATTCCGTCTGGGCCGCTGGATCTACCATCACGGTAAAATGAAGCCTCCCGCCAGCCTGTCCGACCTACAAGTGCCGGACAAAGTGCCCCAGATGCACTGGAAACTCAGCGCAAGCATCCGGCAGTTGTCCCACACCAGTTTTATCTGGGATTACAACATATTCCGGTCGATCGTCAAAGGAGATCCGTTATTTTGCCGGACTCGACCTGCTCTCCGCCGAGGACGTGAGAAATATGAAGAAAAGAATTGGGACTGCTGCTGTCGGAACTGGAAGCCGTGACGACGACCGGAGAGTTCAGCAAGGGACATTCGCTGGCGATCTACCTGTCGGATATCAATTTCGAGGCGACTTACACGTATGTCGAGAAGGGCGATTTCCAGGCCTGCCTGTTCCGCGTTTATTCGATCAACTCGATGGATTCGCAGAATCCGCGCATGTGCAACATTCAGAAAAACTGGATACAGTCGCTCAAACGTCATTCGACGCTGATCTCGCAGAGCAGCGAGATCCAGCGGAGGCAATTTTTCAACGAACAGCGGGAGATCGTCGAAAGCCTGCAGGAAGCTTGATTCGTTCTTTGCCGAAAACGGGCGAAGGCCGGGCCGTATGTATGTACGGGTCGGCTTTTTGCGTAACAGGACGTACTGTATCGTTTCGTGTACCATGTCCGGACGTGCTCGTTGAGAAGCGGAAATTTTTACGTTCGATGCAGACCGTCAGCCGGGACGGTTTCCGGTGACGAATCCGTTGCGGGCGGCAATGAGCGCGGGGTACGCCGCCCGGACGGAAGAGTTTCCGACCTGTCTGCCGGAAAACGGGATTCCGGGAGGCCCCGTGAAAGCGGAAAAGAGAAAAGGAACAGTCGCTCTTGGCGGTTGCATCCGGCGCGGAAAACGGTTCGGTCCGAGGTCAGAACCGGATGTCGAGGCGAACGAAGCCTTTGCCGGGCGTCCAGTCGGGGCCTTCCCGCACGAGGCGGACGGCTTCCCGGTCGGCTGCGGCACCCAGGCTGCGGATCACTTCGATGTCGACGGGGCGTCCTGCGGAGTCGATCCTGAAACGGAGAGTTACTTTGCCGTGCGGTAGGTTCCCGTCGTCCGGATAGACTTTGTGCTCGTCCAGATACCGGAGATAGGCTTTGTGTCCGCCGACGGGGATGGATTTGCGGACGTCTTCCTGTCGTGCTTCGGGTTTCTGCGTACCGTAGCCTACGACGATGCATTCTGTCAATTGCTCGTCGTCCTCCTGCAATGCGAGCCGTATCGGGCGGGAGGTGTCGGCCGGTATTTTTTCGGTGCGATATCCCAGGTAGTTGATTTCCAGTGTGTCGGTTCCCGGAATTTTGGATAGCGAGAAATTTCCGTCGCTGTCGGTTACGGTGCCTTTGCCGGGTCCGAAGCGACGGTGGCTCCGATAAGCGGCGTGCCGTTTCTATCGGTGATCCGGCCCCGTACCGATGCGGGTCTCCCGATTTTCCGGAAGATTCTTTCGGAATCGGATGCCGGGGAGACCTGAACGGAGGATTGCATTTTCTCCGGGCGGTCGCTGCGTTCGGCGGCGATGTCGGCAGCGACCGGCAGGGCGGCCTCGTCCTGCGAAAGGCTTTCTTCGGAAGGAGCCGGCGGCGGAGTGCCGGCGACGGTTTCGCCCGGCCGGGATTTTTCGTTTTCGGCGTATTCTGCCTCTTGTTTCGCAAGGGGCGCCCGGTCTTCGGCTGCGGGCGTCTCTTCCGGATAGACCGACGGCGTTTCGGCGGCGGTTTTTGCCTCCGGGCGGGATTTTTCGGGCGTCGCGGCGGCGAGTACGACGGAATCGGCCGGAACGGAGCGTTCGGGCGTATCCTGCCGCAGTGCAATCGCCGGTTCCTGCATCGGAATATTCCGTAGCGTCAGCAGGTATCCTCCCGCGCCGGCGCACAGCAACAGCGCCGCCGCCGCGCTCCAGTAAATCCTGCGCCGCAGTTTTCCAGCGGCGCCCGTCACCCGGCGCTGCATTCGCCGGATCGCATCGGTCGGATCGCCCGGTACCGCATCGTATCCTTCCAGCGCATCGTGCAGGAACGGATCGTCCATCGCTTCGCGTTCGATGCGGCGGGCTTCCCTACCCTGCGGTTTCCGGTTATGTAATCGATCAGTTTCATCGTTCCGTCCGTTTTTCGATGCAGATTTTCAAGTTGCGTTTCCCGTTCTGGATGTAGCTTTGACGCTTTTCAAGTGCCATCCGGTCGCTTCGGCGATATCGGCGTAGGACATGTCTTCGAAAAAAGAAATGCCGGATGCTGATCCGCTGCGGTTCGGGCAGTTCCTCGAGGCAGGCTTTCAGCGGTTCGTTCCGCGATACCGCTTCCGGTTCGTCCAATAGATGCGTAATTCCCGCCGATTCCATAAATCGCGCGTCCGGTTCGTGCGGAATTTCCCGTTTCGTTTTACGCAACTGCTGCAGGCAGTGATTTTTCGCCGCACTGTAAATCCATGTCCGGAATTCGCGGATTTCGTACCGTGCGATTTTGGGTTGCAGCTCTTCGAACAACGCCATTACCGCATCTTCCGCGAGATCCTGCCTTTGCAGGTATTTTCAGGCATACGCCGTACAGCAACGGTATATACCGGCTGTACAGCGTGCCGAAGCAGCTATCCTGTCCGGTTTGGCGAAGCCGTCGCAGCAATTCGTCGTCGTCCGGTTCCCGGGTATGTCTGTGCGAAAACAAGCCTGTTTTTGTTTTAAAGGTAGCTATTTTTACGGTTCGTCAAAAAATTTCCGGGTAATTTATGGAATTTCCGTGCGGAAGGCATCTATCAGGCAAACGAACCTTAAAACATGGATTATGAAAAAAGGAATTTTAAGAAAAACGCTGGTTGCGGCTTTTATGCTGCTGGCTGCGGCGCGCTGCTGCGGGCCGAACGAATCGACGTGAGCGGACGGGTGACCGATGCCGACCGACCCCGCTGCTCGGGGTAATCGTCAGGCGGGAGCGGCCGACGGCGTGCTTACCGACGTAAATGGAAATTTTTTGGTGAAAGGCGTCGAACGCGGGAGTATGCTTACTTTTTCGTATATCGGGTATAAGACCCGTTCGGTAGCCGCCGATTCGGTTCGGCTGCACGTGGTTCTCGAGAGCGATAACTTGCAACTGGAAGAGGAGTGCGTAGTCGTCGGTTACGGGACGGAGAAACAGAGCCTGCGGGCGGAGCGTATGCCGCGGGCGGTTTTCGCCGCGGATTGCGGCCTACCCCTGCCCGCGCCGGTTGCTGGAAACGGCGAAGCGTACGCCGCCTTTGCCGAAAATCGGTTCCGTCCGGCGCAGTCCGAACCGCTGTCCACCTTTTCGATCGACGTGGACGGAGCTTCTACGGCAATCTCCGGCGCATGATCGGCAAGGGTGAGACGCCTCCGCAGGACGCGGTGCGGATTGAGGAAATGGTCAATTATTTCACCTACGGTTATAAAAAGCCCGAGGGGAACGATCCGGTGGCTATTTCGACCGAAACCGGGATTTGCCCGTGGAACGAGGCGCACCGGTTGGTGCGGATCGGTATCAAGGCGCGGGAGATCGCTTCCGAGGCTTTGCCCGCGTCCAACTTCGTGTTCCTGATCGATGTCGGGATCGATGTACGGCCCCTGACCGACTCGGGCTCGTCGTTTCTTCGATGAAGTTGCTGATCAACAACCTGCGCCGACAAAGACCGCGTCGGCATCGTTACTTACTGCGGCAGTGCGAAAACGGTTCTGGAGTCCGTGCCGGGCAGCGAAAAAACAGAAAATCAGGACGCGCCTGAACAACTCGGAGGCCGGCGGTCTGACGGCCGGCGGCGGGATTCAGAAGGCTTACGACCTGGCTCGGCGCAGTTTTATCGACGGCGGTAACAACCGGGTGATCCTTTGTACGGACGGGGATTTCAACGTCGGCGTTTCGAGCGAGGCGGAACTGGAACGGTTGATCGCGAAGGAGCGTCAGAGCGGCGTTTTTTTGACGGTTCTCGGTTACGGGATGGGGAATTACAAGGACGGAAAGCTGCAAACGCTGGCCGAAAAGGGTAACGGCAACCATGCCTATATCGACGACCTGCAGGAAGCGAACCGCGTGTTGGTGAGCGAATTCGGTTCGACGATGCACACGGTCGCCAAAGACGGAAATTGCAGATCGAGTTCAACCCGGCTCGGGGCTTCAGACTTATCGTCTGATCGGATACGAAAGCCGGTTGCTGAACAAGGAAGATTTAAACGACGACACGAAAGACGCCGGTGAAATCGGCGCCGGCTCTGCGTGACGGCCCTTACGAAGTGGTTCCGGCGGGTGCGGCGGGAACGTTCCGGGTAGTGTCGATCCGCTGAAATACCAGTCGGCCGCTTCGGTTCCGTCCTATGCGGGGCCCGATTCCGAGATGCTGACCGTCAAACTCCGTTACAAGGAGCCGGACGGAGACGTCAGCAAAAAATGGAGGTCGCCCTGGTCGATTCGGGCGGAGACCGGGTGTCGTCCGATTTCCGTTTCGCTTCGGCCGTGGCGATGTTCGGACAGTTGCTGCGCAATTCGGATTTCCGAGGAAAAGCCACGTACGACGATGTGATCGCGCTGGCCCGCCGGGGACTCGACGACGATCCGCAGGGATACCGGCGGGAGTTTATCCGGTTGGTCGAAACGGTGAAAAACCTGTAACGTTCGAAACCGGAAATACAAAACGGGGAGGCGTGAGACGAGCGCCTTCCCGTTTCGTATTCAGGATATGGTCGTGTGAGGAACGACCGGTTGCCGGTAGTTACTTTTTCAGTTCCTCCACGACTTTCGGCAGCATCGTCCGGATGGTGTGTTCGTCTTTGGCCGTGTAGAAATTGCCGTCGGTCACCGAATCTTCGTCGGTGGCTTTGCCTTTTTGAATGGCGGTTTCGCCAGCGGATGCAGCGCCAGTTTCCGGCCGGCGGTTGGCACGGCGTCGCCGCAGGCGAACACCAGGGCGTCGTACTCGTCTTCGTGACCCTTGAGGTTGGCGATCACGTCGTCGGCCGTCAGGCCGATGCCCGAGTTGGTGCGGATCTCGCGGCTTTCGGCCACGGCGAACACGGTGCAGGGAATCTTGTTTTCGAAAAACGTTTCCAGATACTGGAACAGGCCCATCCGTTCACGGGATTCACGGCCACGACAGCTGCTTTTTTTGCCATGATTGCAATTCGTTTAGTGGTACAATGGTTATTTTCGGTAAGTTTGTTATCTTTGCGTACAAAGATAGGGCAAACAGCCCGTAAAAACAATAACGCACTTAAAAATGAGATGGTTACATACGTGTAACCATTGCTGGATACCAAACGGATGGAGCCGGAGAAAGCTCCAGGACACGTACCGTCCGGTTCCAGTCCGTCGGCAAGCAGCGTCCGGGGACAGGCGATATTCAGCCGGATGAATCCTTCTCCGCCGGGGCCGTACAGCGTGCCCGAATTGACCATCAGTTTCTGTTCTTTCTGCAAACGCAGGCCGTATCGTCCGAGCCGATACCGGTCGCCCGGCAATCGATCCAGACCAGGTAAGTTCCTTCGAGCGGCAGCACGTATTGCGGCAGTCGTTCTTCGAAAAGCGGCGGAGGTATTCAGTTTCCCCCATAAATACTTTCGCAGGGCGTCGACACGCCCCGCTTTCGTCGTAGGCCGCTATCGTGGCTGCTACGCCGAACGGGTTGACGTCGCACACTTCGTTGATGTTGACGGCGCGGTCGATGCGGCGGCGAACCTGTTCGTCGGCAGCGACGATGTCGGCGATTTGCAGCCCGGCCAAATTGAACGCCTTGCTTGGGAGACGCAGGTCGCGGAGTTCATTAGGAAGCGTTCGACAAGGAGGCGAAAGGCGTATAGCGTCATGCCCTTCGTAGGTCAGTTCGCAAGGATCTCGTCCGCAACCACGAATACCCCGTGCCGCAGGCAGATGTCGCCGATACGCCGCAGCTCTTCCGGCGTCCAGACCCGTCCGACCGGGTTGCGGGTTGCACAGCAGCAGCAGCTTCGCTTTCGGATCGGCGGGCTTTCGCTTGAGATCGTCGAAATCGACCGTATAGCGGTTGTCCCGGTAAATGAGGCGATTGGCCGACATTTCGCATCCGTCGTTGCGGATCGACGAGTAGAAACAGTTGTATGCCGGCGGGGACGATCACCCTGTCGCCCGGAACCGTCAGGCTTTGATGATCGCCGACAACGCCGGAAACGACGCTGCTCGTATAGACGATCCACCGGGGATTCACCTGCCAGCGGTGACGGTTCCCGAACCACCGCACGACGGTGATCGTAATAAATAGCCTGCGGCACTTTGGTATAGCCGAAAAATCCCGTGCGCCACG
>VOFG01002828.1_pt1 | contig 11305 bp, 16 predicted proteins | sample 5384171 | NCBI WGS metagenome assembly VOFG01 (sample SAMN12384726, study PRJNA508395) | human gut metagenome | isolation source: healthy gut F | host: Homo sapiens | reverse complement strand
ACAAATCGGACAAAATTCACGCTCATACTATCATGATGCATAGTGTTCAAGCTCTTTACTGCAATTGAGATTGCCATTGAGATTGCTTGCGGATTTTTAGGAAGTAGTAAGTTTTGGGCATATATCAAGAGAAATATTGGATTTTCTTTTGTATAAAAAGGTCCCGGTATTGACTTTTTAGTCAAATACCAGGACTGTTCATCATATTTAATATGGATGGATTTTTATTGGATTACAGTGCGGCCAATTCAATGACTTTGTCAACAGCTGTATTCAAGCCATCGGCATTTTTACCGCCGGCTGTTGCAAAGTGAGGCTGACCACCGCCACCGCCTTGGATTAACTTGGCAGCTTCGCGAACCAACTTGCCTGCGTTCTGTCCGGCTTTCACCAGATCATCACTAATCATTACTGTCAGCATTGGTTTGTTATTGTCGACACTACCGATAACCACAAACAAGTTGGCGGGGAATTTCACCTTTCAACTGGAATGCAATATCTTTCACTATATCGGCAGACATCGGGATAACAGCTTTTACCACTTTTACACCGTTCACTTCTTTGGCATTAGCTACTAATCTGGCTTTCACTTCAGCAGCTTTTTCTTTCATGAACTCGTCTACCTGCTTCTTTAAACCGGCGTTTTCGTCAATATACTTACGGATAGCAACTTTCAGGTCGGGAGCATTGTTGAACAATGCTTTCAGGTCGTTCAGTGTATCTTGAACGGCATCCATCAACTCTTCTACTTTGGCACCGGTAATAGCTTCGATGCGGCGCACTCCGGCAGCGACCGAGCTTTCGCTGATGATACGGACCATACCAATCTTGCCGGTGGCTGATACGTGTGTACCTCCACAGAACTCGATAGAATTGCCAAACTGAACAACGCGAACTTCGTCACCATACTTTTCACCAAACAAGGCGATTGCTCCCAGTTCTTTAGCCTTTTCGATTGGTAGGTTGCGGTATTCGGTCAAAGGAATATTTTCACGAATCTTGGTATTGACCAAATGTTCTACTTCACGGAGCTGTTCGTCTGTCACCTTCTGGAAGTGAGAGAAGTCGAAACGCAAAGATTCGGGAGTTACCAAAGAACCTTTCTGTTCTACATGCGTACCCAATACTTGGCGCAATGCTTCATCCAGCAAGTGAGTACAAGAGTGGTTGGCTGCTGAAGCGGCACGTTTCTCTGTGTCTACACACGCCATCATAGGAGCCTCGATATGTTCAGGCAATTTTTTGGTAATATGAATCGGAAGATTATTTTCCTTCTTAGTATCGATTATTTCGATAGTCTCGAATTCGCTTACGATAACACCTGTGTCGCCTACCTGACCACCACTTTCTGCATAGAACGGAGTATCACTTAATACAATCTGATAAAGTGTCTGGTTTTTCTGTTTTACCTGGCGGTAGCGCAAAATGCTGGTTTCGTATTCGGTAAAATCGTAACCTACAAAATTGGTTTCACCTTCTTTTACAGTAATCCAGTCACCTGTTTCAACGGCAGCAGCATTACGTGCACGTTCTTTCTGTTTCTGCATTTCTGCATTGAATTCCTCTTCGTTTACAGTCATGCCATTTTCGCGAAGAATAAGTTCAGTTAAGTCAAGTGGAAAGCCAAAAGTGTCATACAAGGTGAAGGCATCCACACCACTAATTTCTTTTTTTCCGGAAGCCTGGGTGTCAGCCATGGTTTTGTCGAGCAGGCGGATACCGGTTTCCAATGTGCGTAGGAATGATTCTTCTTCTTCTTTGATTACTTTTTCTATTAGTGTTTTTGAGCATTTAATTCGGGATAAGCTTCGCCCATGTTCTCAATCAGGACGGGCAACAGCTTGTACATAAATGCTTGTTTCTGACCTAAGAAAGTATAACCATAACGAACGGCACGGCGGAGGATACGGCGGATCACATAACCTGCCTTGGCATTGCTCGGTAATTGACCGTCGGTGATAGAGAATGCAATGGTACGGATGTGGTCGGCGATAACCCGCATGGCGATATCCTTTTGGTTATCCTGACCGTAAGCAGTGCCTGCCATTTCAGCAATTGCTTTGATGATAGGCTGGAATACATCAGTGTCATAGTTTGAAGTCTTGCCCTGAAGGGTACGGACCAGACGTTCGAATCCCATACCGGTATCAATCACCTTTGCGGGAAGGCCTTCCAATGAACCGTCAGCCTTACGGTTGAACTGCATGAATACAAGGTTCCAAATTTCAATCACTTGTGGATGATCCTTGTTTACCAGTTGATTGCCGGGAAGTTGAGCTTTTTCTTCTTCCGAACGTGAATCGATATGAATTTCGGAACAGGGGCCGCAAGGTCCGGTATCACCCATTTCCCAAAAGTTATCGTGCTTGTTTCCATTCAGAATATGATCTTTCGGTAAGAACTGTTCCCAATATCCGGCCGCTTCGTTATCACGCTCCAATCCTTCTTCGGGGCTTCCTTCGAATACGGTAGCATACAAATCTTTAGGGTCTATTTTCAATACATCTACCAAATATTCCCATGCCCAACTGATAGCTTCTTTCTTGAAGTAATCTCCGAAAGACCAGTTACCCAGCATTTCGAACATGGTGTGATGATAGGTGTCGTGTCCAACTTCTTCCAGGTCATTGTGTTTTCCGCTTACGCGCAAACATTTTTGTGAGTCCGCCACTCTTTTGTTCTTGGCAGGGTGGTTGCCCAAAATAATGTCTTTGAACTGGTTCATACCTGCATTGGTGAACATTAATGTGGGGTCATCTTTAATGACCATTGGAGCCGATGGGACGATTTGGTGTCCTTTCGACTCGAAAAAGCTTTTGAAAGAATCTCTAATTTCTTTAGCTGTCATCATGTCGCTATATAGTCTTCTAGTTAATATTCTCAAAAAGGATTTGCAAAGATAATTGGTTTTATTATTTTTGTCGACAAGAATTGTGCAAAATATTGATGTGTTGTGCATTAAAAACTTCAAAAAGCAGAAATAGATGCGTAAAGTCTACTATATTTATAATCCTAAAACCAGAACTTACGACCGTATTTACCCCACAGTGAGGCAACGTGCCATAAGCATCTTGCGCCGTTTGTTTGTGGGGATGGGTCTGGGGGCAGGCAGTTTTATCATTCTATTGTTCATTTTGGTTCACCTTCCGAAAAGGAACTTCGTATAGAGAATGCACGTTTGCTGGCGCAGTATAATGTATTGTCTCATCGTTTGACGAGGCGCTGGGAGTGATGCAGGATATCCAGCAGCGTGATGACAATTTGTATCGGGTGGTGTTGCAGGCCGATCCTGTTTCGGATGCGATTCGTAAAGCAGGTTATGGAGGAACGAATCGTTATGAGCAGTTGATGGATATGGCAAATGCCGAGCTGGTAATGAATACCACTCAAAAGATGGATATGTTGAATCGCCAACTTTATATTCAGTCGAAATCTTTTGATGAGGTGGTGGATTTGTGTAAAGGACACGATGAAATGTTAAAGTGTATTCCGGCCATTATGCCGGTATCCAATAAGGATTTAAAGAAAACAGCTTCGGGGTATGGTACACGTATCGACCCTATTTACAATACGCCTAAGTTTCATGCCGGAATGGACTTTTCTGCCAATATCGGTACACCCGTATATGCCACCGGAGAAGGTAAAGTGATAAAGGCAGGGTGGGAGACCGGTTATGGAAATTTGATTCAGGTCGATCACGGATTCGGCTATGTGACTTGGTATGCACATCTGAGTAAATATAAAGTTCGTCCGGGCCAGAAAGTGGTGCGTGGCGAAGTAATTGGCGAAGTGGGGAATACAGGAAAGAGCACGGGACCTCATTTGCATTATGAGGTGCATGTGAAGGGTAAAGTGCAGAATCCGGTGAATTATTATTTCATGGATTTGAGTGCGGAAGATTATGATAAGATGGTGCAGATAGCTGCTAATCATGGTAAGGTTTTCGACTGATTTATGATTTGCAGTGTGTGCTAAATAAATTCTTGATAAAATGGCATATAATCCGAATAAAGAGCTAAAGCTTTACTACTCAATAGGTGAGGTGGCAAAGATGTTTAATGTTAACGAATCGCTATTGCGTTTTTGGGAGAAAGAATTTCCATTCATTACTCCCAAAAAAGCAGGGGGGAATGTGCGTCAGTATCGTAAAGAGGATATTGAGAATATTCGTTTAGTGTATCATTTGGTGAAGGAGAAAGGACTTACGCTTCAGGGAGCTAAGCAGAAATTGAAGGTAAGCAAAGATACATCTATCCGTACAACGGAGATTATCGACCGTTTGTTGCTTGTGCGCGAGGAACTGGCAAGTATGCGAAAAGAATTAGATTATCTGACATAATACTCCTGCCATTTATCAAACAGCCATTATTATCCATACACCGTAGGGAAGCCGGTTTAGTTTCCCTACAGTGACGAAATATGATATTATACACAATACCTAATTAGGTAGATCTTCAAATTTCTCGATGCGTGTGACTGTCTTCACTTCACTGATTTTCCGTAAGTTTGTAGAGATGGTTCTTACATCATCTACATCATGCACAAACAATTGGATTCTTCCTTCAAAAATACCATCGTTTGTTTCTATAGTCAACTTATGAATATTTACATTCAGTTGCTGGGAAATTATTTCTGTGACTTTATTTAGTAGTCCTATGTGGTCTATTCCTTTGATATATAGATTGACGGGGAAATATAGAGACTTGCCTGTTTCCCATTGAACAGCCAAAAGTCTGTTACCATAGCTGCTTTTAGTTTGGTAGCTAAAGGACATTGACGTTTGTGAATGATGATTCGATTATTGTCATCAATATATCCCAATACGTCATCTCCCGGAATAGGCTTACAACATTCGGCTATTACATAGTTCTTTTGAATAGCTTCAGGAGTAAGCTTCAGGATTTTTTTACTGTCAATCTTTTGTATCGGCTCTTTTTCTTCGGACTTATCCTTATTACTCTTGTTGCCACCGAAAGCAAAAGAAATGTATTTTTTCCAATTGCTTGTGGCAGGCTTGTCTTTTAACTCGTTTTTATCGTTATCGCCTGGAATAATGGTTTTAAAACCAATGGCGGAGAACAACTCTTCCTGTGTTCTTAGGTTGTGTAAAGTGCAGAGTTTCTGTATATTGTCGGGAGTAAATTCCAATCCTTCTTTATTGAAGAAGTCACGTAGTATTTCTTCTCCGCTTTGTTGCATGCCGCGTTGCTCACGCTTCAATATGGCCATAATTTTGGCTTTAGCCTTAGCTGTGGTAGCAAAGTTAATCCATGACGGTTGGACGTGCTGTGACTTAGAAGTCAGAATTTCCACCTGGTCTCCACTTTGCAGCTTGTGGCTGAGGGGTACCAGTTTATGATTCACTTTAGCACCGATGCAGTGGCTTCCCAGAAAAGTATGGATAGAGAATGCAAAATCCAGTGCCGTACAGTTTTGCGGCATCGTTTTTATTTCTCCTTTCGGAGTAAAAACAAAGATTTCGGATGCGAATAGATTTAATTTGATGGTGTCTAGAAAATCCATAGCGTCCGGTTGTGGGTCATCTAGAATTTCTTTGATGGTACGTAACCATTTTTCTAGTTCACCTTCGTCTTCGCTGCCTCCTCCTTCTTTATATTTCCAATGTGCAGCAAAGCCTTGTTCGGCAACGTCGTTCATACGTTCGCTGCGTATCTGCACTTCAATCCACTGCCCTTTATTGCTCATCAGCGTGACGTGTAGAGCTTGATATCCGTTGGATTTTGGGTGGCTTACCCAATCACGCAGGCGGTCGGGGTGTGGCTTGTAAATTTTGGAAACCGACACATATATATTAAAGCACTCATTGAGTTCTTCTTCGGGATCTTTGGGGTGAAGATAATGCGGACAGCGAGTATATCATAAATTTCTTCGAACGTGATATGCTTAGTCTGCATTTTGTTCCAAATGGAGTAAGGAGACTTGACTCGCGCCATCAGTCGGTAACTGATGCCCATTTTGTCCAGTCGCTCACGGATAGGAGCCGTAAATTCACGAAAAACCTCTTCACGTTCCGCCTGTGTTTCTTGCAGTTTCGCTTCAATTTGAGCGTATTCTTCGGGATGTTCATATCGGAAACTGAGATCTTCCAATTCTGTCTTTATTTTGTTAAGCCCCAAACGGTTGGCAAGCGGAGCATAGATATATAAGGTCTCACCGGCTATTTTATATTGCTTGTTGGGTAACATTGACCCCAATGTGCGCATATTATGGAGTCGGTCGGCTATCTTGATAAGGATGACACGGATGTCATCACTCATGGTCAACAGCAGTTTTTGAAATTCTCTGCTTGTGCCGAGGCACGGTCGCCAAAGATACCTCCGGATATTTTAGTAAGTCCATCTACAATTTGGGCAATCTTCGAGCCGAACAGGTTCTCAATATCTTCTACTGTGTAGTCGGTATCTTCAACTACATCATGTAACAAGGCCGAACAAATAGAGGTGGAACCTAGTCCGATTTCAGTACACACAATTTTGGCAACTGCTATCGGGTGCATGATATAAGGTTCACCCGAACGTCGTTTTACTCCTTTGTGGGCTTGCTTGGCAAAATTGAATGCCTTTGTGATGATTTCTACCTTCTTTCTATGTTTGGTTGCGAGATAACTGTCCAAAAGTTCTTGAAAACCTTGGTTTATCATCTCTTCGTCAGCTTGTTCCTGAAGTTGTTTTTCATCCGTCATATCTGCCTCCTATATAATCTATAATGCAAAAAATATACAAAAACATCTTTATGCAAGCGATTTCGGTAAATCTATCGTGTTAAATCGTTCTTTTTTACTAATTAGCGTATTCTCAATGATTTTCCGGCTCTGATATTATTGCCTTTTATATTGTTAAGACGTCTCAGTTGGTTGACGGAAACATGGTATTTGGCTGCAATTCCTCCCAACGTATCACCGGATTTGATTTTATGATACACAGCTCCTTTGGATGAAGTGCGGATGCCGGTGTTGTCTTTGATGGCTACGGCTTTCCTCTTTTTTTAGATATTCGTTTGCCTTATATGCAAAGATGCTGTCCTGACGGTCAATAAAACTACTGACTGTATTGTTGGGCAGACGCAGTACGCATAATTCGCTGTTGCCGGGAATGATATCCTTTTTATATTGTGGATTCAGGCTGCGTAATTGGTCAATGTTGAGGCTGCAGACTTCTGCTACTTGTTGCAGATGAAGGTCTTTATGGATATGGATAGTATCTGTTGCCGATGGGAGCTGAGTTTCCATCGGGCAAATATCATGTTCGCAATAATAGGTCATAATATAGTTGGCTGCAATAAAAGCAGGTACATATCCTCTGGTTTCTTTAGGTAAGTAATTATAGATAGTCCAATAGTCTGTTGCACCGCCGGCACGTCGTATTGCTTTGTTGATGGTACCCGGACCGCAATTGTAGGCAGCTAATACGAGGTTCCAGTCCTGATAGATGGCATAAAGATCTTTTAGATAACGTGCGGCAACCCAAGTCGATTTGATAGGATCGCGCCTTTCATCTATCAAGCTATTGTTTTTCAGTCCGTATATTTTTCCTGTTCCCAACATGAACTGCCACAAGCCGGTAGCTCCCTGCCGGGAAACTGCTACGGGATTTAGTGCAGATTCAATGATTGGAAGATATTTTAATTCCATGGGAAGATCATATAAATCAAGTGCTTCTTCAAAAAAGGCATATAGAAGTTTGCCGCTGCCAGCATAAAAGAGACTTTATTGCGCAGACGGCTGGCATACATATCTATAAATTTTCTAACGGCTTCATTGTAAGGCATTTCTATGATAGACGGAATACGAGACAAACGATCCATATAAATAGAATCGCTGACAATGGGGTTGACTGAAGTCATTTTACAGTTCTCGCCCATACTGATGTAATTCTTTGACTGCCAATCCCAAAAGAGGCTGTCCATTTCTGACTGCATACTTTCAGGAATGTCGATTACTTCTTCTTTTCCTGTTGTTTGTGAGTGAACAGTGATACTTTGTGTTTGTGCACTGATTCCTGTCGTTCCTATAAGTGCGAATAAGCCAATTAAAAAGTTTTTCATGCAATTTAAAATTTGAGGCTGCATTGTAAACCGATTGCATTACCACCGATTTTATTGCGACCATCGTTAAAAATAACAGGTTCAATCTTGAGACCCAAGTCTTTTGAAATATCAAAATCCGAAAGTTCGGCATCTACATAAGCGTCTATCACAGACAATAGGTATACACCGATAAACGCGAATATACTTAAGTCGCGTTGGCGGCGATATAGGTCTTTCCTTTTTCTGAAAATTTCCTTGTATCGTTCTTCCTGACCGGAAATATCCGCATTGGGCGGAAGAAAATCTTCATAGCTTTTTGTATTGGGATCATCGTCCATGATATCAAGATATGCCTGTGAGTAATCTTTGTACATTTTGCCATTCCAACTCAGCGCATAGGCACAGCCCATAAACGCCGTATACGATAGGCAGTTTCCAATATTTCCTATTGTAAATCTGTCCTCCTCCCGGGATAATCAAAGCCAACCATGTAGCACGGTTCGAATTGGGAATAAATCTTTTCTTTTCCGTTGGAAGTGCGTTCTGTATGGAGTCGTTTTTCTTTGCCAGCAGTGCGGTGTCGACCGGAGCTTCCAACTTCTCTATTTCTTTTTGGTTCAGTATAGCCAAACTGTCGGTCGTTATACTATCTGTAGCCAGACTGTCTGTGATTGCTTGCTGTTTGAGAGCCAGCGAATCTACACGTACTCCCATTCGGCGTTGACGTGCTTTTTGTCCGTAAACATCCGTACTCCCGGTCCATAACAGACACAAGAGCAAAAGAGACAGTAGTTTATATGTAGATATTCTTTTTTTCCAATGTCGTAATAACGCTTTATTCTTTCTTCTTTAGCAAATCAAATATTTCCATGATACGCTCCAAATCTTCTTCATTATTAAAAGGAATGCTGATTTTGCCTTTTCCTTTAGTTGTACATGATAACTGTACTTTTGAACCGAAGAAACCGCATAAATGGTTTTGCAGGATAACATACTCCTCCGAAAGTTTACTGCCTTTCGGCTTTATTTTCTTGCCACCGCTGTCTATGGTCTCACCGCTTGTCAGTGCTTTTACTATTTCTTCCACTTTGCGTACCGAATACCCCTGTGTCTGTATTTCATTAAATATTCGTATTTGGGTTTTAGGGTCATCTAATGCCAGCAATGCGCGGGCGTGTCCCATGTCTATTTCGCGGTTCTTTAACGCTACCTGAATCTGTGCCGGTAGTTTTAACAGGCGAAGATAGTTGGCTATCGTAGTACGTTTCTTGCCGACACGCTCACTCAGCCGTTCCTGTGTCAGCTCATATTGTTCCAATAAATGCTGATAAGCCAAGGCTATTTCCAATGAATTCAAATCCTCCCGCTGGATATTTTCAATTAATGCCATTTCCATCACATTTTCGTCATCGGCTGTGCGGATATAGGCAGGAATGGTTTTTAGTCCGGCTTGGACAGAGGCACGGTAACGACGCTCCCCGGCTATGATTTGATAAGAGTCTTCACTTAGTTGACGTAACGTTATAGGTTGAATAATACCAATTTCCGCGATAGAGTCTGCCAACTCTTGAAGTGCTACCGGGTCAAATTCACGACGCGGCTGATTCGGGTTGACGGAGATTTTGCTCAGTTCTATTTCATTAATAGAAGAAGAACCGGAGGTCTTTACTTCTTCGGTTGAAATCAGTGCGTCAAGTCCGCGTCCTAAAGCAAATTTCTTCTGTACTGCCATCGTTTACTTATTGTTACGTGTTATAATTTCTTGTGCTAACGCTAAATGGTTCTTGGCTCCGGTTGAGTCGGCATCATATAGAATGACAGGTATGCCGTGGCTGGGAGCTTCGCTTAGTTTAACGTTTCGCTGTATAATCGTCTTGAATACCAGTTCCTGAAAGTGTCTTTTCACTTCATCGTAAATTTGGTTGGCCAGACGAAGACGTGAATCGAACATAGTCAGCAAGAAACCTTCTATTTCCAGTGACGGGTTCAGTTTCGATTTTATAATTTTAATGGTGTTCAGCAATTTGCTGATGCCTTCCAAGGCAAAATATTCACACTGCACAGGAATGATTACAGAATCTGCTGCTGTCAGTGCGTTTATTGTGATGAGTCCCAATGAAGGCGAACAATCTATCAGAATATAGTCATATTCGTTTTTCATTGGACCAAGCACTCTTTTCATTATCTTTTCACGGTCTTCCAGGTTCAGCATTTCTATTTCCGCCCCTACCAGGTCAATGTGAGAAGAAACAATGTCGAGTCCGTCGATGTCGGTGGTATAAATTGCTTCCCGTATATCGGCTTTGTTGATAAGACATTCATAGATAGAACACTCTACCTCTTTAATGTTCACGCCCAATCCAGATGATGCATTGGCCTGTGGGTCAGCATCAATAACCAATACTTTTTTCTCTAGTGTAGCTAGAGAAGCAGCCAGGTTGATAGTGGTGGTAGTTTTACCTACTCCACCTTTTTGATTGGCTAAAGCAATAATTTTTCCCCATATTAATCAGTTTTTTTCTCGCTGCGAAGTAACTAATAATAGATGAGCACACCTATTAAAATCAGCAGACATTAGCAAAACTGTTGATAACTCATTGGTTTTGTTAATAACTCAACTGGGACAAAGATAATTATTTCTTGCTAATTCTATTTCAATTTTAGCATTGGGTTGTAGAAGATTAAGATAATTTTCTATTCTCAGGGGGGATAGTTCGGCTAAAGAGTTGTATCTTTACACTCCAAGAAAAAATAGAGATTTAATGAGTATGAAGAAAGAAAAACCATTGATATTGCTGTCTAATGATGACGGAGTGAATGCTAAAGGGTTGAATGAACTGATTCGTGCATTGCGCGGATTGGGGAGATTATTGTGATGGCTCCGGACGGACCGCGTTCCGGTGCATCCGGCTCAATCACTTCTGAGCATCCTGTCAGATATTATAAAGTACGCGAAGAAGAAGATCTGACTGTATATAAATGTAGTGGTACTCCGGTTGATTGTGTGAAGTTGGCTTTGCATGCTGTTGTTCCCCATCGTCCTGATGTGGTGATAGGTGGAATCAATCATGGTGACAATTCGGCTGTGAATGTACATTACCCGGCACAATGGGAGTGGTGATCGAAGGTTGTTTGAAAGGGATTCCCTCTATAGGCTATTCTTTGTGTAATCATTTGGCTGATGCTGATTTTTCAGCATTATTGCCTTATATCCGCAGAATAACAGAAGAGGTGCTTGAACATGGTTTGCCGGCCGGTA
>VOFG01004700.1_pt1 | contig 11308 bp, 15 predicted proteins | sample 5384171 | NCBI WGS metagenome assembly VOFG01 (sample SAMN12384726, study PRJNA508395) | human gut metagenome | isolation source: healthy gut F | host: Homo sapiens | reverse complement strand
TAAATCGTGTATAATTGACACTATAAAGGTGAGAGAGGACTTGCCAAATTTTGATACGCGGAAAGGAATATGGATTATGTCAAAACATATCACAGGACACACCGGATTATTATGTTTACTTGGAAGCCCGGTCGCACACAGCGTTTCACCGGAAATGCACAATGAAGCATGCGATCAGCTGGGGCTGGATTATACATATCTTGCGTTTGATGTACCGGAAGACAAGATGCCGGAAGCAGTTCAGGGTCTCCGCACAATGGGAGCCAGAGGATGGAATATTACCATGCCGGGCAAGAATATCATGTGTAAACTTGCTGACAAAGTATCTCCTGCTTCCGAGATTTCCGGTGCGTGCAACACGATTGTCAATGACAATGGCATACTGACTGCTTATACAACAGATGGCGTTGGATTTATGAGAGCAGTTGCAGAGAACGGTGTGGACATCATCGGAAAGAAGATGACTCTTCTGGGTGCCGGCGGAGCAGCTACAGCGATTCTGGTACAGGCTGCACTGGATGGCGTAGCAGAGATCAATGTATTTAACGTGAGAGACAACTTCTTCGGAAGAGCTGAGGAGATCGTTGCGAAACTGAATGAGCGAACAGAGTGTAAGGTTACACTTCATGATTATTCTGATCCGGAGATTCTCCGGGCATCCATCGCAGAGAGCGCAATCCTTGTAAATGGTACTTCTGTTGGAATGGCTCCAATGTAGACAGAACGATCATCACAGATACAAGTATGTTCCATAAGGATCTGTTTGTATTTGATGTAATTTATAATCCACAGGAAACAAGACTGCTCCGTGAAGCAAAGGAAGCAGGATGCAAGACTGGTAACAGGTATGTACATGCTTCTGTATCAGGGAGCTGCATCCTTTAAACTCTGGACAGGGAAGAGATGCCGGTGGAGATCATAAAGAGAAGTATTTCTCTTAAGAAGAGGAAATATTGGCTTGAGAGTTGAAAAACTTAAGCGGATGCTGTGGGGAATCGCAAAAGGGGACTTCGCAGTCCCTCTGCACACCCCTCGTTTGTGCTTTCGACGGGACGAATGGTAGTAGGAAAGATACAGAGTTCTTCATTGTGGAGGACGGGAGGGTGTTGACTTTACTGATTTTGAGAAAATTGGTGTCAGGTGTTTTAGGTTGTAAGTGATTTAAGTTTGTTTTCGTAGATGGTAATACCATCTTTTTTTATTTCTTCTTTTAATGCATCTGAAATGGGTGCATCTGCTTGTATAATATCAAACATCAAGAGTGAATATATATTTTCTTTGACATCCCAGTAAAAGTTATCAGAAATCCACACCGTATACGACAATATCAATATCGCTTCGTTCTGTATGCGTACCTCGTGCGCGAGGTGGTATGATTTTGGTAACGGAATATTTCTGGGCAAGTGTGGTAAGTTCTCTGAAAACTCTATCCGATGAATCTCATATCGTATCATCGTTTTATATGAAATTATATCCAGGAAAAGGGATGATTAACAATCATTTGCAAAGGACGAAGGAGAAATATCAGGGGATTTTTTTGAGATAGTATTGAGAACTAGAATGAAAGAAATACAGTAGACACAGAAACATTATAGGAATCTAGATCAGATGAACTTTATCATGCGTTATGTGAAAAAGGGTATCGGATGAATTCTGCAAGGAGATCGCCTATCAGCAGATGAATACAGATTATACAGCCACGCGAATGTTAGGCTACCTCTACCGCGTCTCAATCCCCGCCCGGAGGACGTAGTAGACGAAATGCTCGCAATCTGATCGACCGCGAAGCGATTATCACAAAGAAAGAACTGGAGCACGCACAGGCAACTATAAATCACGTTTATCGAGAAGGACTGTGAAAATATGAAAACATTAGAGCAATTCAAAGCAGAACAAATGACAGATTGGGAATTTGCTACGGAAGTACGAAAAGATTCGCCTTGAACTTGAAAATGAAAAAACAGAAATAGAGGCAGAATATGAATTAAAAATAATGTGGAATAATAAGAAAAAGCACTGAAATCCATGATGATGTCATGAGTTCAGTGCTTTTTGTTACAGAACTACTTAAGAAATGAAAGATCAATCTCCCCATCAAAAACGGTAGTAGCCGGTCCTGTCATATATACAAGGTTTTCCTGGGGGTTCCAGAGGATCTGGAGATCGCCTCCGAGGAGTTTGACGGTGACTGGTTCACCTTCATCGACGAGTCCGTTCAGAGTGGAGGCTACGGCTACGGCGCAGGCACCGGTGCCGCAGGCGAGGGTTTCGCCGGAACCGCGCTCCCACACGCATCTGAAGCGTGTGGCGGTCAATGACCCTGACAAATTCTGTATTGATACGATCCGGGAAAGCAATATGGTTTTCGAATTTCGGACCAATTTTTTCGATTTCGAGATTTTCGAGATCATCCATATATACGATCACATGGGGATTTCCCATGGAAACAGCTGTGAAACGGTAAGTAGTACCATCTACATCCAATGGCTCGTTGATGACCTGTTCTTTGTCGGATACGATCGGGATCTGGTTTGCTGTGAGAATCGGTGAGCCCATGTTTACTTTAACCAGGGCAACCTTTGCCGTCATCCCCAAGTGTCAGATCCAGATACTTAATACCGCTCTTGGTTGCAACAGAGATGCTGGTTTTGTCGATAATGCCGTAATCATAAGCATACTTGGCAACGCATCTGGATCCCATTTCCGCACATAGCACCCTGGGAGCCGTCGAGATTGTACATATCCATCTCACAGTCTGCCAGCATCAGACGGTTTGATCAGAATTAGACCATCTGATCCGATTCCGAAATGGCGGTCGCTGACGAATTTGCCACTTCAGAGGGATTGGCGACAGTTTCCTTAAAGCAGTTCACATATACATAATCGTTTCCGATACCATGCATTTTTGTAAATTTCATATAAATCCTCCTGTTATTAAAGTATTCTCCCCCATTAGTTATAATATCGTAACTGTTCACAAACCCGCTGTTTTGCCATAATATGGCAAAATCCCGAGACATTCCCATCACCGAAGGTGATTTGGAATGCATTTTGACCAAGTTATAACGAACGGGTGAACAAACACAATATCTTTTTGTAAAAAGCTGGATAAACTTTCCAGTATCATAGAACCACAGTATAGCGGAAAAATGTTATGATTTTGTGAAAATTCACCAAAACAACTCAAAATTCTTATGAACAACGCTTAAAATCTCTTGCCGAAAGTCTACGGAACCAGTTTCTGCATTTCTGGAAAAGGACCAAGGCTTCTTTTAGAATTCCAGTGACCTGTGCGATCAGGATACCATAGTTGGTGATGGGAACTCCCTGATCCTGGCAGCAGGCAATGCGATATTTCATTTCCCTTCATTCAGCATACATCCACCGCAATGAACCACCATCTTATAAGAAGAAACATCTTCCGGGAATTCTGTTCCGGAGGTAAATTCAAAGACTGGTTTTTTTCTGTATAATTTCGAATCCAGTCAGGAATCTTGCTGGTTCCAATATCTCCGCATTGACGGTGATGCGTACATCCTTCTGATATCAGGATATGGTCGCCATCTTCCATAGAAGAAAGTGCGGCAAAACTCCCTTTAACTGTGTCTCAAGTTCTCCTTTATATCTCGAAAAAGAATAGAAAATGAAGTCAGCGTAATGTCTTCAGGGGTATCTCTGGAAACGCGTGCAAATGCTTAGCTGTCGGTGACTACGAGTCGTACAGACACCCTGGGCACGGAAAATGTTCCAGAGTATCTTTAAGTTCGGTATCACGTACAACAAGAGAAAGAGCACCCTGCTCCAGGATGTCGCGGATCGTCTGCTGTTGCGGCAGGATCAGACGGCCTTTTGGCGCGGCCTTGTCGATCGGGACAACAAGGATCACCAGATCCAGAGGATCAATCAGATCCTGGATCAGAGGATATTTGTGCGTATCTTCTGGCTTGAGAGAGGCGATTTTTTCTTTTCAGTTCATAGATATTCATATTTGAGGAAGCACTGACCAGAACTTCGCCGGGACGGACAGACATAGCCAGATCTTTGATCTCTTCGTTTGAAAGCAGATCGATCTTGTTATAAACGACCAGATATGGAATTTTTCTTATGGAAACGATGGATCAGGGCGAACTCTTCTTCTGTTTTGCCGATTGTACTGTCTATGACCAGATTCGCGATATCGGTTTTATTCAGAACCTGATAGCTTTTGCTGACACGAAGCGCACCAAGTTCTCCTTCATCATCAATACCGGGAGTATCAATGATCATTACAGGTCCGAGTGGAAGAAGTTCCATTGTTTGTATACAGGATCCGTCGTGGTTCCCATGACGGAAGAAACGATGGAGAAGATCCTGACCGGTCACAGCATTGATGATACTGGATTTTACCTGCATTTCTTTTTCCAAAAAAACTGATATGTACCCGTTCAGAAGCAGGTGTCTGATTCATTCCCATAGCACAGCCTCCTTTTATGTGTAAAATGCATAAAAATTTAGAAAACAAAAGTATTTATTTATTATAAAAAAATATATGAGTATATTCAAGTGTAATACAGGGATATCCATCCGGATTTAGGTGTTTCTACAAAGGAACTGACAAATATGACGGAAATTTTGTGTGTTTATTAATGAAAGTAGTGCTTGTAATTTTGAAATAGTGTGTTACAATAAGTAAAACAGAAGAGGAAATATGCAAATTCATGCATAAATATTCTCAAGAAAACGAGGAGGAGAAGAAAATGAACTTAAAGAAAATTACAGCACTGGCACTTGGCGCAGTTATGGCAGTTTCTATGGCAGTACCGACATTTGCAGCAGATGAGGTTGAGACCGTTACAGATGGCAAGCTTACAGTAGCAACAAGCCCGGATTTTGCACCGTATGAATTCTATTCTATCGACGAGGATGGTAATCCGTCACTGGCAGGATTCGACATGGATCTGGCGAAATATATTGCAGACAAGATGGGACTGGAACTGGAAGTAGTTCCGATGGACTTTGACGGTGTATTAAGCGAACTTGCTCAGAAGAACGTAGACCTTGGCATGGCTGGTCTTTCCCCAGATCCGGCACGTGAGGATGCAATGGACTTTTCTGACATCTATTATGAAGGTGGACAGTCTTTTGTAACAGTTAAGGATAAAGCAGACAAATTCAAGACTCTGGAAGATGCAAACAACAAGATTACTCCATCGGAGCACAGACAGGTTCTATCCAGCTTGATCTTGCAAACGAGAACACACCGGATGCTGATATCGTATCTCTCCCGAAGGTTACAGATATCATCACTGAGCTTCTGACAGGTAAGATGGACGGTGCATTTATCGAAACAGCTGTTGCAGAGAGCTACAAAAAACTACCCGGATCTCGAGATCGTATGTGACGTACCATATGAGGCAACCGGTTCTTCCATCGGTGTTGCCAAAAGGAAATGAAGGCTCTTCTCAAGGCTGTCAATGAGGGCAATCAAATCCGCCAAGGAAGATGGTTCCCTGGACAAATTTGTTGCAGATGCTACAGAGCTTGCAGCAGGTCAGACATATGAAGGAACACTGGATGATAATGGTGCTGTTCCGGAAACAGATGCTGAATAATCAGATTTACTTTACAGGAAATACAAGATAATAGCTGACAGATTCCTCCCAGAAATACATGGGGAGGAATTTTGCTAAAAATACTACTATATAATGAAAGGAGTTTTTATGGACAGTTTTTATTAAATTATCAAATTTCAGGAAAATTGCTCCCATATGCACAGCTGTTCAGACAGGGACTTCTGGTAACTGTACTGCTGTCTCTTTTACAGTAGCGATTGGTTTCGTACTCGCCCTGCTTCTGGCACTGATGCGTATGTCGAATATTCGTCCGTTCCGTGGTCTTGCCGTGAAGCGAAACGGACATCTGAGAGAGGAGGACCGCTGGTATGGCTCTCAAAATTCAATCCCCTTTCTTTTATCGCAACTGCATACGTTGAGATCCTTCGTTCCACACCTGTACTTGTACAGATCTTCATCATCTACTATGGTGTGTTCGGAATGATCGACCTTCCGTCTTTCCAGATATTTGGATTTATCAAGTTCAACCGATTTTTTTCCCGGGTGTTGTTGCACTTGGAATGAACTCCGGTGCTTACCTCTGTGAGATCATGCGTGCCGGTATCCAGTCTATTGATCAGGGACAGACAGAGGCAGCACGTTCTCTGGGACTTTCCCAGACTATGAACCTGCGTTACATTATTCTTCCTCAGGCACTGAAAAACATTCTTCCTGCTATTGCCAACGAATTCGTTGTTATCATCAAGGAATCAGCAATTACCTATACAATTGGTGTACAGGATATCATGTCTGCTGTAAACGCAGTGAAGGGTGCAACATTTATCATCATTGAGCCTCTGCTTGTTGCGACAGCAATTTATTTCTGTCTGTGCTTCCCGACCTCCAAACTGATTGCATATTTTGAAAGGAGAATGAGCCATGGCGACAAGAGATAGTCTGATTCAGGTACATATCTTAAGAAACATTATCACAGAGGGGCCATCAAGGCTCTGGATGATGTGACTGTGAATATTAACAAAGGCGATGTTATGGTAGTCATCGGACCTTCCGGTTCCGGTAAATCCACTTTTCTTCGCAGTCTGAACCTTCTGGAAGAACCGACAGATGGAGAGATCATCTTCAATGGCGTGGATATTACCAAGAAGAGATATATAAGGATGCTTCCGGCAAGAAGGTCAAACTGGATATCGATGCCCTCAGACAGAAAATGGGAATGGTGTTCCAGCATTTTAACCTGTTCCCGCATATGACGATCCTTGACAACATGACCCTGGCACCTATGAAGGTCAAAGGTGTTTCCAAAGAAGATGCCGAGAAAAAAGCTCTGGAGCTTCTTGCGCGTGTAGGACTTGCTGACCGTGCGAATGCGTATCCGATCCAGCTCTCCGGTGGACAGAAACAGCGTGTTGCGATCGTGAGAGCGCTTGCTATGGAACCTGATGTCATGCTTTTTGATGAGCCAACATCGGCACTTGACCCGGAGATGGTAGGAGAGGTTCTGGATGTTATGAAAGAACTCGCAAAAGAAGGAATGACCATGGTGGTGGTAACGCATGAGATGGGATTTGCGAGAGAAGTCGGAAACCGTGTACTTTTATGGCAGACGGAAAACTGCTTGAAGATGGAACACCGGCAGATATTTTTGAGAATCCGACCAATCCACGTCTTCAGGAATTTCTGTCAAAGGTACTGTAATATTTATGTAAGATACTGAGCAGTTATGAATCAGTGAAAAGGGTAATCAGAAAAATTGTTGCTGTGAACAGTTACGAAAATTCTGGTTGCCTTTTTACACTTTACAGAAAGAGGTAGATTATGACAGCAGAAAAACAGTCTGCACTGCAGACAATTGAAGAAAAAAGAGACTTGGTCATTGAGATTGCAGATAAAGTCTGGGAATTTGCAGAACTTTCTCTTCAGGAATTCAAGTCAGCAAAAACCTATTGTGATGCACTGGAAGCGGAAGGTTTTGAAGTAGAGCGTGGAACAGCAGGTATTGAGACGGCATTTACCGCATCTTATGGTCATGGACGTCCATATATCGGAGTTCTGGCAGAATATGATGCACTTTCCGGACTTTCCCAGGAGGCTGGTCTGACCGAGCGAAAAGAACGCTGTGCAGGTGGAAATGGTCATGGATGTGGACACAACCTTCTTGGTGCAGGAGCTTTTGCGGCAGCACTTGGAGTGAAAGCATATCTTGAGAAAAATGACATTTCGGAACCGTGATCCTCTATGGCTGTCCGGGAGAAGAGGGCGGTGCTGCAAAAAGCATTTATGGCAAGAGATGGTGTATGGAAAAAAGCTGGATGTGGCACTTACCTGGCATCCGGAAGACGTCAATGAAGTTGCAACCGGTTCCTCCAACTCCTGTATCCAGACACAGTACAAGTTTACAGGAATCGCCTCTCACGCGGCAGGAGCCCCGGAGATGGGACGCAGTGCACTGGACGCAGTGGAGCTTATGAACATTGGAGTACAGTTTTTGAGAGCATATGAGCGACAAGGCGAGAATCCACTATGCGATCACAGACGCAGGCGGCTGCAGTCCGAATGTTGTACAGCCTCGCGCGAGTGTTCTTTATATGGTACGATCCAATCATGTGGCTGAGGCGGTAGAACTTCAGAAACGTGTGGACAAGATCGCAGAGGGTGCAGCTCTGATGACAGAGACTACTTATGAGAGAAAGTTTATTGACGGACTTGCGGATACCGTGAGTAATTTTGCTCTGGAGAGGGTTCTCTACAGAAATTTCCAGGAACTTGGAGTTCCGGTATACAGAAGAAGAAAATGCCTTTGCAGATACACTGGCAGACACTTATGATCACAGTGCAGTTCCCGGGTTGCAGCAGAAAATGATGAGAATGCAAAAGAACAGGTGGAGAAGATGCAGAAGGAATACGGACATGCAATGAATGGATTCCTTACACCGCTGTATCAGAAGGATGCATTCCAGGCTGGTTCTACAGATGTCGGTGATGTAAGCTGGCTGACTCCGACAGCACAGATCCATGTGGCAGCATGGCCAAACGGATGCCCGGGACACAGCTGGCAGAATGTCTCCTGTGATGGTTCAGAAATCGGACATAAAGCGCAGTTCATGCGGGAAAAGTTCTTGCAGCGGCTGCGATTGATATTCTTGAGGATACGTCGATTCTGGATGAAGCAAGAGCAGAGTTTGAAAAAACGTACAAAATCCGGTTATGTATGCCCGATTCCGGCAGATGCAGTACCACCGGTAATTCCGGACTGATATAAAAAAACGGCTCCTGGGGTAGCTGTCCATAAAACAGGTTTTGAAAAACAAATACTATGGCAGTTGCCAGACGAGGGTTACTGATAAAAAGGGCATGTGCCGTTAAGACACATACACCTTTGATTATGCAGTTGCCTTTGTTGATGGTAGATGGATGGGATAGATTTTGTGCGATTTAAGGTCGATAATCCGGAATTAGCTTACCTGTGAGCAACACAAAAATCAGGGGCAATAATGTGTCCATGCCCTTGCACAAGTACAGCTCATACGTCAGTTAAATGCCGATTTCCAACCTGTTTCATAAGGGTACTTCTGAGATGTCATCTTTCAGAAAAGTAGTCAGAAATCCTCACTTAAACCAATCCTTGTGAGGATAGGAAAGGAGTTTGCTGAAACGATAATTTTGTCCATTATTCCGCGCTTCTGCAATCCGTGTACTGCGCTCACCGTTCCGTTCGCTATTGCAAGGTTACAATTAGTTGTTCACCATCCAATGAACAGCGGAATCTCTTTCCATAAGCAGCACATCATTTACAGAGATAAAACCTCTGAATTTTGAAAGCTGTTTTTTTGCTTGTCCTGCCGAGCAAGTAGGATAGACAAGCACAAAGAAACATGATATAATTTCCATAAAAGCTCTAAAAGACCACGTTAACATGTCAGGTCGCTGTCTGGCGGCACTTATTAACGGAGGTTTGGGTTATGAATAACAAACAAGCGAAAAAGGCTACGGTCGACGCAATCAATGTGATGATCCGCCACGCGGACAAGGGGCCTTCCGGGTTTTGGGTGGAGGATCATGAGGGCTGTGGCAATCCAGCGGTCTTTCCGGAATTTGAGGAGGGCTTGAAGCGAGGAAGGCTCATCCAGAAGGAGCATTATTTTTTGCCCATGGAATACCGCCATTATGTACGGCGATGGGCATGGCAACATAAACACGGGTTGTTATCATAGTTGCTCTATTGACAAGGCGAGGTATCTGTCTGCTCAGGAACTGAAAGAGATTCTTGTCCGCTTCAAAACACGCATGGAAAATGGCGATTACGATTGCGTTGAACATTTATCTCCATTGCTGACAAAAAGACGAAAGCAGACACATAGAGGATCGCATCCTTGCGGAGCAGCATGAGTGCGAACGCTGCGAAAGGCAAAAAGCGGCAGGAGCCGCTCAAAAAAGCCGCTCCTCTGATTGCCAAGTATCCAGATGAAGAATCGCTTTTGGCAATCTACTATGGAGAAAAGGATTACGTATTAGACGAAGGCGGGATCATTCTTTTTGCACCCAGCGTCCCAGCGTAATGTTGCTGGAGCGGAGAAATTTTCCTACAATGATTATCTCGACGTTCAATTCGCGTCTTTGGGTAGAAACACCGCCCGTATTTTGCTGACTGCTTTTTCAATGCGGTTATGTCTCATTTCAAAGGACAGATTGAGAAGGTTAAGCCAAAAACATATTTGCTTCAAGCGGATTTTCATTAGTGGAATGTACACCGATGGGACAATGTTTGACGGAAAAGAGGATCACGTCTGGATGGACAAATCCGGCTTTGAAGAGTGTGCGCCGTTGGTGACAGTGTTTCGTTCTGCGCCGAGGTCTACCGCTATGTAAAAACCGGAAATGGAAAACTGATTGACTACGGACTGCGTAACCCGACAGGCATTCAAAAGATCGAAGCCTACGAACTTCCCAGTGATGATGAACTGATTATGCAGGAAGTTGAACAGCTTATCTGCGAGACTTGCTTTCTAAGCGAGCAGTGCAATCGCAATTACTGCACAATGGATCCAAAGAAAAAGCGTTTGCTCAAACAAGAAATGTTCCGTGCAATAAAGGCACAGACAGATAAGGAAGACGCAGAAATGAAACGATTCTTTCTTATGTGGGGACTTGTAGTTGCATTGTTGCTAAGTGGGTGCGGATCGTCAGCATCCCGTGTTGAAACACTGAAAAGCTGGTCTTTCCAGTATAACGAGGGAACAAGCGATTACAGCCTTTTCTTTGGCTTGGCTGATAAAAATGATAAGTCCCTGTCAGCCGATGTCGATGTGGGTATTCGAATCGTAAATGATGCGGATGAAGAGGTCTATACTGGTACAAAGTCCGTTTATACTGATGATTTCAGCTACTATACCAGCCAAGCTGCCGGAGAGCAATATCTTGCCAATGTGAGAATCCCTGCCGCTGAGATCAAAGCCGGAAAATCCGCAAGCGGGAAGATTTATTTCACCGTGTACAAAGGAAAACGCAGTTCAGTTTGACGAAGTAAACTGCGATGCTCTGTATTGCTTGCCTATTGAAGATGTTCAAGTGACGTTTGATTCATTTCCGCTGGATCTGAAGGTGAAGAGACTTCATGGGGAGTACGGCATCCGTGATCCAAATTCAAGGAGCCGAATTTAAGTTTGACAAAGACCTACACTTGCTGTGCTTGCTCTTCCTCCAACAATCGCATTGACTCGAACGTTTGTTCTTGTTATAATTGGAATGAGAGATTGAAA
>VOFG01001755.1_pt1 | contig 11312 bp, 22 predicted proteins | sample 5384171 | NCBI WGS metagenome assembly VOFG01 (sample SAMN12384726, study PRJNA508395) | human gut metagenome | isolation source: healthy gut F | host: Homo sapiens | reverse complement strand
ACATGATGTATAATCCACAACTTGATACATTTATCTGCGTTGTAGAAGCTGGAAGTTTTAGTAAAGCGGCAGAAGAATTATATATAAGTGCACCTGCGGTTATTAAACAGATAAATTCTTTGGAAAACAGCTTAAATTTGCAATTATTTGAAAGAACACACAGAGGTCTTATTATTACGGAAGCTGGTAAATCGCTCTATCAGGATGCAAAATATCTGATTCAATATTCAAAAGAATCGTTGATACGGGCGCAGGAAGCAATGAATCATAATGAAGAAATCATTCGTGTTGGAATATCTCCGATGACGCCACCGGAAGTTTTTGTGGAACTTTGGCCTAAGATACAGAAAATATATCCGGAGATGAAGTTTAAATTGATTACATTTGAAAATACACCAGAGAATGCAAGAGAGATACTGGCTAATATGGGAAAGAATATTGATGTGATAGCTGGAATCTTTGATGAAACAATGCTTGAACTCAGAGGCTGTGATGGCACTGAGATTTCAAGAGAACCATTTTGTGTGGCGGTATCAATTCATCATAGGCTGGCGGAAAAGAAAAAGATTACACTTGATGATCTGGCTGGAGAAAATCTTATGCTCATGAAAAGAGGATGGAGTTATTATGGCGATATGCTAAGGGATGATATGATGAAAAATCATCCTGAAATCAATATTGTAGACTTTAATCTGTACAATGTAGAAGCATTTAACCGATGCGAAAACAATAATGAGGTATTACTGGCATTCAAGAGCTGGGAAAGTGTTCATCCACTGATCAGAATCATTCCAGTAGAGTGGGATTATACTATGCCGTTTGGAATTCTTCATTCGAAAAAACCGTCCATTAAGGTTAAGCGGCTGATAAATGCTATTAACAAGGTAAAATAAAAATTGAATACATGCGAGTAGAAACCTAAAGGTTAATACTGAATAACAAAACGAGACTTCTAATGGAGTCTCGTTTTTGTTATACTTTAGCTGAAGTGAAAATGGAGGATACTATATGCAGATAAAGAGGATAGGTCTTGGAGGAATCATCATGACTGTTATCATGTTCAGTGGGTGTAGCACAACAGTCCAGAACCTGGCAATCGTGGGAAGAAAAAACAGCTGGAAACAGGAAAAACAGAGCAAGAGAGCGTGACAGAGAAGGATATCAATATGAATGAAAAAGAAAGTTTTAATGCAGAATAATATAAATGATGTTATCCATGATTCAGCTTTCGATGATTATGGCAGACTCATATTTCCGATAGATATGGAAATAAAGGACAATCTGAAATTAAAAGATGTCAGCTCTATTTTGCCGTGGTACAGCGAAGTAAACACCGATAAAACAGTAGAAATCTGCAGGCAATGAATGGTGAGCAAGATTTTTTTATCCAATATACAGTGAAGAAGAAATGCAGGAAGACCCAGATAAAAAGGATACAGGTTTATTTTTCTTTCGGGGAAATGCAGGAAAAAACAGCGATTATCAATGCAGGAGGAGGCTTTGTAATGGAATACATGTAGAAGAATTGTCAAAGAAAGGCCATGGAGCACAGACTGCCTGTGAGGATCTTGCCAGAGCAATTGGTTTTTACATGAAAATGCAGAGATTGATATGACGGATTATTCTCTCTGGGGAATCAGCAGGGAGCAAGGATGGCGGCCTGGCTTGGTTCTTATGGAACAGCTTACTTTGGAGAAAAAGAATATCCTGCACCGGCTGCGGTGATTATGCAGTATACAGGACTTTCCCAGGTAACAGGAATGGAACCGCCAACCTATGCCTGTGTTGGAACAAGTGAAATTGCATCATACAGAAGTATGGAAAATTATATTCCCAGATACAACAAAATGGCACAAATACAAAATAGAAGTATTTAAAGGCCTTTCTCATGGATTTGGATTGGGAGGAGGAGGGGACTGTAGCAGAAGGATGGATTGATCGTGCAATATCTTTCTGGGAAGACAATATGAATGCTTTAGATAAGAGGTAGGATATGAAAAATAAACGATTTACAGCAAAAAATATTGATAGATATAGGAATGACGATATGTTTGCTTCTTCTTATGCCATATAGTCTGCTCAGCGAGACTGCACATGAGTGGATTGGTATGGCGATGCTTGTGCTTTTTTATTTCACATCACATACTGAATCATAAATGGGTGACCTCTGTAAGGAAAGGAAAATATAATGCGTTCAGAGTGATACAGACAGTACTGGTTATCATCATGCTTATTCTTATAATGGGTTCCATGATAAGTGGAATATTATTGTCTAAATCACATATTTAAATGGATAAAGATTTCCGGAACATATATGACAGCCAGACAGATACATATGTTTTGCGCATACTGGGGACTGGTGGTGATGTCATTACATCTCGGATTTCATTGGAATATAGCGGTAGCAATGGCAGGACGATTATGGGGAACATCCATCCGTCATCAGAACATGGGCAGCAAGATCTGTCGCAACCACAATTGCAGGTTATGGTTTATATGCATTTTACAGGAGACAGATAGGAGATTATCTGATTATGAGGATGCATTTTGTATTTTATGATTATGAAAAGGGGATCTTTCCTTTTCTGCTGGATTATCTGGCAGTAATGATATTGATTGCATTTATTGGATATTATAGTGGAGTGTTTCTAAAGAAAACAGGTAAGAGAAAACGAAAAGGTTCATACTGAAAGAAGGTGGTGTATGTATGGAAAAGCGGAAATTAGTACTTACAATTATTGGGTTGTTATTTTAGCAATGGTAATCATGGTATATATCTACTTTTCAAAACCTGGCAAGGATGAAAAGAAGAATCAACAAACAATAAACCAGGTACAGACCGTACAGCAGAAGACAAATGAGAAAAAGAAAATACAGAAAAAAATACATCCGGAGATGAATTGGAAAATGTTACGCCGGGAAGCGAAGAATACCGCTTCCTCCTGGATAATGTTCTTCATTCTCCAAATGAAGGGACATTCATTACAATGTATATATTCCGGATGCATATGACGGGACAAAAGGAATATGCACTATATGTAACATTACCCGGATATCAGGGATTATATTTTCAGGGCGTGGGAGAAAATATCCGGACAGAAGATTTTGGATTTGAAGCACAGAAGTATATTACCGATATGATTATTGTAGCTCCACAGTTAAATGACTGGGGACAGACATCAAAGCAGATCAGACAATTGAACTGACACAGTATTTTCTGACGCATTATATTATTAATCCATCGAAAGTATATATTAATGGTTATTCCGGAGGAGGAGAAACCCTGTCACTGGTATTGGCAAAGCAGCCGGAATTATATACAGCGGCACTTATGTGCAGCTCTCAGTGGGATGGTGCATATGAGCCGGTTGTGGAGATGAAAACGCCGGTATATTTTGTGATTGGCGAAAGCGACGAATACTATGGATCAGAACCTTTTAAAGAGGCATACCAGCAGATACATGAGCTTTACAAAGAACAGGGATTATCGGAATCAAAGATTGATAAACTGGTGGTACTGGATGTAAAAGATAAAGATTATTTTGAAGGAACACCGGTCACTTATCAGCATGGCGGTGGCTATCTGTTTGTCGTGACAAAGAAATTATGGGATGGCTGTTCAATCAGTAAGAACCAGAATAAACCGAAAGGTTAAGACTGAAAAACTTATCGAAACTTCTCAAAAGGAATCTATCAGTATTATAGTATGAATGTAAGATGAATGAAAGAAAACAAGGAGGATACGACAATGGAATATATTTTATTAAATAATGGTGTAAAAATGCCAATACTGGGATATGGCGTATATCAGGTAACAAAAGAGGAATGTGAAAGATGTGTGCTTGATGCTTTAAAGTTGGATACCGGGCGATTGATACAGCACAGAGTTATTTTAATGAGGAAGAGGTTGGGGAATGCAATCCAAAAGTCAGGCATTCCAAGAGAAGAAATCTTCCTTACAACAAAGGTGTGGGTTGAACATTATGGATATGAAGAAGCAAAAGAAATCAGTTCTTGAATCCATGAAAAAGTTAAAGACAGATTATCTGGATCTGGTATTGCTTCACCAGCCATTTTCAGATGTTTACGGTGCTTACCATGCATTGGAAGATCTGTACGATGAGGGAAAAAATCAGAGCAATCGGAATTTCCAACTTTTATGTAGACAGAATGGTTGATTTTGCATCCTTCAACCGCATTAAACCTATGGTAAATCAGGTGGAAACCCACATCTTCAATCAGCAGAAAAGAGATGAAGGAATGGGCAGACAAATATGATATCCGGTTAGAAGCATGGGCACCATTCGGTGAGGGCAGAGGAGGCACCTTTGAGAATCCTGTCATCGCAGAGATTGCAGAAAAATATCAGAAGACTCCGGCACAGGTTATGCTTCGCTGGCATATTCAGAGAGGGTAGTGGTTATTCCGAAATCAACACACATTGAGAGAATGGAAGAAAACTTTAATGTTTTTGATTTCACATTTTCTGATGAAGATATGAAGACTATTGCAGAACTGGACAAGAAGACAAGCTCCTTCTTCTCGCATCAGGATCCGAATATGGTGGAATGGTTCGTTAAGATGGTTGAGGAAAAGAAAAAGAATAATGACAGTTCAAAAAAAAAAAAGAACTGGTAAGCATAAGAGGAAAAATCAATGAAAGTATTACTTGTCAATGGCAGTCCACACAAAAATGGCTGTACTTATACAGCTCTTTGTGAAGTATCCAGTGCATTAAATGAAAATGGCATAAGTACAGATATTTTCTGGATTGGAAATAAGCCGATTTCAGGATGTATTGCCTGCAAAATGTCAGGAAAAAAAATAAATGCATCCTGGATGATATCGTGAATGAATTTCTGGAAATAGCAGGGATTATGACAGATTCGTATTTGGAACTCCGGTACACTGGGGTGGCAGGCGTGCAATCACATCCTTTATGGACAGAGTCTTTTATGCCGATTTAAACGGTGGCGGCGACAGATTCCGCCTGAAACCTGCCGCTGTGGTAATTTCAGCAAGAAGGGCCGGAACAACGGCCACATGGGACCAGGTAAATAAATATTTTGGTCTGATGCAGATGCCGATCATTACATCGAGATATTGGAATATGGTACATGGGACGAATCCGGATGAAGTAAAACAGGATCTCGAAGGAATGCAGGTTATGCAGATCCTTGAAACAATATGGCATATTTCATTAACTGTAAAAATGTTGCGACAAAAATGGGAATTGAAATGCCAAAGGCACCGGATTTTGTATTTACCAATTTCATCCGATAGAAATTAGCGTGACAAACATTTTATACGACAGGAGGTAACCTTAGAATGAAAACAAAGAAAATAGCAGCAGTACTCTTAACATGCATCATGGCAATCGGTTTGATGGAAGGATGTGGAGCAAGCAATACAAACCAGTCTGCTTCTAATAATGACAGCCATTCTACAAGTACAAACCAGTCTGGAAATGAAGAAGCGGATACAAATTCCGAAAACCCTACAGATACAACAGAAAATACATCAACAGGAAATAGAAAAACATTGGTTGTATATTATTCAGCTTCAGGAAATACAAAAGATGTTGCTGAAAAGATAGCAAAAATTACAGAGGCAGATCTGTTTGAAATAGAGCCTGTGGAGCCATATACAGATGATGACCTTGACTGGACAGATGATGACAGCCGGGTGTCAAGAGAACATGATGATGAGAGCTTAAGAGATGTGGAACTGGTGTCTACAACAGTTGATAACTGGGATTCATATGATACGGTATACATTGGCTATCCTATCTGGTGGGGAATTGCAGCATGGCCAGTAGATAACTTTGTAAAAGAGAATGACTTTACAGGAAAACAGTCATCCCATTCTGTACAGCAGCGACCTCGGGAATCGGTGACAGCGGTAATCTTCTGGAAGAGATGACAGGAACAGGTGACTGGAAAGAAGGGGAACGATTCCATGGTGGAGCGTCTGAATCAGATATCAGTTCATGGATAGACAGTCTTGGATTATAAAAAGAATATAAAAATATTTGGAGGAATCGTAATAAGTAAGACATAACCTTTAGGTTTAAACTGCCTAACAAAAGAGAGACTTCTGTCCGGAGTCTCTTTTTCTTATACTTACAGTAAAGTTTGAAATATAGAAAAAGGAAGATAAAGATGGAGATAAGAATTTTAGGAAGAGACTTAGAAGTATCAGAAATCGGATTTGGATGTATGGGAATGAGTCATGTATATGGAACTGTTTCAACACAGAAAGAAGCAGAAGAATTGATTGAAAAAGCGATCGATGAAGGCTGCACATTTTTGATACGGCAGAGATATACGGAACAACAGAAGACCCTCATCACAATGAAAAACTGCTAGGGAAAGTGTTAAGGCCATATAGAAACAAAATTGTCCTTGCATCAAAGTGTGGGATACGTTTTGATGAAACTGCAACAACTGTAAATAAACCTTTGATTCCTGATGGACGACCGGAGACGATTAAAGCATCGATTGAGGGATCTTTAATGAGACTTAACACAGACCATCTTGATTTATATTATATTCATCGTATTGACATGACTGTACCGATTGAAGAGACGGCAGGAGCTATGAAGGAGTTAATGGAGCAGGGAAAATCACACACTGGGGGTTATCAGAAGCCAGTGAAGAGATTATTCGACGTGCACATAAAGTATGCCCAGTTACAGCGATTCAGAACAGATATTCCATGATGTACAGGGATTATGAAAAATTATTCCCGGTGCTTGAAGAATTGAAAATAGGATTTGTTGCATTTTCGCCGCTTGCAAATGGATTACTGACAGCAGCATATCATTCCCATGGGGAATTTGAAAAGCCGGGAGATTATCGAAGCGCAATGCCACAGTTTACAGAAGAAGGATTAAAGGAAAATAATGAATTTATGTCCTGGATGAAAGTGATTGCAGAAGAAAAAAATGCCACGCCTGCACAGATTTCTTTGCCTGGATGCTTGCAAAGAAACCATATATCGTACCAATTCCGGGAACAAGAAAAGTAAATAGACTGGAAGAAAATATGGAATCAGCAGATATAAAGCTGACTCAGGATGAAGTAAAATCTATTGATGAGATGCTTGCCCATATGCCGATGTCGCAGGTGTTTGGAGGTTCAAAAATACAGAAGAAATAAAAGAGGTGAGCAATGAAAACAAGGAAAAAGATAAAGGGGTTGGAACTAATTTAGTCCTTATTTTTATACCTTTAAATCGGTACAGGATAGGGCAGCGCTGACATATCAATCCGAAATATGACCATTACATAGAGCAGTTCAGATTCATGGGCTGAGTGTGCTTTGTGTACCCAAGAGAGGTGAAAATTGAATAGTAATAATTTTAGGTAGGACTAAATTAGCTTTGCACTGAAAAGTGTATCCGGCTGTTTGTCCTGCCTTTTTTATTGGAAATGAGCAGGAGATGGCAGAAAAGAAGCTGATTTGGTCTGAATGTAAGTCATCTCGCAAAAAGAGAGGTGGCTGTATATGGAAGTATTGTCTTATGAAAGCAAGAGCAGAGTGTGATCGAATATAAATCGCTGGCAGATATTTCAGAGACAAGGAAAATAGGATAGAAACACAAACCGAAAGGTACGGGTAGCTGTATGAACAAAATTAGTAAGATTTGGAGGAACAGAAAAATGAATAACAAGTTAGAAGTAATAGGAATTGATCACGGCTGGTCAATGATGAAAACCGTAACTCAGGTATTTGTCACAGGTGTAAAGGAGATTACAACTACTCCGGCACTTTTTGGAGATGTTCTTGAGTACGACGGTAAGTATTACAAGATTGGAACAGTAAGGCAGGAAGTGAAAGATACAAAGGTTGAAGATGACAGCTTTTATCTTTTGACACTGGCAGCAGTCGCAAAGGAATTGAAGAAAAGAGGATTGTCAGATGCAAAGGTATTTCTTGCAGTAGGACTTCCACTTACCCGATTTGGAGCAGAGAGAAATAACTTTATTAAATACCTGACCAAGAATAAGCGTGTTGATTTCAGATATGAAAATGAAGCATACCATATTGAGATTGACGATGTGGCGGTATTCCCACAGTGCTATGCGGCAGTGGTTGACAAGATACCGACTATGGCAAAGAAAACGCTGGTTGTTGATATCGGTAGCTGGACAATAGATATTATGCCCGTGATTAACAAGTCACCGGACGAATCAAAGTGTGTTACCGTGCCGAGAGGACTTATTACCTGTATGCGTTCTATCAATGAGCAGTGTGTAAGACAGCTCAACGGGGAAGTTGATGAAACAGAAATCCAGAATATTATGCGATATGGCAGGTCTGATATAGATGATGAATACCTTGCGATTATCAAGGCTGAGATAGAGGACTTTGTTGAAAAGGTATATAACTCAATCCGTGAGTTTAGTTATAACCTTAAAACTACACCGATTGTATTTGTAGGTGGCGGGGCAGTGGTAATGAAGAATTTCAGCAATCACGAAGCAAAGAATATCTCTTATATCCTTGATGTAAAGGCAAATGCCAGAGGATATGAACAGCTTGCCATTATGGGACTGAAAACTGCTAAGAGACTTGCATAGGGGGTAGTCATATGGCACGAAGGCATATTATGGAGAGCACATTCCGACTGAATCTGCTCAATCCTCAACACGCTAAAATCAATGAGGTCATAAAGGGGCTTAATCCAAAGATATATAAGTCAAAGAATCAGTTCCTGATTGAAGCCTGTGAGTTTTATATTGACCACTATGGAGAGGACGATATTCCGTCCAAAGAGGAAAAGAGATATGAACAGTTTGTAACGAGGGACGAGATAGAACAGATAAAAAAAGAAATTGAGTATTCTGCAATGACTGAGGCAAGAAAAGAGGTCATATCCTTACTGGGCGGAGCATTAGCTGGAGTAAAGAACAGCCAGCCTGTAATGGTTGCAAGTCCACAGGAAGATATGGAAGAACAGCCGGAAGATGATGTTATGAATGACGCAGATGTTGCAGGATTGGCAATGGGATGGATGTTGAAAGGAGATTGATTATTATGAGAAGAATTGCAGGAGCCGTAGGAACCGCTATTTTACAGATACTCAAGTGGATACTTAAAATTGTTCTTGGAGCATTAAAGCTGTTCTTAGGACTTGTCAGGTTAGTTCTTCTGCTATTCTGTCTGATAGCAAGAGTATTTCTTTCATTCGTAAGAATGGGAACATTTTGAGGGAGGTGACAAACTATAAATAGTCAAGTGTTTTTTGAAAAACATTTGTGACCTAAAAATGGGTAATTTAACAGACCATCTGAAAATATCGTATTTCAGATGGAACAGATAAATATATGTAAGGTAGATATTAGCGTAGTTTCTGAGCGTTAAAGTCTACATCCTGCCTCTCCAATGCATAGATGACTCTAATCAGTTTCTTTGCTACGTGAGTAATCGCTACCCTGTGTTTCTTGCCTTCTGCACGTTTCTTTTCATAATAAGTTGCAAAGGTTAAGTCAAAACGTATTAAGGGTAAGCAGGCGTTAAGAAGAACGTAACGGAGTTGTGAAGAACCGTGTTTTACCATTCGTCCACCGTGGGATTCTGTTCCAGAATCGTTTATTCCGGGTTCAATTCCGGCAAATGCAAGCATCTGACCGGGATTGGAAAAGTTGGATATATCACCGTATTCAGCGTAAATAACAGCGGATGAAATGGGACCAATACCAGGGATAGACATATAGTGAGGATGTACTTCTTCGATAAGTTTAATAATCTCAGTTTCCAAAGTGTTTATTTCATCGGAAAGAGATTTGTATAGTGTCAATAAAGTGTTTAATTCTAAATCGAATATAGAATTATTGACACCGACAGTGTTAGCAGCAAGCTCTTTAAGACGAAGGAACTGCTGGATAGAAAACTTACCTCTGGAAATACAGCGGAGTTTATCGTAGGAAGCAGAGTTCATACGAGCCATTTTTTCAGCGGAGCCGTAGTTTTCAAGAAGATACAAAGCTGTTTTAGAAAGCCGTTCATTGAAGAATGGTTTAAATTCCGGAAAGGTATGGTCTAAAACATTAGTTATCTTAACAAGATAAAAAGAACGCTGACGAATTAGCCTGTCACGCAAACGAGTTAGTGACTTTAGGGAATAAGCGTGGTAAAATCCTTTTGAATGGGGTTTGTACTCAACGGTAATTAACCACCGGGCTATTGATTCGCAGTCAACAGAATCGGTTTTGGTTCGCCTTAAAGTTGTAGACTTTTTGTATTCCTTGATGAGAACTGGATTAACTTCCATGAAGCTGTGGTGGGCATTCTCAAGGAAGAGTTCAAGATTGAGGGCATAATGGGCAGTTGATTCAAACCCTATTTTTATATCCTCAGGATTGGAGAGAGAATTAAGAGCAGTAAGCAGTTGTTCAAAGCCATCTTTGTCATTAGTGATGGTAAATTTAGAAATAATCTGCTGGTCGGCTGCAGAAATAATGCAACAATCATGTTTGTACTTGGAAATATCAATTCCAACAAAGTACATGGGCATAGAAAAAACCTCCTGAATAAATATTTTAGCACTGTTGTCTTCCACAGAGAATTCGGCTGTGTAATCACGTAAATAAAAACGTCGAGCGTTAACAAACTAATTACCAGTAATAGACGAAAAGCTGTGGTCTGAGTCACCTCCGAACAGTCAAAGCTGTAAAGCTATAGGTACAGATCCACAGTGCTTTAAGTATTATAATGGAGTATTCAATAAAACCCAAGAGTTTGGGAGAAAGGAGAATAATCCATTACCCTCAAAAGAGGATAATTGGATTATACGTACTGATATGTTAAAAAAATTAAGAAAGTTATTGCATTTGCATTAGCATTGACTGGCAGTGGTAATGAGGAAGGGATTAATCCGCTATGGTGGCCTGGAGATGGACCGGCTCCGCAGGTGACAAGCATTTCACTTTATAAATATGGCTGGCTTACAAATGGAAAGTGAACAAAATCGCTGCGCGATGGCCTGCCAAGGCTGTGGCGCAGTTTTTCTACTTTTTCTAAAAAAGGCAGTTGATTACTTCTTGAAAAGTATTTATTGTTAAGTTACCACACAAAACAAAATACACAAGAAAGTTCACTGCCTATGAAAAGAATATCATCTTTTGGCTGCTTCCACAAGCAGTTTTATTTTTCAAATGCACCTCCATGATAGGTAGTTACTGTTGTTACTACTACTTTTTCATGGAGGTTATTTTATGTGCGAATCATATATTAATAAAATCGAAGATGTTGGCAAGCTCAGAAATCTAAAGCCTGGTACAATTCGCACTTACCAGAATAATGTTA
>VOFG01004670.1_pt1 | contig 11326 bp, 31 predicted proteins | sample 5384171 | NCBI WGS metagenome assembly VOFG01 (sample SAMN12384726, study PRJNA508395) | human gut metagenome | isolation source: healthy gut F | host: Homo sapiens | reverse complement strand
TCTTGATGTACTTCGTTCAGTTACGTATTGCTGGTGCCTGTCCTCTCCTGTCCATCCGTCCCTGGGGTGGTGTGGAAATTCTGGAGGCTTGACATATGAAAATAGAAACATACATCGATGCGCTGATCTCCTATGCCACAATGCGAGAACTGAGTCCGGCCAGAGGGTCACGACGTTGCAGTCAACAAGCTTTGGAAATTCTCAGCTGGATGACTATACCCTTCTGATGAGCAGCTGCCAGAGGCTGGAGGAAATTTTGATGGGCCTGCTGGACTACGCCTGTAGCCAGGGCCGCATGTCAGGACAATGTAACCGCTCAGGATCTCTTCGACACCAAGCTGATGGGTGCGCTCACCCCTTTCCCCGGGAGGTTCATGCCGCCTACCGGGCGTTGCAGCTCAGGACCCAGCGGCTGCCACCGACTGGTACTACCAGCTGTGACGAGCACCGCCCCGTTCCCCGCATCGGGCGAGGTTTTTCAACGGTATTATAACGGCATCGTCTACCCCATGGTGATTGAAAGGCCTTTGCCAAAGCTCCTGGACCTCGGGCAGTTCCCCCATTATTTTGTCGGCAGCAATGCCGATCCTGCCCATCGTAGGCGGCTCTATCCCGAGCCACGATCATTTCCAGGGCGGCCGGTACGAATTGCTATGGCCAAGGCCCCCATGGAGCGGCGCCTGTCCTTCCCTGGACTTCCCAGGTGGCAGCTGGCATTGTCAAATGGCCCATGTCCGTCCTGCGCCTGCAAAGCGCCGAGCCGGAACCGCTCATTGCATTGGCCGACCGGATTCTCGCCGCTTGGCGAGGCTATACCGACGAGAAGGCCTTCCTCTTTGCCGAAACGGACGGAGAGCCCCACAACGCCATCACCCCATTGCCCGCAAACGGGGGAAGCTTCTGGAGCTGGATCTGGTCTTGCGCAACAACATCACCACGGAGGAATTTCCCCTGGGCGTGTTCCATCCCCACCCGGAGCTGCACCATATCAAAAAAAGAGAACATCGGCCTGATCGAGGTCATGGGACTGGCGGTGCTGCCCTCCCGGCTGAAGACAGAGCTGGCTGGCTTAGAGCAGGCCATTGTCAAGCGCCGGGACATCCGCACCGATGTCACCCTGGCAAAACACGCCGACTGGGTGGATGGTCTGAAACAGCAGTACGTATTCACCCCCGCCACCACCAGGAAAATCCTCCTGCGGGGAAACCGGCAAGGTCTTCTCCCGGGTCCTGGAGGATGCCGGGTGTCTTCAAACGTACCCCAGAGGGCCAGGCAGCCTTCCTGCGCTTCCTGACCTCTGCCGGCAGTACAGTAAACACGCAAACGCCTGCCAAGTAAAACGCCAAGCCAATCACGGAGCCTGCATGGTATGGGGACAGTCCCCATGCCATGCGCAGGCTCCGTCTTTCGTCCCAAGGCATCGTTCAATACCGTCCAACCGGCGGTTTGACGTTCTCCGGCAGCGGGCACCGGTAACGCTCCCCATGTTGGGCCGCCCGCTCCCCCTCTGCCCGCTGCAGCAGGTCCGGCCGCTGCAGCAGGCGCAAGGCACTGAGCGTCAGCGCCTCGGCAGCTGTGCCCATCCCTTTCAGTCCAATGGGAGAGCAGGAAAATGCCGTGTTCTGCCAGGAATGCCCCATTCCCCAAGCAGGCTGTCGCCACCGTGAGCATCACCGTTGGGACCGCACAGGCCGCGTCTCCCACATCGGTAGATCCGGAGACACATCCGCACTCCTTGGCGTCAAAGGGGTGAACTCTGCTGTCCAGCGGCTGCTGCTCCCAATTCGCCAGCTCCTCCCCTGTGAGAAACGGCTCCAAAGCTCTGGCCATTTCCCGGCGGGTCGGTTCCAGGCCATGTCTGCAAAAATTGCGCCGCCAGCCGGTAGTCCGCCTCCGTCCATACCGGCGCTCCAATTTCCAGGCATTGGTCCACCACCTCCGCCAGCGTCCTGTTGGGTACGTAATCAGAAAACGCCATGGTGATCTCCCAACGCATCTGGGTCTGTGTCATCAGCGCCGCACCCTGGGCAATGTTCACCACACGCTCAAACAGCTCCTGCACCTGGTCCACAGTTGGAGCCCGTACCTCGTATTTGATCACAGCGTGAGCCGGTACCACATTAGGCGCCGTACCCCCGGCATCGGCGTAGGCGTAGTGAACCCGCGCCTCATCCGGCATATGCTCCCCGCAAATAATTGACCCCACATTCATCAGCTCCCGCTGCATCCAGGCCGAGCGTCCCAAATGGGGCGCGCACCGGCATGGGCCGCCACGCCGTCAAAGGTAAGTTGCCCCCCATAATGGCCACATTTCTGGCCGGCACCTGATTCCATGTGCCCGGATGCCAGGTCAGGCAAAGTCTATGCCGTCAAAAGCACCCTGCTCTGGCCATAAACTGTTTGAGCCGGCGCCTTCCTCCGCCGGGCAGCCGAAAGAAAACCACACTGCTGTCCAATCCCTCCTGAACCAGGCAATCCCGAATGGCCATAGCGGCGGCAAAGCAGCCTGCGCCCAAAAGATTGTGTCCCACAGCCGTGGCCCGCTCCCCTGGCGTCCCAGCCTCCCGCTCCGGCCAGGCCGCCCGCTGGCTCAGACCATCCAGGGCATCAAACTCCGCCAGCAGTCCTACCACCCGGCGTTCCGGTTCCGTTGCGGAACACGGCGGTAAAGCAAGTGGGGATACCTGCCACATGAGTTTCAACGGAAAATCCCTCCTTGCTCCAGGGCCCCGCAAAGCGCTGCGGCGATTTCGTCTCACAGTAGGGAGCCCGCATAGGACCAGATATCCTGGGCCAGGAGCTGCTGTCGCCTTCCAACGGCCCACAGCCTGCCTGGCCATTTCTACGTCTGTCATAAATCTTCACTCCTATAAGACCTTGCTGAAAAATGCAGCCGTCCGCTGATTTTTGGGGGCAGCAAACACCTCTTCCGGCGTTCCTCTTCTGACCGTTCCTGCCGTCCAAAAACACCACCCACCTGGTCCGACAGTCTGCGGGCAAATGCCATCTCGTGGGTCACAAGCGTGGTCATCCTGCCTTTTGCCAAGTCTTCCATGACATGCAGCACTTCCTTTACCATTTCCGGATCCAAGGCGGAGGTGGGTTCGTCAAACAGCATGACCTCCGGTTCCATGGCCATAGCCCGGACAATGGCCAGCCTCTGCTTTTATTCCCCCGACAGTTTCGCGGGGATATTCCCCCTTTTTTCTAGCAAAGACCAACCCGCCTCCCAGCAGCGCCATAGCCTCTCGCTCCGCCCGGTCCTTAGGGCCTTTTTTTTTCCAAAATGGGCGCCAGCGTAATGTTCTCCCAGCACAGTCATGTTGGGAAATACATTAAAATTTTGAAAAATCATTCCGATTTTTTTGTCGATACCGGCAAATCTCCAACCTTTACCTGGGATTTCCTGTTGGTGAAAAAGACTTTACCGGAGGTGGGGCGCTCCAGCCAGTTGAGACACCGCAAAAACGTGCTTTTCCCACTGCCCGACGGCCCGATGACCGACACGATTTCCTGGCGGAAAACGGAAATCGACACGCCTCGAAGAACCTCCGGGCTTCCAAAGCGTTTACACAGGCCCTCGGTACGCAGAATCTCCTCAGCCATAGACCATCAGCCTCCGTTCCACCCGCTTCACCAGTCTGGACAGGACCACATTCATCAGGAAATAGATCGCGCCCACAATGGCCAGGGGCTGCAACGCCAAAAAGTGGCTGCCTGTACCGTCTTATAGCTGGTCATGAGCTCTCCCACAAAGAATACCGACGCCAGAGACGTCTCCTTCACCATTTGAATAAACTGGTTTCCCAGGGCCGGTAAAATGTTTCTCACCGCCTGGGGGCAAGATCACCCGCGCCAGCACATGGGCCTCCGACAGTCCAACGCTTCGGGCTGCTTCCCACTGCCCGGCATCCACCGCGCCGACCCCGGCCCGGATGATCTCTGCAATATAAGACGAGCTGTTTACCACCAAAGCGATGAGAATGCACGCAAAATCAGACAGCGCAACCGGAAACAGCTTTGGCAAACCGATCCAAAAGAAATACAGCTGGAGCAAAATCGGTGTACCCCTCAGAATCTCGGTATACGTCTGGGCCAGTGCATGGGCTGGGCGAAACCGGCTCATTTGCAACAGCGCTACCAGGATCCCCAAAGCCGTTCCCAACGCCACAGTGGCTGCCGCCAGATACAAGGTCCCTCCCAGGCCCTTTAAAAATTCTCCTCCGTAGCTCCCCAGGAGCTTCCATATCTTTCCATACCGCCGTCTCTACTCCAATCCCAGGCTTTCTGCATATTCCACCGCCGACTGATACCAGGCCTCCAACTGGCCTGCCTCTTGCAGCTCGTCAATGCAGCCGTTGACAAATTCGGTCAGGCTGTCCGCTCCCACCGGCATCCCCACGGGTACCCTGCATGTCCGCATTCACCGGAAATGCAAAATCCGGTATTGCCAGGCCGCCATTGGCTTCTGCATACAGCTTCGCGGAACCGGTGCTGCAAATGCACATCCGCCTTTCCTCCGCAACCATCAGGTAGCCGTCTGTCATAGAACTCACCAGCTTAAATTCCCGGCAGCTCCCCACCTGCTCCCGGTACAGCGCCTCCTGCACCGAGCCGCTCTGGGTCACCACCACGGCGTCCTTCAGGGAATCTATGGAATCATACCGATTCTCTTCCCTTGCCTCACCAGGAAGCCATAGTCGGCTTCTCCGAAATAATAGCCCTTGGACAGATTCATATTTTCCCCCACGCTCCGGAGAATAGGCCAGAGCAGATATGGCCATATCGTATTTCCCCTCTGACATCCCCGCCAGCAATGCCGAAAATTCCAGAGGGACAATCCGCAGCTCCACACACCCAGCTTTTGCGCCATGTATCTGGCCAGCTCCATGTCCATGCCCACGTACTGTGCATCCCCGGTTTTAGAGGGATCGATGAACTCAAAGGGAGCAAAATACGGCTCCGTACAGACCTCTATGTAGCCCCGCTCCTGTATCGCCTGCAGCCTGTCTTCCTTATGGTGCCGGGATGCTGCACACGCTGTGCAACAAAGGGTCAGGCACAAGCAGAGGAAAACAGATACGCCTCTGCGCAGGGGGAAACGGGATACGGGTCAAAATGTTCATGACGGTTTACTCCTTTCTTTACTTCATTAGTCAGCTAATTCAAGCTGCACAAACATCATACCATTTGTCCGGGAATCTGTCAATACTTCTGCCAGAAAATTGGATAATTTGTGAAATCGCAACAGATGAAGGCATCTTGCTACCGCGAAAATATGGTAGTTATGTACAGTATTGGCGGCGTTGCAGACGCCGCCCTTTGCTACCAGACAAACGAAAAAACGCTCCCCACCGTGCAGAAGCTTGCATCATCAGAGATTGCAAGTCCGCACGATGGGGAGCACAAGATACCTTCCGCACCAGCATAAATGGTCCGGGACGGTCTATGATTCAGGTTTCGCGCCTTCCAGTGATAGAAAATAAAACCCACTCGGCAATATTGGTGGCGTGATCAGCAATGCGTTCCAGGTATTTGGCAATCATCCAGCAGATCCAGGTAATATTCTCCCTGGGTGCTGTCCTTGGCAATGAAGTCAATGAGCCGCGTTTTGGTCACCACGAACAGTTGATCCACCACGTCATCATCGCCGATGACCTTCCGGGCCAGGGCCTGGTCCCGCTCCAAAGCTCGGACGGCCTCCTTCACCATAGAGATGGCGGCAGTGGCCATGGTGTGCAGGGTTTCATTGGTCTGCTCGTGCCGCCCCTGGATGAACTGGGCAATCTCCGCAATGTCCGTAGCCTGATCCCCAATGCGCTCCATGTCAGAGATCATCTTTTCAGGGCGGAGGAGATGGTGCGCAGATCCCGGGCCACCGGCTGCTGTTGCAAAGCAGCTTCAGGCACAGATGCTCAATGGACCGCTCCATTTCATCAATTTTGCTGTCGTCTGCTATGGCGGCCTTTGCCATGTCCCCGTCGCCCTTGGTGGCCGCATCCACTGCTGCAGCGATCGCAGTCTCGCACAGGCCCCCATGGTAATGAGATCCGCGTGCAGCTGTTCCAGCTGCTGGTCAAAGCGATTGCGCATCATCCAAACCTCCCTGTGATGTAGTCTTCGGTTCGTTTATCGAGGCATAGAGAACAGGGACTCCGTCAACCCCAAACTCCACCATCTCCCCAGGAGGAAAGAAAGCGGTGCGGTCGGAAATCCGGACCGCCTGCTGCATATTGTGGGTGACAATCACAATGGTGAACTGTTTTTTCAGCTCCGCCGCCAGGTCTTCAATTTTGGCTGTAGAGATGGGGTCCAGAGCAGATGTGGGCTCATCCATCAGCAGCACCTCCGGCTCCACCGCCAATGCTCGGGCAATGCACAGCCGCTGCTGCTGACCGCCGGAAAACCCCAGTGCGCTTTTTCAACCGGTCCTTCAGCTCCTCCCAAATGGCAGCCTGGCGCAAGGACCGCTCCACAATCTCGTCCAGCATGGCCTTTTTCCGCACGCCGTGGTCCTAGGACCGTAGGCGATGTTGTCATAGACGCTCATAGGAAAGGGATTGGGCTTCTGGAACACCATCCCCACCCGGCGGCGCAGCATTCACATGACGCTCCCGTAAACGTCCTCCCCATCCAGGAGCACCTGCCCCTCAATGCGGCAGCCCTCCACCAGGTCATTCATCCGGTTCAATGTCTTCAGCAGGGTGGATTTTCCACAGCCAGGGCCCAATGAAGGCCGTAATTTCCTTTTCCGGCATGGAGATGCTCACATGCTTCAGGGCCTGAAATCACCGTAAAACAGGTTCAAGTCCTTGACTTCCATCTTTGCCCGCCCCAGGGGGCGGTTATTTACAGTTTGTTCCATGTTCATTCCTCCCTGGTCTTCATGCTTCGCCCTTCCCCGGGTCAGCCGTTTCGCCGCCAGGGCAGACAGGGCATTGATGCCAATGACCAGGAACTAGCAGCACCACTGCCGTGGCGCGGGCCTGGTCCACATACAGTCCCTCCGTCATCAGGTTATACATGTGGACCGACAGGGTCCGGGTGGACTGGAATAGGGGCGCAAACAAATCCTTCCAAAAGCGCCGGTCTTTCCAATGGCCAAATTGGCCGTGCCGGGAGCCGGAGGTAAAGATCAGGGCGGCGCTCTCTCCCACAATCCGTCCCACGCCTAAAATCACACCGGCCAAAATCCCGGGCATAGCCGAAGGCAGGATAACCCGGAATACCGTCCGCAGCCGCCCCGCGCCCAAGCCAAAGGACCCCTCCCGGAAGGAATCCGGCACAGACAAAAGGGCCTCCTCCGTGGTCCGCAAAATGAGGGGCAAAAAATCATAATGGCCAGGGTCATGGAACCGGCCAGCATGGAAAAGCTCCAATGACAGGCAACATTGAAAAAATACATAGCCGAACAGCCCATAAACAATGGGAGGGAATCCCGGAAAGGGTCTCGGCGGTCAGACGGACCAGCTTTACCAGCTTGTTGTCCCGTTTGGCATACTCCGCCAGGTAAATGGCTGCACAGACGCCAATGGGTACCGCCACCAGGAGGGTGAGCAGCGTCATGCAGACGGTGTTGACCAGGGCCGGCATCATAGACTGGTTTTGGGTGGTGTATTTCCAGGCAAACAGGTCCCAGCTTAAATGGGGTACGCCGGTCACCAAAATATATCCAATCAAGATGACCACGGTCAGCACCGCCAGAGCCGCCGCCAGCCGCACCAGGGCTGTCAAAATCCAGGAAATCACATACTGCTGCCTGGAGGAAGCCATGATTTCCGCCGCCGTCCGCTTCCTCTTTTCAGAAAGATCCGGGTGTTTCTCCGACATGGCCTTCATCTCTGATCCCTCCGTTTCAAAAGTGAGAAGCAAGTGTTGATGATGAGGATAAATACAAACAGCACCACACCCGTAGCAATCAGGGCCCGGCGGTGGAGCCCGGAGGCGTAGCCCATCTCCAAAACCACGTTGGCCGTCATGGTCCGCAGACCTTCCAGAAGGCCCCTGGGCATAATGGGCTGGTTACCGGCAATCATAATGACCGCCATGGTCTCCCAATGGCCCGGCCCACGCCCAAAATGACGCCGGACATCACGCCAGAGGTCGCCGCAGGCAGCTGGGCAAAGAACACACCCGCTCATGGGTGGCGCCCAGAGCCAGGGAGCCTTCATAATAGCTCTCCGGCACCGCCCGAATGGAGGTCTCCCGCCACTCCAATGATGGTAGGCAAAATCATCATTCCCAGCAGCAGGGACGCCGTCAGCAGACCCTTGCCAGAGGAGCCGGTGAGCTTCTGCACCATGGGCACGATCACCACCAGTCCAAAGAAACCATATACAATGGAAGGAATTCCAGCCATCAGGTCCACTGCAGGTTTTACCACCCGGTACAGCCCCTTGGGGCAAAAAGCGGGCCAGATAGACGGCCGTTAAGAGGCCGATGGGCACCCAATGAGGATGGCGCCGGCTGTGACATAAATGCTACCCACAATCATGGGAAAAATGCCGTAGAGGTCCTTAGAAGGCTTCCAAACCTTCCCGAAGAAGTTCCCCAGGCCAATCTCCCCCTATGGTGGGAATGCCGTTGCCCAACAAGTACGCGCATATGAGCGCCACCGCCGCAATGGACACGCAGGCGGTCAGCAGGAAACACCACGTGCATGACCTGCTCCTTGTTGAAAACGGACAGCAATCTGGATCGTTGACGCATAACCTATCCTTTCTCGGCGCAAAACGCCCCGCCGCAAGTGACCGCGACGGGGCTGGTACGGATGTTAGCCCAGTTCGGACCAGTTGGTGGTGTTGCCCAGGAAGATGTTCCGGATCTGCTCTGTGGTGAGGCCGGTCACCGGGTTGGCCTCATTGACGATGACGGCAATGCCGTCCATGGCAATTTTCACCGGGGTCAGTCCTTCCGCCAGTTCTTCCTCTTTCCAAGTCCCGGGAGCTCATGCCAATCTCGCAGGAGCCGTCCATGGTGGCGGTGATGCCCGCACCGGAGCCGGTCTGCTGCACATCAATGGTCACGCCGGAGTTGAGATTCATATAGGCTTCCGCCAGCTCCATCATCACGGGCCCACAGAGGGTGGAGCCGTTGATGGACAGGTTCCCAGTCAGGCCGGAGGCGGTGTAAGCCTCAGCATTTCCCTCCCACGGCGATGTACTTCTCGCCCAGGATGGCTTGGCCGTCGGCGCTCAGAATGAACTTCACAAAGTCCCCTCCCCAGGTCGGTAGCTTCTCTTCCTTGTAGCAGATGTTGAAGGGGCGGAGACGGTGTAAACCGTTCTTCACATTTTCCACAGTTCCCTCGACACCGTCCACGGCCACGCCTTCACGGTGCCAATCCAGGAGCCCATGGAGATATAGCCAATGGCTGCCTGGTTACCGGCCACAGTCTGGGTGACCACGGCGGTGGAGTTGACCACCTCGGCAGTCTGCACCGTAGCGTCCACCTCATCGGCGTCCACCACGCCCATAATCTCCAAAATGCCCCCCGGGTTCCGGGCCCTCCTCCCGGGAGATCACGGTAATGGGGCGTTCAGCCCATTGGCTTCCGAGGCGCCCTCTGATTCTGTGGGGCTCGTCGCCTGGTTCACCGTGGGGGCAGTAGTGGGCGTCGTCTCTGTCTCCGTAGTAGAAACAACCGGCCATCAGGCCCAAGGTCATGAACCCCGGACAGTGCCAGGGCAGCAATTTTCTTGTAAATACGCATATTCATTTCCTTTCTTTCTGGCAAGGGTAGTATTTCCTGATTTGCCTCTCGTTATCAGATTTCAGGGTACGGGCCCCATTGTAAAACGCCCCGGTAAAATTCCCAAGCATGTTCCTGTAAAAGCCGTTAAATGCCCCTTTCCGGAGCCAAGCTCCCACCACATAAAAAAGGACCTGCCCTGTGGGGCAGGCAAATCGAGTGTTCCATGCGTCCTGTCTGTATCATCAACGTGACACAGCATCCGGAAATTTCAATCTCGATTGCCCCACCACATGGCAGGTCCTGTTTTGATAAATGGATTCTTTGCCAGACCAAGGGCAGCATGCAAAGCCATCTGCCCCTATTCCCAAACTGCCTCCGTCATCACACCGTCCATCTCGTACAGGGTATCGCAGAGGATGCGGGTGTCATCGGGTTGTGGGAAGCAATCAGGATGGTCTTGCCCTGCTCCTTCAGCTTCAAACAGCTCCTGCATCTCCGCCACGCCGCCCTTGTCAGGCCGTTCATGGGTTCATCCAGAATCAGGAAGCTCCGGGTCCTCCATCATAGCCTGGGCTAATCCCAGCCGCTGGCGCATGCCCAGGTACTTTCCCACGTGCTTCTTGCTGTCGGGTCCAGGCCCACGGTGGCCATGGCCCACCGGATTCTCCCAGTTCGCTGCCGGGCTCCCATGAGATAGCGCAAATTCTGATACCCGGAGCAGTTGGGCAGGAAGCCCGGCGTCTCAATGATGGCCCCACCCCTTAGGAACCCGCTTGCCGTCTCATGCGCTGCCCCAGAACCTCAATACTCCCTCCGTCACGAAACGGGCCGCAAATACACTTAAACAATACGGTTTTTCCCCGAGCCGTTTCGTCCGATGATGCCGTGAATCTTCCCTGTTTCAAACAAGCCGTCACGTGACTCACCGCCACAGTCTCCGGAAACCGCGGTCACATCCCTGTATGACAATGGCATGTTCCATTTCTCCACTCCTTCTCCGTCTCCAAATTGCACCGGTGAATGGTTCCCACAATCAGAATCCCCAGCAGGACGCTGAGCCCAACGGTCACCCCACTGCAAAGCCATGGAGGGTAGCCCCTTCTTGGTTGGGCTGGCCCATAAGGCTGAGGTTCAGCCACGACAAGGGCGATATCCACAGCAGCTTCCGGGCAGCATACGGCGTATGCGCCGTGATCACAACCAAAAACGGCAGCAGCGCAAAGCTGGTCACAACCGCAAGCCCAATTCCCTTCTTCAGCCACAGGTTGCATAAAATCATGATTTCTCCCAGTAGGAAGCTAACCCCCACCATCATGCCAAACACCCAGGCCGTAGCCGCCAGGGCGCTACATTTCGCATACATTCATACTCCAGTCCCACACCCCATACTCTGGTGAAATACCGGAGGCGGCTACCGTAGTGAGGACCGGGCCCCAGTCCCATCCCCCACTCCAGCCGAGGTAAAAGAAAGATCCAGGTCAGGACCCAGAGAAGCAGCGTAAACACCAGACAGGCAAGGAACAGATACAGCAGCTGCCCCGCCGCCCAGATTCGCTTACCCACCCGCTGGAGCACAAACTGCTGCTGGCGGCTGCGAAGGGGGCGTCTGACAGCAGCAGCACAAAGCCCAAA
>VOFG01003939.1_pt1 | contig 11342 bp, 18 predicted proteins | sample 5384171 | NCBI WGS metagenome assembly VOFG01 (sample SAMN12384726, study PRJNA508395) | human gut metagenome | isolation source: healthy gut F | host: Homo sapiens | reverse complement strand
CGCCAGCCGCCGTTCTTCGGATGCTGGCGCTTTTGCTTGTCGTTTTTTCGGGAATTTCCCCGAAAGGTGTCGCTCACCGCCTTCATTTCGGTTCACCCGTCAACCCGTGAATCGAAATGGAGGTACATAATGCAGAAGATCAATCTTCGGGAACTGTATCCCGATGTGTATAAAACCGATGTCTTTGTGGACGTGGCCGAGGAAGTCGTGGCCGCGATCCGGGGCCAGGAGCAGGACGATGCCGCCTATGAACGCCGGAAGTTCCGGCACAAGGCCCACTACTCTCTGAACCGGGAGGATGGCATTGAAAACGATGCCCTCAACCGGCCACTCACCCCGGAGGAAATCCTGGAGCAGAAGCAGCTACGGGAGGAAGTGTACGCTGCGCTGATGCAGCTGACCGCCATCCAGGCCCGGCGTATCTACGCCCGGTTCTACCTGGGCATGACGGTGGCGGAGATTGCCCGGATCGAGGGTGGCTGACCGCCGCCGTGTGTGGGAGAGCATCCGGCGCGGGCTGAAGAAGCTGGCGCGGTTGCTGGATACGGCCCGATAACCTGACCGCCGCATAGCGGCAAAAAAGTAGCCGGTGGGGGATTTTTATTCCTCCACCGGCTTACTTATCCTCTAAATGTTCATCGGGGTCAACCCCAGCCGTCTGCACCATCTCTTTCAGCTCATCAGTCAACGCGCGGGTTGAGTTTAACAGCACTTTTCTGGCAGCCGGAGGGCACGAAAGGTAAAGCTGCCGCATATCGTTGGCGGCTTGCTCATCTTCTGGCAGATCGAGATTCATCAGGGAATCTAAAGATAAATTCAAGACTTTGCAAAAAGCGCGCAGAACCTCAAAGGAGAAGGATTCTTCACCCCTCTTTCGCAGCCTTGAACGTGCTTTAGAGAAACGTGGCTCAGATCTGCGAGTTCCTGCTGCGTCAGTCCTTTTTCCTTACGCGCTTTTTGTATCCTTCGTCCCAGCTCTTTTATCAGTTCCATAGGCACTATCGTCTCCTTAATCATATTTTATCGTGCCCATTTCCTTGCAGGAAGAACCTCATAAAAGGTGTTTTTGAGTGCGATAGTACCTATTTTATTGTGCTTGTAAGGAGCTTGCGCTGTCCGCAGCTTCTATGAAGGGACAAGGCAAAATATTTTTTTCAAATAAATCGCAGTACAGACAGGACAAATCGCCTGTTTTTGTCATGGCTGTCAAGAAGGAGCTTTTCTTTCGCTGACCTTTGACAACTGAATACACGGCAGAACAGGTACATAACCCGCGCATGAGCGAGTGCAGGACGCCGCGAAGATGGAGCAGCCAGGAGGTGATGGACAAGCTGTTTCGGAGCGATCAACGTCCCTGTGACCCGGATGGTGGCATATCCGGCGCGATGAGGGCGCGGGGGCTTAAAGATACTTCCTCACGGCCCGCCAAAGACTTGGGGGGAACCCTGCGGCGCACGCTACGAACGACGCTGCGGAGTTATGACAGCCGCGCCAGCGGAGACCTGTTCTGTCCCCGGCGTCAGGGATGTGTGGCAAATATGACGAGTAATCCGAACAGAATAACAGTAGCCGCACCAGGTTTTTATCCGAAGATTTCTTTCAGACTGGTGCGGCTGTTTAAGTATTAAGATATTAAGGAGGCGAGAGTGATGTTTGAAAAATTCCATCGAGGTGACATATATTCGGCTGATTTAAGCCCTGGTATCGGCTCCGAACAAAGTGGCTCTCGTCCTGTACTCATTCTTCAAAACAATGTGGGAAATTGTTTCAGTCCTACGATTATTATTGCAGCAATTACCAGTGTAAGCAAAAAAAGCAGAAAGTTCCCCACGCATTACCACTTAAATGACAGATGCGGTTTGGTGAAACCATCTGTTGTTATGCTGGAACAGATCAGAACAATCGACAAGTCGAGGTTAAAAAACTATATTGGTCATCTAAACAAGGATGACATGGAAAATATAAACAAGACGCTCTTGTGCAGTCTGGGGATTACATAAAAGTGCCGAAAGGCCGTATCATTTTCAGGCTGTGCAAGTAGAGTTATAATTTCGTTAGGAATTGCGGAGGTGATTCTGAATGGAGAATATCCAGAATAAAAGCACATTGATTCCTTCAGATGAAATCCGGTCAGAAGAACTTCTGGCGGAACAAAAATTTGAAGCGTTTATCACTTCGCTGGCACATATCATCGAGAAATATGGTATGAGAGTGCTGGGCGAGGTTGACGGAGCTGCGTGAGAATCGCAGCTTTACATAGGATATTTTCCAAAAGTAAATTTTGGAGGTATGAATTATGAACCGATATGGAAAACGCTGTGTTTTGTATCCGAGGGTCAGCACAGAGATGCAAGTGGACGGATACAGCCTGGAAGGTCAAAAAAATATGCTGACACGATTTGCGGATCGTGAGGAAATGATCGTTGTTGATACTTATGAAGATGCCGGTAAATCCGGTAAATCCATTGAGGGACGGCCTGCCTTTCAAAAAATGCTCAGAGATATTGAGGATGGCTTGGACATTGACTATATTTTAGTGTATAAGCTGTCACGGTTTGGCCGTAATGCAGCAGATATACTTAACTCTTTGGAGTTGGTTCAATCTTATGGTGTAAATCTGATTTGCATAGAAGAAGGGATTGATTCCTCTCAGACAAGCGGAAAACTTTTGATTTCTGTACTATCTGCTGTGGCTGAGATTGAGCGTGAGAATATTATCGAGCAGACGATGAACGGGCGGCGCGAAAAGGCACGGCAAGGTGGATGGAATGGTGGCTTTGCTCCCTACGGGTATACACTGGAAGATAACAAGCTGATGATTGAAGAAACAGAGGCTGTGGCAATACGGAAGATTTTTGAATTATATACTTCATCGGAAATCGGTTTGGGTGGTATTGCGAATCAGTTGAACTTACAAGGTATACGGAAAATTCCGAGGCAGAATGGCACATTAGAGGATTGGACAGGACATTTTATTAAACTGATATTGGATAACCCGGTTTATTGCGGTAAAATTGCCTATGGACGGAGAACGAAGGAAAAAGTCAAAGGCACAAAAAACGATTACCAGATGAAAAGAAATGACGATTACATTCTGACAGAAGGACAGCATAAAGGAATCGTTAGTGAGGAGGTATGGGAAAAGGCTCATGCCAAGCGTCTTAGAACCGGAGTAAAGCAACCGTCAAAAATTGGGCGGGATCGAGTTCATTTGTTATCAGGTCTGCTGAAATGCCCGGTTTGTGGAAGTCCCATGTATACGAATAAACACGCATGGACAAATAAAGATGGCACTTACAAAGAAATTTACTATTATGTATGTAGTCGGAATAGGATGGTCCGGGGTAAGCATTGTGAATATAAGGCGATGCTGAAAAAGACCGATATTGAACCGATGGTCATTGAGGCAATTCGTGAGATCGTAAGGAATGAGGAATATGCCCAAGCCATTAAAAAACGGATTGGCGTTCAGATTGACACGAAAGCAGTGGATAAAGAACTGGAGGGCTATCAGGCAAAGCTGAAGGAAGTTGATCTGAATAAAACAAGATTGGAACGGGAAATTGACAGTCTCCCTGCTGATGCAAAATATCGGGAACGAAAGCTCCATGATATGACCTTGCGGTTAGATTCCCTATATGATGTCATTGTTGAGCTGGAGGAAAAAATCGAAGATGCCAGATTTCGGCGAGATGCAATTAAGCAGCAGGCAATTACTCTTGAGAATATTTACAAAATCATGGTGAATTTCGACTGCGTTTATAATATAATAAATGACGAAGAAAAGAGAAATGTGGTCACAGCCTTGATTAAGGAAATTGAAATTTACAGTGGCAAATGGCGCAGCACAGTGCTCTTAAAAAATGAGTTTACCGTTGCCCGGGTGCGTTGGGAGTTGGAAGAATACACCCTCCTGCGCAGGAAAACTGGGAGGGACAAAAAATGATCGTATCGACCAAGGGCCGCTTCGCACGCGCTGCGGGTGATGATCGACCTTGCCGCGCACAACGACGGCAGGCTTTGTGCCGTTGGCGGAGATTGCCGAGCGGCAGGGAATTTCGGAAAAAAATATCTCGAGAGCATTCTCGTCGTGCTCAGCCGGGCGGGCTTTTTGCAGTCTCTGCGCGGCAAGGGCGGCGGCTATCGCCTCTCCCGCGCGCCGGAGGAATATACGGCGGACGAGATCGTGTGTCTGGCCGAGGGAACGCTTGCGCCGGTGACGTGCATGAAGGACGGCGAGAGCTGCGAGCGCGCCGGACAGTGCCCGACCCGCCCCATGTGGGGCCTTGACCGCGTCATTACGGAGTATCTCAGCCGCTGGACGGTGGCCGACCTCCTGAAAAATGCGCAGGAGATGCAGCCATGAGCCGCGTTCTGACGGCGATGTCCGGCGGCGTGGACAGCGCGGTGACGGCGGCGCTGCTTCTGGAGGCCGGGCATACGGTCGGCGGCGCGACGATGGCGCTGCACGAATACGCCCCGCAGGAGCTGGCCGACGCGAGACGCTCGGCGGAGCGCCTCGGTATCGAATTTCATATTTTCGACTGGCAGGAGGGAATTCTTCCGGCTGGTGCAGAAGCCGTTTATGGAGATCTATCAGGCCGGCTGGACGCCGAATCCGTGCGTGATCTGCAACCGGACGGTCAAATTCGGCCTGTTTCTGGACAAGGCGCTGGCGCTTGGCTATGAGAAAAATGGCGACAGGGCATTATGCCCGCGTCGAATGGGACGCCGGCAGCGGACGCTGGCTGCTGCGGCGGGCAGAGGACGCGGCGAAGGATCAGAGCTACGTCCTCTACAGCCTCACGCAGGCGCAGCTTTCGCGCGTACTGCTGCCGATGGGCGGCATGACCAAGGATGCCGCGCGGGAGAAGGCCGGGCGCTGGGCCTCACCGTGGCGCACAAGCACGACAGTCAGGATATCTGCTTCGTTCCCGACGGAGATTACATGCGATTCTTGACAGAGCATGGCGTCCGGCCGCAGCCCGGCCATTTCATCGGTCTGGACGGGCGGGACTTCGGCCCGCACCGCGGACAGGAGGCGTACACGCTGGGCCAGCGCCGGGGGCTGGATATTCCCTACGGCACGCGCATCTACGTCGTCGCCCAAGCGCGGAAGCGATGTGGTGATCGGCCCGAACGAGGCGCTGTTTTCGCGGCGTGTGCAGGTGCGCGACCTCAACTGGATCCCGTTCGACGTGCCGCCGGAGGGCCTGCGCGTGCAGGCCAAGCTGCGCTATACGCCGAAAACGGCGGAATGCACCGTCCATCTGACGGAAAAAGGCGCGGAGCTGTGCTTCGACGAGCCGCAGCGGGCCGTCACGCCGGGGACAGGCCGCCGTGCTCTACGACGGAGACACGGTGCTGGGCGGCGGAACGATCTGCGGCGCGGACGACCGATTGCGCGGGCCGCGTAGGGTGTTGGAAGAATACACCCTAAGGCAAGGATTGCAATTTGACCGGCCCGCAGGTATAATATACAATAATCAGCTCCGCGCAGATACGTCCGGCTCTTTGGCAGCCTCTGCGCGGCTGTGTCGAAGCCGGCTCCGCAGAGAGAAAAAAAACAGCCGAAGGGAGGCTGCCGGAATGCTGGATATCACCATCTTTGCACAAAGCTCCCCCACTCCTGTGGGGCATTGCGGCGGCGCTTTTCGTGCTGTTGGCGGTGCATTTTACCGTCGGCACGCGGCTTTTCCGCCCGATGCGCGGAACGCTCGAATGGATCCAGCGGGTCGACCGGCCCCGGCTCCATTTCGGTTATGCACCGGAGACGCTGGACGGCTGGGACGTCCTGTATGTCTTTTTGATCGCGGCTGCGGCGGTGGGCTGCTGTACCATTGTGCCGATGACCCTGCTGCGGGCGCAGCCGGGCGTCGGATGGATGGATGTTGCGGATGTGCTCCTGCGGTATTTTCTCGCACCCGTCGTATCCAGCAGCATGGTCTATCTGATCGGGCGGCGGATGACGGATATGAGCGGCGTCGCGCTGATCGCGGCGGCGCTCCTGCTGTTCAACTATGTTGCCGCGCGGTCGTACAGCGCGCCGTTCATGCTGACGGCCCTGGCGGCCCTGCAGGAATACCGGCGGAAAGAACGCTTTTCCTGGCTGGTGCTGACGGCGGCGGCCATCGGTGTCGGCACATATGTTTCGCCGGAGATCCTCTGGTTCGGGCTGGTGCTGTGGATCCCGCCGCTGGCGCTCGAAATTCTGCGCTTTGCGAAATTCGGAAGAGCGGCGGTCGTCCCCTATCTGCTGCCTGTGCTGTTGGGCCTGCCGCTGATGACGGCGCTGTTCGCGCTTTTGACGCAGGTGCCGGGAATGGTCGTCGCGTGGCAGCATCCGATCCCGCGCTATACGGTGGAATATTTCTGGCGGCTCCGGCTGAAAATGTGGAAGGAGCTTCTGACGCTGCCGACCGGTGAGCTGCCGCAGATGGGCTTTGTCGATCCGCTCCTGCTGCTGTATGGGCTGGGCGCGGCGGTCTCGACGCTCCCCTTCGCCATCCGGACGCGCGACCTGCTGCTTCAGACGCTGATCTGGTATTTTGCCGGAAACACGGCGCTCTGGGCGCTGGGCGTATCCACACCGGCGGTCGGCTGTCTGCCGCTGATGGTCTGCGTCTGGGACAATTGGGACCGGCGCGAGGGAACACTCAACGCGACGATCGGCGCGGTCTTTCTGCTGTGCGCGGCAGTCGCCGGAAGGGTGCTGCTGTTTCTCAGCGGTATGTAAATTTGCGGAGGATTCCGCGGAAATAACAGGAGGAACTGAAAAATGATTGCATTGGCATGTGACCACGGCGCGTTGGAGCTGAAGCAGGCGATCATGCGCCATCTGGACGCGCGCGGACTTGCGTATAAGGATTTCGGCTGCTATGACCACACGAGCTGCGACTATCCGACTTTGCCGCACCGGCCGCGCGGGCGGTCGCCTCGGGCGAATGTGAGCGCGGCATCGTCGTCTGTACGACCGGCATCGGCGTGAGCATTACGGCGAACAAGATCAGGGGCATCCGCTGCGCGCTGCTCAGCGATCTCATGTCTGCGCGCCCGACCCGTGAGCACAACGACACCAATATGATGGCGATGGGCGCGGGCGTGGTCGGCGAAAAGCTGGCGCTCGAGATCGTGGACACCTGGCTCGATACGCCGTTCTCCGGCGAAGCGCGCCACCAGCGGCGCATTGACAAGGTGATGGCGCTGGAAGCAGAATAAAGGAACCTCTGAATAAATCCCCGACCGCGGACGACGGATCTTTTCCGCCAATCCTGCGGTTTGAAAAACGAGAAATACATACAGTATTCCCACGTTTTTCAAACCTTGTCTTGACGAAAAATCTCTCGCCGTCCACAGCCGCTGATTTAATCAGAACTTCCTAAAATAAAACCGCACGCACCGGCGCGGGCCGGGTCGTGCGGTTTTTCCCAAACGGGTATTGTCAAAATCAGGTGTGAATGGAGAAATGCGCCTTTTATGCCGCCGGACTGCGAACCGCCCATCGGGCGGCGGCTCGACCGGCAAAGGCGCGGAAGCGCTCCCGCGCAGGCGGCGCGGACTGGCCTCAGATCTCGAAATCGACGGCGCCTCGCGCCTCGCGAATGGACTTGCACAGCGTGGACACCGCCACATGCCGCGGGTCCTTCTTATAGCGCTCCAGCGCCTCCAGATCGTCGAAGTCCGCGATCAGGCAGGCGTCGTAGTTGTTCTTTTCCAGAACGTTCACGCCGACCTCCATCCGGCGGATCTCCGGGATCACGCCGTCGAGCGCCTTCAGCCCGTTGAGGAACCGGTGCATGTTTTCCTCTTCCCTTCGCGGAATTTCCACATGATAACGTGTCGGATCATTTTCAAAACCTCCGTATCGGATTTTCGGCCCTCCGGCTGCGGAGGGCGCGGATATTACTTTTTGATGCGGTACTCGAAGTTCTCGAATACCAGCCGCGTGCCCTCGGTGATCCCGTCGGGCAGCAGCGCAAGCGCCGTCCGGCTCTCTGCGCCGTCGTCGGAGACCAGCACCGCGTAATCGCCGTCGATCTCCCGGACGGTCCGTTCAAACGTCATATTTCTCGCCTCCCGGTGTCCAGTTTACCACAGACGCGCGTATTTTGCATCTACCAAATCTGTTTTGAGGTGATTTTATGAAACGCATCGCATCGTTTGTCCTTGCCGTCCTGCTGATCCTGTCGCTGTGCGCGTGCAGCCTCCCGCAGGCGAAGCCTGCCGAAGAGCCGATTGATGAATTGGAGCTGGTCGAAGAGGCGGCGGAGGCCGCAGAAGCGGAGGCTCCGGAGGAACTCCCCATCATGCCGGAGGAAACAGCGCCGGAAGCGTCCGAACCGGAGGCGCTTCCGCCGGAAGAGACGGAACCGGCGGCGGAGACTGCGGCAGAGGGCGCGGAGATGCCCGACCCAGTGCTTCCCGAGGAACCGGCAGCGCCGGAGGAAGCGCCCATCCCGGATGCGCCGTCGGAGGTGCAGCCGGAGAACGCCGAAGCGGCGGAAATGCCGGAGCCGGAGGCTCCCGAGCGCACAGAGGCGGCTCAGACGCCCGCCGACGCGGTGCCGGAGCAGGAAGCTCCGTCCGGGAGCGGGACCGCGCCCGCCGGGGATGTGTCCGGCAGCTCCGGTCAGAACAGCTCCGGCGGCTCCGTCACCATTCCCGAGCCGGAGACCGGCGGCGACCTCGTCTGGATCCCGACGCATGGCGGCACGAAGTATCACCGCAGCGCCAGGTGCAGCAACATGATCGACCCCATTCAGGTCAGCCGTGAGACTGCCATCGCCAACGGCTTTACGGCCTGCAAGCGCTGCTATTGACCGGCTTTACCCATTTTTACTTGCCCCACAGCAAAAAAGTACGCTATAATGATATAAAGCATTTCTTAATGTTTTGCTGTGTACGCCCTGCGCACCGGCAGAAATTACGATATGATACGAGGGGGTAATCACATGACCAACAAAGTCATCACCATCAGCCGTATGTTCGGCAGTGGCGGACGCACCATCGGAAAGGCCGTGGCCCAGCGGCTCGGCATCCCCTACTACGATAAGGAGCTTGTGGATGCCGTTGCAAAGGAGAGCGGCTTCTCCCACGAATTCATCGAGGAGATCGGCGAGTACGCCTCCGTCACGAGCAGCTTCCTGTTCAACATCGCCGTTTCGTCCCATCCCATGGGCCTGATCGATACGATGTCCGTCTCGGACAAGCTCTATGTCTGCCAGACGAATGTTATCCGCGACCTTGCCGACAAGGGGCCGTGCGTGATCGTGGGCCGCTGCGCCGACTACATTCTGAAGGACCGGCCCGACTGCCTGCATATCTTCATTCACGCAGATATGGAGCACCGCGCTGCGCGTGTGCGTGAGCGCTACGGCGAGACGAAGCAGCCCATGGAAAAGCGCCTTCAGGAGAAGGACAGCAAGCGTAAGATCTATTACAAGCACTACACCAACCGCAACTGGGGCGAGGCGCAGAATTATCACCTCTGCCTCAACAGCGGCCTGATCGGTGTGGACAAATGCACCGACATCATCTGCGACGTTGCGGAGATGGTCTGAGCCAGAAAGTCAGCGGCCCGCCGGACGACGGGCCGCTTTCGCTCATACCGGCGCTTCCCGCGCCTCCAGACGGGTGAACAGCGCCGTCAGCGCCGCTTCCAGCTGCGCAGGCTCCGCGTCGGCGTAGCCGAGGACGATGCTTTTCTGTGCCTGCGGCGACGGCGCGTCGAGGTAGAAATCCGAGAGCAGCGCGTCGGGCAGGCCGGACTGCCGCAGAAGCGCCCGCAGCGCCTCCGGCTCCGGGGCGTTTTTCAGCTCCAGAACGAGGTGCAGCCCGGCGTCCGTGTCGTGGACGGCGCACTGCCGCACGGCCTGCGGCGTATGCAGGACGGAAAACAGCTGCGCACGGACGGCGCGGTAGTGCTTTTTCATCCGGCTCAGATGCTTTTCGAAATAGCCCTCCGCCAGAAAGCGCGTCAGCGTCATCTGCTCGAAGCTCGGGACGGTGCAGCTGTAGAAGCCATCGCCGCCTGCCACTGCGGCAGGAGCGTGCGCGGCAGGATCATGTAGCTGATGCGCAGCGACGGCGCGATGGTCCGGGAGAAGGTGTTCATATAGATGACGCGGCCGCTGCGGTCCATGCTCTGGATGGTCGGGATCGGCAGGCCGGAAAAGCGGAATTCGGAGTCGTAGTCGTCCTCAATGAGATACCGCCCCGGCTGCGCCGTGAGCCAGCGCATCAGCGCCTGACGGCGCGTGATGGGCGTGACGGTGCCGGTCGGATAGTGGTGCGACGGCGAGATGTGCAGGACTTCCGCGCCGCTTTGCTCCAGCAGCTCCGGGGATCACGCCGTCGGCATCCATGCCGATGGGCCGGACGGCGACCTGATTGGCCTGATAGACGCGGGCGATCTTCCGATGGCCCGGATTCTCCAGCGCATAGACCCGCCCGTGGCCGAAAAACTGGATCAGCAGATTGTAAAAATACTCCGCGCCCGCGCCGATGTAGACCTGCTCGGGCGAGACGTGGACGCCGCGCTGGCGGTACAGCTCCGCTGCGACGGCCTGCCGCAGGGCCGGAAGGCCCGCGTCCGGCGCGGGCCGCAGAAGCTCCTGCCGCCGGTCGAGCAGAACGCCGCGCATCAGCCGCGCCCAGACGGAAAACGGAAAAAGCTGCGCGGAGCGGCTCTGCGCCGTTTCCGGCTCCGGGGCTGCGCCTCGGCTCCGACACGCGCGGCGGAAGCTCCTGCGGCGTCAGCTGCTCGACGAAATAGCCCGCGCGCGGGCGCGAGGTCAGATAGCCCTCGGCCAGCAACTGCGCGTAGGCCGTCTCCACGGTCACGCGGCTCAGCCCGAGATGCTCTGCCAGCGCCCGGCCGGACGGCAGGCGGCTCCCGCCGGGAAGCGCGCCGAGAGGATGTCCGCCTTGAGCGCGCGGTAAAGCTGTTCATAAAGCGGCGACGCGCCGCTGCGGTCAAGCGTAGGTCTGCATAACGATCTGGCCCTATCAAATAATATTTTCTGGCTGTTTCATTCATACCAGAACGTGCTATGATACTAGCATATCCCAAAAGAGAAAAAAGCAAGGAACGCCTTGCGGAGGGATGCTATGAAACGAAATCAGATCTATAAGCTCGTTCTTACCGCTCTGCTGGCGGCGCTGACCTATGTCATGACCAGAGTCGTTCAGGTCCCGACCGTGGGCGGCTATACCAATCTTGGCGACAGCATGTGCCTGCTGGCCGGACTGGTCCTCGGGCCGTGGTACGGGCTTCGCGGCCGCGGGCGTCGGCAGCGCGCTGGTCGATCTGCTGAGCGGCTATGCGCACTATGTTCCCGGCA
>VOFG01001039.1_pt1 | contig 11347 bp, 15 predicted proteins | sample 5384171 | NCBI WGS metagenome assembly VOFG01 (sample SAMN12384726, study PRJNA508395) | human gut metagenome | isolation source: healthy gut F | host: Homo sapiens | reverse complement strand
CGATGGAGGTGAGCGTCCCTCTCCCGAGGAGGTCTGGGCGGCGCTCAACGCGGACAACAAGGTGTCCCTTTACGCAAACATGAACGGCGAAGTCAAGCTGTTCAACAAGAATTTAGGCGATTGAGGAGAACGATATGAACGAGCTTGAACTCAAGTACGGCTGCAATCCCAACCAGAAGCCCGCGCGCGTCTTTATGAAAAACAGCGGCGATCGCCCTTCACCGTTCTGAACGGTAAGCCCGGCTACATCAACCTGCTCGACGCCTTCAACTCCTTCCAGCTCGTGCGCGAGCTGAAGGAGGCCACGGGCCTGCCCGCCGCGGCGAGCTTCAAGCACGTCTCTCCGCGGGAGCGGCGCTCGGCCTGCCGCTCGACGAGGTGGACAAGCAGATTTACTTTGTTGAGCCTGACGAGGCCCTTTCGCCCATCGCCTGCGCCTACATCCGCGCCCGCGGCGCGGACCGCCTTCTGCTCCTACGGCGACTGGGCGGCGCACTCCGACGAGTGCGACGCCGCCACCGCCGAGAATATCTCAAAGGGTGAAGTCTCCGACGGCATCATCGCCCCCTCGTTCAGTGAGGAGGCGCTCGCCATCCTGAAGAAAAAAGGGCGGCAAGTACAACATCGTGCAGATGGACCCCGCCTACATTCCCGCCCCGCAGGAGCAGAAGGACGTCTTCGGCGTCACGTTCGAGCAGGGCCGCAACAACTTCAAGATCGACGAATCCCTTTTGGAGAACATCGTCACCGAGAATAAGACCCTTCCCGATGACGCGAAGCGCGACACGATCGTCTCGCTCATCACGCTCAAATACACGCAGTCGAACTCCGTATGCTACGTGAAGGACGGCCAGACCATCGGCGTGGGCGGGGGCCAGCAGAGCCGCATCCACTGCACCCGGCTGGCAGGCAGCAAGGCGGACAACTGGTATCTCCGCCGCCACCCGAAGGTGCTCGCCCTGCCGTTTGTGGACGGTATCCGCCGCCCCAACCGCGACAACGCCATCGACGTCTACATCTCCGACGAGTACGAGGACGTGCTTGCTGACGGCGCGTGGCAGCGCGTCTTCAAGGGAGCGCCCCGAGGCGCTGAGCGCGCAGGAGCGCAAGGAATGGATCGCGCGCCAGAGCGGCGTGACCGTCGGCTCCGACGCCTTCTTCCCCCTTTGGCGACAATGTTGAGCGCGCGAGAAAGAGCGGCGTTTCCTTACATCGTCCAGCCGGGCGGCTCGATCCGCGATGATAACGTCATCGAGACGGCGAACAAATACGGCATCACTATGGCGTTCACGGGTATGCGCCTGTTCCATCATTAAGCAAGGAGGAATTTCTCCATGAAGCTCATGGTCATCGGCGGCGGCGGCCGCGAACACGCCATCATCAAGAAATTAAAGGAAAATCCCGCGGTCGAGGTCATCTACTGTCTGCCCGGCAACGGCGGCATCGCCGCCGACGCGGTCTGCGTCAGTGAGATCGGCGCGAAGGACATCCCCGCACAGGTCGAGTTTGCCAAGGCGCACGGGATCGACTACGCCGTTGTCGCGCCGGACGATCCCTCGCCCTCGGCGCGGTCGACGCGCTGAGCGAGGCGGGCATCCCCTGCTTCGGCCCCGACAAAAAGGCCGCCGTCATCGAGGCGAGCAAGGCCTTTTCCAAGGATATTATGAAAAAGTACGGCATCCCCACGGCGAAGTACGAGCTCTTCACCGAGGTGGAGGCCGCCTGCGCCTATATTGAGGCGCAGGGCGCGCCCATTGTCGTCAAGGCGGACGGCCTGGCGCTCGGCAAAGGGCGTCGTCGTCGCGCAGACGGTCGAGGAGGCGAAAGCTGCCGTTCGCTCCATGATCGAGGACAAGGCCTTTGGCCAGAGCGGTGCGCGCGTCGTCATCGAAGAGTTCATGGAAGGCCCCGAGGTCTCCGTTCTGAGCTTTACCGACGGTGAAACGGTCATCCCCATGGTGTCCTCGATGGATCACAAGTGCGCGCTGGACGGCGACAAGGGTCCCAACACCGGCGGCATGGGCACGATCGCTCCGAACCCCTACTATACGAAGGAGATCGCGGCGGAGTGCATGGAGACGATCTTCCTGCCCACGATCCGCGCGATGAAGGCCGAGGGCCGCCCCTTCAAGGGCTGCCTGTACTTCGGCCTGATGCTCACAAAGGACGGCCCGAAGGTCGTGGAGTACAACTGCCGCTTCGGCGATCCCTGACGCAGGTCGTGCTGCCGCTTCTCAAGTCCGACCTGCTCACGGTCATGCAGGCCACGACGAACGGTACGCTCAAGGACGTCCCCGTCGAGTTTTCGACCGATTCCGCCTGCTGCGTCGTCCTCGCCTCAAACGGGTACCCCAAGAAGTACGAGAGCGGCTTCCCCATCACGATGAGCGAAGAGGCCGCCGCGCACACTTACGTCGCGGGCGCGAAAAAAGACGGAGACAGGCTCCTGACCGCGGGCGGGCGCGTGCTCGGCGTCACCGCTAAGTCGCCCCCACACTGAGCGCGCCGTGCAGGAGGCCTACCGACTTGCCGGCGAAGTGGAATTTGCCAACAAATACTGCCGCAGCGACATCGGCCGCAAGGCCCTTGCCGCGCAGAAGGAGAAAGAATAATGGTATATAGAGTCTGCGTGGAGAAAAAGCCCGGCCTTGCGCCAGAGTGTGCGAGCCTGCTGTCCGACTGCCGCTCTTTTCTGAACCTCACGGGCCTCACAAACGTTCGCATCTGGAACCGCTACGACGCCGAGGGCATGGACAAAGACCTTTTGACTATGCCTGCACCACCGTCTTTCCGAGCCGCAGCTCGACCTGACGAGCGAGGAGGCCGACGCAGAGTTTGGCGCTGCCGCCGCCTTCGCCGTCGAGCCGCTGCCCGGCCAGTTCGACCAGCGCGCCGACAGCGCGGCCCAGTGCATCCAGCTTTTTGAGCCAGGGCGAGCGCCCGCGCATCCGCACGGCGAAGGTCTATGCGCTCTACGGCACGCTTTCGGAAAAGCCGACGTTGAGGCCGTCAAGCGCTATGTCATCAACCCCGTCGAGAGCCGCGAGGCCACGCTTGCAAAGCCTGAAACGCTCGCTGAGAACCTTTCTGAGCCCAAGAGCGTCGCCTCGGTCGGGGGCTTTACCGCGATGGATGAGGCCGCGCTCACCGCGCTCCTTTCCTCCATGGGCCTTGCCATGGACCTTGACGACCTCAAGACCCTGCAGGCCTATTTCCGCGACGAAGAGCACCGCGACCCCAGCGTGACCGAAGTGCGCGTCGTCGATACCTACTGGTCCGACCACTGCCGCCACACGACCTTCTCCACGCACCTTGACGAGATCACGATCGACGATCCCGCCGTCAAGAGCGCGTATGAGCGCTACCTCGCCGCGCGCGAGGAGGTCTACGGCGCAGAGAAGGCCGCCAAGCGCCCCCAGACGCTCATGGACATCGCGACCATCGGCACCAAGACCCTCAAAAAAGCGCAGCTTCTGCCCGAAGCTCGACGAGAGCGAGGAGATCAACGCCTGCTCCATCCAGATAGATGCCCGCCAAGGTGAACGGCGAGGAGCAGGACTGGCTGCTGATGTTCAAAAACGAGACCCACAACCACCCCACTGAAATTGAACCCTTCGGCGGCGCGGCCACCTGCATCGGAGGCTGCATCCGCGACCCGCTCTCCGGCCGCGCTTATGGCCATCAGGCGATGCGCGTCACCGGCGGCGGCGACCCGCGAAAGACGCTCGCGGAGACGCTTCCCGGAAAGCTTCCCCAGCGAAAGCTCGCGCAGACCGCGGCGGCGGGATATTCGTCCTACGGCAACCAGATCGGCCTTGCCACGGGCCATGTCGCCGAGCTCTACCACGAGGGCTACATTGCCAAACGCCTTGAGTGCGGCGCGGTCGTCGCCGCGGCGCCCGCCCATAACGTCGTGCGCGAGCGTCCCGCCCCGGGCGACGTCGTTATCTTGCTCGGCGGCCGCACGGGCCGTGACGGCATCGGCGGCGCGACCGGTTCGTCGAAGAGCCACGATATGAAGTCCCTCACCACCATGGCGAGCGAGGTGCAGAAGGGCAACGCGCCCGAAGAGCGCAAGATCCAGCGCCTCTTCCGTGACGGCGAGGTGACGCGCCTCATCAAGCGCTGCAACGACTTTGGCGCGGGCGGTGTCCGTCGCCATCGGCGAGCTTGCCGACGGTCTCGAGATCGATCTCGACGCCGTGCGCAAGAAGTACGAGGGTCTGACGGCACCGAGCTTGCGATCTCCGAATCGCAGGAGCGCATGGCGGTCGTTGTCGCGCCGGAGGATGAAGAGGAAGTTCATCGCCGCCGCGCAGAACGAGAATCTCGAAGCCTACCGCGTTGCAGTCGTCACCGAAAGCCCCCGTATGGTCATGCGCTGGCGCGGCGAGACGATCGCCGACCTCTCGCGCCTTCCTCGATACGAACGGCGCGACGAAGCACGCAAGCGTTGCGGTCGAGGCGAAAAAAGAGCGCGGCAGTCTCTGCGCCCGCGACGCTGCGCGAGATGGCGGGCAGCCTCAAGAGCGCGTCCCGCCGCGGCCTCACCGAGCGCTTTGACTCCACGGTCGGCTCGTTCTCGCTGCTCATGCCCTTTGGCGGCAAGACGCAGCGCACCCCCTCGCAGGCGATGGCGGCGCTGCTGCCCGTGCTGCCGGGGCAGACGACCGAGCAAGGCAGCGTCATGGCATGGGGCTGCGACCCCGACGCGATGAGCGCCGACCCCTACACGGGCGCGCGCGGCGCGGTCTCACACCTCGGTCGCCAAGATCGTCGCCGCCGGTGCGGACTATCACAAGGCATATCTCACCTTCAGGAATTTTTTGAAAAGCTCCGCAATGAGCCCGCGCGCTGGGGCAAGCCCTTCTCCGCGCTGCTCGGTGCGCTCGATGCCCAGCTCAGCTTTGGGCGCCGCCGCCATCGGCGGCAAGGACTCCATGTCTGGTACTTTCCTTGACCATGACGTGCCGCCGACGCTTATCTCCTTCGCCATCGCGCCCGTGCTGGCAGGCGAGATCGTGACGACGGACTTCAAGAAAGCCGGCCACGGCGTGTACCTCTTCTCCGGCGAAACGGCCGAGGAGCAGAAGTCTGCGTGGGAGCGCTTCACCGCGCTTGCCCGCGCGGGCAAGGTCGAGAGTGCATGGGCGGTCGAAAAACGGCCTTGCCGAGGCCGTCTTCAAGATGTCGCTCGGCAACGAGATCGGCTTTGCCGCCGAAAAGACCGCGCTCGACTGGTTCGCCCATGCCCGGCGCGATCATCGCCGAGCTCAATGAGGACGTGTCCGGCGCTGCGCGCATCGGCGCGACCACGGCGGAAAAGACCATCGTCCTCGGCGCGACAGCGCGAGCATTATCGAAGAGCTGCCGGCCCTGAACGACGCCGTGCTCGAATCGGTCTACCCGACGAAGACGCAGACGCCGGCACGGTCGAGTGTTTACCTGTGAAACGGAGACGCGCGCCACGCCCGCCGTCAAGGTCGCACGCCCGAAAGCGCTCATCCCCGTCTTCCCCAGGTACGAACTGCGAGTATGACACCAAGCGCGCACTGATGGAAGCGGGCGCAGACGCCGAGCCCTTCATCATCCGCAACCTCACAAGCGCCGACGTTGCTGACAGCGTCGAGCGCTTTGCCAAGGCCGTGGGCGAGCCGATCATCGTCATTCCCGGCGGCTTCTCCGGCGGCGACGAGCCGGACGGCAGCGCCAAGCTCATCACGGCGTTCTTCCGCAACGCCGCCGTCAAGGAGCAGGTCACCGCCTCCTCGAGCAGCGCGACGGCTTGATGCTCGGCATCTGCAACGGCTTCCAGGCGCTCATCAAGCTCGGTCTCGTTCCCTATGGCAAGATCATGGACACCGACGCTGATTTCCCCGACGCTCACCTACAACGTCATCGGCCGCCACCAGTCCCGTCTGGTCCGCACGCGCGTGTGCTCCAACAAGTCCCCTGGCTTGCGGGTACGAAGGTCGGCGACATTTACACCGTGCCCATTTCCCACGGCGAGGGCCGCTTCCTCGCCTCGGAAGGAGCTTGTCAAGACCCTTGCCGCCAACGGCCAGATCGCCACGCAGTACGTAGACCTTGACGGGTGTGCTACAATGGATGCAGCATTCAACCCCAACGGTTCGATCTGCGCCATCGAGGGCATCACTTCGCCCGATGGCCGCGTGCTGGGCAAAATGGGGCATACTGAGCGCATCGGCACGCAGCTTTACCGCAACGTCCCCGGACGCTACGAGATGGAGCTGTTCACCTCGGCGGTGCGTTACTTCAAATAATTTAAGAAAGGAGCAGATCCAATGGCTTACTACTATCCGGAACCGTCCCACACCTTCAGCGAGTATCTGCTGGTGCCCGGTATACACGTCCGAGGACTGCATTCCTGACAACGTCTCGCTCAAAACGCCCTCGTGCGCTACCGCAAGGGGCAGGAGGAGTGCCCCATCAGCCTGCATATCCCCATGGTATCGGCGATCATGCAGTCCGTTGTCGAACGACACGCTGGCTATCGCGCTTGCCAAAGGAGGGCGGAGTTTCCTTTATCTACGGCTCTCAGTCCATCGAGAGCGAGGCCGAGATGGTGCGCCGCGTGAAGAGCAGCAAGGCGGGCTTTGTGCCCTCCGCCTCCAACCTGACAAGCCTGAGCACACGCTTGCCGACGTGCTTGCCTCAAGGAGGAGAACGGTTTCTCCACCGTCGCCGTCACCGAGGACGCAACGCCCAACGGCAAGCTCCTCGGCATCGTGACGAGCCGCGATTACCGCGTCAGCCGCATGAGCACGGACGTGAAGGTGGGCGAATTTATGACGCCGCTGGAAAAGCTCATCACCGCTCCTGCGCAGACGACGCTGAAGGAGGCTAACGACATCATCTGGGAGCACAAGCTCAACGCGCTGCCCATCGTGGATGAAAACGACCACCTGCTCTACTTCGTCTTCCGCAAAGACTACGCCGAGCACAAGGAGCACCCCCTTGCGCTTCAGGACGACAAGAAGCGATACCTCGTCGGCGCGGGCATCAACTCCCGCGACTATGCCGAGCGCATCCCCGCGCGCTTGTGGAGGCTGGCGCGGATGTGCTGTGCATCGACTCGTCCGAGGGATACTCCGTCTGGCAGAAGAAGGTCATCGACTACGTGCGCGCGAACTACGGCAATACCATCAAAATCGGCGCGGGCAATGTCGTCGACCGCGACGGCTTCCGCTTCCTCGCCGAGAGCGGCGCGGACTTTGTCAAAGTCGGCATCGGCGGCGGCTCCATCTGCATCACGCGCGAAACGAAGGGTATCGGCCGCGGCCAGGCCACCGCGCTCATTGAGGTGAGCGCCGCGCGCGACGAATACTTCCGCGAGACCGGCGTGTATGTCCCCATCTGCTCCGACGGCGGCATCGTGCACGACTATCACATGACGCTCGCGCTCGCCATGGGCGCGGACTTCCTGATGCTGGGCCGCTACTTCGCTCGCTTCGACGAATCGCCGACGAACAAGCTGCTTGTCAACGGCGTGTACGTCAAGAATACTGGGGCGAAGGCTCGAACCGCGCGCGCAACTGGCAGCGTTACGACCTCGGCGGCAAGACGGGCCTTGCGTTTGAAGAGGGCGTGGATTCCTACGTCACCTACGCGGGCTCCCTGCAGGATAACGTCGCAAGAAGCCTTTACAAGGTCAAGTCGACCATGTGCAACTGCGGTGTGACGACGATCCCTGACCTGCAGAAGAACGCGAAGCTCACGCTCGTCTCCGCCACCAGCATCGTCGAGGGCGGCTATCACGACGTCACCCTCCGCGCCACGAACGCCAGCAACAACTAAACAGCGCAAAGAACAACAAAAAGCGGTTCCCAAACGGGAACCGCTTTTTTATGGTTGCTTACTTGTAGAACGTCACGCACGCCTGCGAGGCGGTTTTGCCGTCCGGCTTGACGATGCCGATGCGGCACGTGCCGTCATCGAGTGACTTCTTGTAGACCGTCAGTGCCTCACCCTCGAAGCACGGCGTTGAGTAGTGTAGCTCGACCGATTGAATATTACCGCTCGCGAGCTCCTTTGCCGAAAAGCAGTCGAGCAGCAGGCGTACATAGGCCACGTTGTTCATGTGGTGGCCGAGGTCGATGTCCGTCGACCGCACGGCGTAGTGCGAGAAGAGGTCGGCGTCCTCAAACTTTTCATGGAAGCGCTGCAATTTTTCGGGGATGGCCGTCTCGGCAGGGAAGGGGTAGTCCTTCGGGAAGCCCGAGTCGCCAAAGCGGATGATCTTCTGCTCCGGTCCTAAGATGGCCCACTCGGTCTTGCCGCGGGCAATGACCGCCTCACCGCGCGAGAGTGTGTAACTGCGGTACGTGCGTACGTCGCGCTCGCTGCACGCCTCCGCCCACGTGCGCACCGTGAGTTCGTCCATCAGGTACGCGCGCTCAAAGAGATTGACGCGCGTGTGGACCGTGAGCCAGAATTCACCCTTTTTTCGCCATCGCGCTGCTGCCGACGCCCAGCGCCTCCGCGTGCTGCGCTGCGATGCCCTGAAAAATCGTAAACGCCGCCAACGGCGACAGCGCGCCCGACGCGTCACAGTAGTCGGGCGTGACGGTAAGACGTTTTTCAAAAATGCTCTCCATGCAGTTCTCCTTTGAATTTGTCGTTTTCTTAACGATAAGTATAGCATGGAATTGGTATCGCCTCAAGCGGACAAATTTGATCGTTCGTTAAAATGTTACGCACATTGTCCCCTGCGCCGTGCAGGGAATGCGAATAAGGGAGGGATATCTCTTTTCAAAAAAGAGATATCCCTCCCTTACACCCTCCCAGAGAAAATTTCCATTGCAAGCGAGCAGCTCAAAGAGCTGCAATGCTTGCCGATTGCACTTCCTGCACGCGGCGGAGCCGCGTTGGGTGTTGCTATACGATTTGCCTCTGCTTCTATTATCCGCTGCCACTCTGCCAGTCTCATAGTAGTGCCGCCTAATCACCGTCTAACGGGGTACCCATCAATGCGGCGAGCGCCAGCAATGCCACATTCGGTAAGCAGTCTGCCGCCGAGGTAACGTCACTCGCGCCTCACGATAGTAAGGCGCGGTTGATACCTGTAACGACTTGCAGAAGATTCATGGCGAAGCCATGTACACCGCACCCGCACTGCGCAGCGCGTGCAGCTCTTCGAGATCAAGACTGCCAATGTGCGGGGTCGAGGGGGAAGGCCCCTCGCGTTCTCTTGGGGATTGAAAGGGGCCATTCTCTCACGTGAGAGAATGGCCCCCTTTATTCGCACTCCGACACAGGGAATAAGGAGCAGCACTTTGTGCTGCAATTTTATTCCGATAAAAAATTCTATCGTTATCAAGCTCGTGTCCGGCACCTGCTTTGAACCGCGCGATGAGATCGTCGACTCCCATCCCCGCGCGTTCACTGCCCGCGACGTCGAGCACAATGTGCCCGTCCGCCATCATCAGTGTGCGGTTGCCGAGCTCAAGTGCCTGATGCATGTTGTGCGTGACCATCAGGCAGGTGATGTGACTTTCCGCCACGACGCGGCGGGTGAGGTCGAGCACCTTTTCCGCCGTTGCGGGGTCGAGCGCCGCGGTGTGCTCGTCAAGAAGTAAGAGCTGCGGCGGCACCATCGTCGCCATCAGCAGCGTGAGCGCCTGACGTTGGCCGCCGGAGAGCAGGCCCACGGGGTTTTTCATGCGGTCCTCAAGGCCCATGCCGAGCTGCTTGAGCTGCTCGGCGAAGAAATCCTTGTCCTTCTTGCTGATGCGGCTGAACGGATTGCCGTGCGCCGCGCGCAGGTACGCGAGCGCAAGGTTTTCTTCGATCGTCATGCTCGGCGCGGTGCCGCGCAGGGGGTCCTGAAAGAGACGCCCGATGCGGCGGGAGCGCTCGTGCTCGGGCATGAAGGTGATGTCCTTGCCCGCGAGCGAAATGCTGCCCTCGTCGGCATAAAAGCTGCCCGCGATGGCGTTGAAGAGCGTCGACTTGCCCGCTCCGTTCGAGCCGACGATGGTGACGAAATCGCCCTCGTCCAAATGCAGGGAAAGGGAAGAAAGCGCCTTTTTTCATTCACCGTGCCGGGGTTGAAGGTCTTGGAGAGATTTTGAATGTCCAGCATCTTACACGCCCTCCTTATTTCTGGCAGCCATTTTGCGCTTCTGGAATGTCGCCCACTTCTGGATGCTCGGCGCGGCAATGGCCAGCGCCACAATGATGGCCGTCAGGAGCTTCAGGCACTCGACGGGCACGATCTTCGTGTAGAATACGATGGCGTAGATGAAGCGGTAAACGATCGAGCCGAGAATCGCGGCGATGACGCCCTTTTGACGCTTCTGCGCCCGAGCAGCGTCTCGCCGATGATGAGGCAGGCGAGGCCGATGACGACGATGCCCGTGCCGGAGTTGATGTCCACAGTCTTCTGATACTGGCCGACGATCGCGCCGGAGAGCGCCGTGAGCATGTTGGCAAGGCACAGGCCGACCGTGATCGTGAACGACGGATTCAGGACGAGGCACGCACCATGTCGGGGTTATCGCCCGTGGCGCGGATGGAAAGACCCATGCGCGTGCCGAGAAACAGCACCAGCAGAAGACCGGCCAGAAGCGTGACGAACGCTGCGAGCAGCAGCTCGTACCACTCGCCGCCGATGCCGGTCTCGCGCAGCATCGTGAAGACGGTCTTGCCGCCAAGCAGGCTCTGGTTGGATTTCCAGCCCATCGCCATTAAGTTGATGGTGTAAAGGCCGGTGTTCGTGACGATGCCGGCGAGGATCGACGGCACGCCGAGCTTCGTCTGCAAAAACGCGGTGACAAAGCCCCGCGCACGCGCCCGCGAGCATTGCGGCGAAGATGGCGAGGACAGGGTGTCCCGCGGCCGTCACGGTGACGGACACGGCCGCGCCGAGGACGAAACAGCCGTCAGTCGTCAGATCGGCGATGTCGAGGATGCGGTAGCTTAAAAACAGCGCCATCGCGACCAGCGCGTAGAGGAAGCCCAGCTCAAGGGCGGTCTGCGTGATGATGAGCATGGGGAAATTCTCCTTTCAGGCCAATTTCCCCCGACGGAAGGTCGGGGGAAAGGCAGTTCATTTGCGGGGAAGTGATGTTTCTTAGTCCTTGGTGGTCGTGACCTCGACGACGGTGCCCATGCTGTCGAAGCAGGAGTAGTCAAGGCTCATCGCGGCTGCGGTGTCGGTGTTGACGGTGATGATGCCGCCGTCCATCAGGTAGTAGTCCTCCATGGCGTCCATGCCGTCGGTGATGGCGGAGTAGGCGAGGTCGGCGGTCTTGGCGCCGAGGTCGGTGTAGTTCACGCCGCAGGTGGCGTAAGCGCCGTTGCGGACGAAGGAGTCAGCGCCGGT
>VOFG01002272.1_pt1 | contig 11391 bp, 21 predicted proteins | sample 5384171 | NCBI WGS metagenome assembly VOFG01 (sample SAMN12384726, study PRJNA508395) | human gut metagenome | isolation source: healthy gut F | host: Homo sapiens | reverse complement strand
GTCTGTTTATGATTCCCGCCTGCTGGCCATGTGCTGCTTCCACAGCCCTGCCACGGCATTTGCAACTGTAAAACAGCTGCTTTACGGACTTACATAGACTGCGGATTTACATAGCGCCCGCCCGGAACGGATGCCAAAATGCAGATGCGGACCGGTGGAATAACCGGTAGATCCTACTTTCGCAATGGTCTGTCCCTGCTTCACAGTCTGGCCTTCCGATGCCAGGAGCTGGGAACAGTGCATATATACGGTGTATACACCGCCGCCATGACTGATCATGATGTAATTTCCCGCGGAATAGCTGTAGGTAGATACTACAACCGTACCGGATGCCGCTGCCGTGATAGCTGCCCCGGTGGATGCCGATATCAATTCCCTGATGGTTGCTGGACGCTCCTTTGGTCGGAGAGGTTCTGCCTCCGAAGCCGGAGGAAATCCGCCCGCTGGACGGACACGGCCACTTAAAGCTAATATTCCCAAGACTGGCAACATTATACGAAGCGGCTTTATCGGTCGCGGAAACTTTCTTTCCCTGCTGCCTCCGCCTTTTTGCGTGCTTCCTCTTCTGCCTTGCGGGCCGCCTCGGCTTTCTTGCGCTCTTCCTCTTCCTTGCGCTTAATCTCTGCCTCGATCTGCTTGATCTTATTCTCCTGAGCTGCCAGGTCTGCGTTATACTGGTCTACCTGACTCTGGGCGGTATCGATCTGACCGGCATAGCTCTGCATTTCCTTATTTTTCTGGGCGCGCAGGGTCTTAACCGATTCCTGTTTTGCCTTTGTTTTCTCCCTGCATGGTAAGAAGCGCTTCCCGGTCATCCTTTAATTTCTGTTCTTCTTCCGCAATCGTCTGGCGGGTTGCCTCGTACTCATCCATCTTTTTGCGGTCATAATCGGAAATTTTGTTGATATACTCTGCCCGGTTCATAAGCTGCACCATATCTTCGGACTGAAACAGCATGTCAATGTAGCTGGTATTACCCTGCTCATACATATATTTGATGCGCAGCTTCATATCGGCATACTGCTTATTTTCCGTCTCCTTGGCCTGTTCCAGGGCCACACCGGTATCGGCAATCTCCTGTTCCTTGTTTCCTATCTGGGTGAAAGCTGTTCCAGCTCCCCCAGCTTTGTCAGGCTGCCGTCCAGCTCCTTTACATACGCTGCCGCATCATTCTTTAAGCCTTCCAGGTTCTTGATGGTAGCCTGTACCTTTTCTTTTCTTCCTCAATGGAGCTGACCTTCTTTTTTTTAGCCGCCTCCACATCCTGCTTCGTCGCGTAGGCCGTCTGGAATGAGGACATGGCAAGCACCGTGCCCATCACCGCAGCCAGCATACGCTTCTGCATTCTTTTCCATTTGTTTCTATGCATCATTACACCTTCATATACTTGCGGATGGTGAAAAAAGCTTCCGAAAATCCGATTCCCACACCAAGGATCAGGGCTGCGCCGATCATCAGGCGGATAAATCTGTCCAACCGGAACAAAGTAAAACAGGTTAGACAGCATATGGAACCGCTCAGACAGATATACGATTCCTTTTGTATAGAGGAAATAGTTTCTACTAATGGAATCAACGCGCCGATCAGTCCGATCATCACGCCCTCCACAATGAACGGAGCACGGATCATGAAATTGGTGGCACCGATGAGGCGCATGATCTGGCACTCCTGTCTGCGGAATGCCGCAGCCACCGAGATAGTGTTGTTGATCAGGAACAGGATACTGCCAGAAGCACACCAATGATCAGGAAGATAACACACCGATCACCCGGTTGAATCCGGAAAATCCGGCCACCGCCGAGTTGAATAATTGACCTGGCGCACGCCGTCCAAACTCTGCAGATAAGCAACCAGCTCATCCTGCTGGGTAATATCGTTTAAAAAGATTTCATAGGAAGCGGAACCCGCCAGAGGATTGTCCTCCGCAAAGCCCTCGGCCAGCTCCTCGTGGCCTGCAAAATACTCTTCCTTAAAAGAATTCCAGGCATCTTCCGCGGAAATGTAATACATCTCCTGATTTCCGGGCGCTGATGAATGACTTCACCCAGCCCCTGAATATCCTGCTCTGTCATATCTTCATCAAACAACACCGTAATGCCCACGGTACTCTCCACATGCTTCACCATATACTGATGTTGGCAATGATGGAAAAAAACAGGCAAAACAAAAAATACATGCAGAAATCGTCGCCACAGAAGCAAGCGAAAACCAGATGTTTCTGCATATATTCTTCATGCCCCTTTCATGCAATACCAGAATGTACTAATCTTCACGGTCCGATCCACCCTTTCTCTCGTCACTCACCAGACGTCCCTTTATTCAGGGTGATGACACGTTTGCCCATCTGATCTACAATTTCCTGACTGTGGGTTACGACCACAACCGTAGTTCCAAGCGCGTTGATCCGCTCCCAGAAGCTTCATAATTTCCGTTGCGTTCTCATGGTCCAGGTTTCCCGTCGGCTCATCGGCTAAAGTACCTCCGGACGGTTGATGAGGGCGCGGGCAATGGCCACACGCTGCTGTTCTCCCCGGAAAGCTGATGCGGAAAGGATTTGTACTTGGAGGAAAGTCCCACCAGCTTCAGCATGCGTGGAACCTCTTCGCGGATTTTTCTGGGGAAGCACCTACCACCCGCTGGGCAAATGCTACATTTTTCAAATACTGTCCGGTCCTTTAAAGCCGGAAGTCCTGAAACACCACGCCAAGACGGCGGCGGTATTTCGGTATGTACCGGCGCGGCATCTTCTGAAGGTCCATATCGTTAACGATGATGCGTCCCGATGAAGGCTCTGCCTCCTTTTCAGCAGAAGGCGGATCAGGGTTGATTTCCTGATCCGCTCCGTCCCATGATAAAGACAAACTCTCCGTCCTGGATGCGGATGTCAATGTCCTTCAGTGCCTTGCTTCCGTTGTCGTATGTTTTGCTTATATTACGAATTTCTATCATGATTAATAGTCCAGGTTCTCCATGTATTTCATGTACTTTACAACCATCAGCGCGATCTTGAAGGTGATGGCATCCTCAAAGACACGCAAATCCAGTCCGGTGCTCTTCTGGAGCTTGTCCAGACGGTACACCAGGGTGTTTCTGTGGATGTAGAGCTGACGGGATGTTTCTGATACGTTTAAGCTGTTCTCAAAGAATTTGTTGATGGTGGTTAAGGTCTCCTCGTCGAAATCATCCGGCGATTTGCCGTCAAAGATCTCACGGATGAACATGCGGCACAGCGGCAGCGGCAGCTGATAGATCAGGCGGCCGATTCCCAGGGTTCCGTATGCAACCACGTTCTTGCCGTTATAGAAGATCTTGCCGACATCCAGGGCCATCTTTGCTTCCTTGGGGCAGGATACTTCCTTGATGTCGTTGACTACAGTACCGTAAGCCACGCGCACCTTGGTCATAGCCTCAGAGCTTAACATGTCGAGATGACGCTGGCGGTCTTCTCCAGATCCGCGTAGTCCTCGTTCGGCTTCACTTCTTTTACAAGAATGATGTTCTTCTCATCCACCGCGGTGATAAAGTCTTTGGTCTTGGTGGCAAACAGGCTGCGGACGGTCTCAAGGGCGTTCACGTCTTTTTCCTGCTTGGTTTCAATCAGGAATGACCACTCTGCGCACGTTGGTCTCAATGTGCAGCTTCTTTGCGCGGTTGTAGATATCTACTAACAGCAGGTTGTCAAGAAGCAGGTTTTTGATGAAGTTGTCTTTGTCGAAACGCTCTTTGTAGGCTACCAGAAGATTCTGGATCTGGAACGCTGCCAGCTTGCCTACCATGTAGACATCATCACTGCTGCCCTTGGCCAGCAGAATGTACTCCAACTGATGCTCATCGAACACCTTGAAGAACTGATATCCCTGGATTACCTGGCTGTCTGCCGGTGATTCCACGAAAGGAAAGAATGGAATTTTCGTACTCTTCCGCCTCCGGGAATGTGGAAGCCAGCACCTTTCCTTCCGTATCACAGATACACAGATCAATTCTGGTGATCCCTTCAGTCCATCAATGGTTGTCTGAAGAATCTGGTTTGAAATCATAATATTCACTCCTTAATCCTAATTTCGTAATACCGCCCCGTTTTGTAAAATCGCACAAACCTGAAAGGACCCATATCGTATATTTTAATGCACTTCGCAGAAAAAAGCAGAAAGCAAGTATCCAATACTTGCCTGCGTCTTTTTTGAGGTTTTATTGTCTATATTCAATAAAACCTTCTCCCAAAACCTCCCTCGCATCGCTTACGATGACAAAAGCTTGTGCATCATGACCAACTACGAGCTCCTTTTTAATTGTGCAATTTCTTTTCTCGATACAACACAAAACAGGACATTCTTCCGGTTTCCGGAGTACATTCCCCTTTGCATCCAAGGCTGTCACGCCGCGCTCCAGCTCTTTTAAGATGGCTGCGGCGATTTTCTTCACTCTTATCCGAGATGATGTAGGCTACCTTGGAATATTTCATACCTTCAATGATTCCGTCCGACACCTTGTAAACCGCGTAAATGGCGATCAGCGCGTACAGCGCATAGGTAACGCCAAAGATTCCCGCGCCGATCAGAACAATGGCCGCGTCAAGAACCTGCAGGATCTGGACCAGCGTATAGTGCGGCAGCCAGCGCCGGATGATAGCCGCCAGCATATCGGTTCCGCCAGTGGTCGCCTGACAGGCAAACACAATGCCTGCCCCGGCTCCGGTGATCAGTCCGCCAAACAGTGCCGTTAAAAACAGATCATCCATCAGAAACGGCATCTCCGGAATCACGTAAAGGGAAACAGACAGCGTGATCGTAGCCAGCAGTGTCCGCTTGATAAAGCTCCAGCCCTTCAGCTTTGCTGCCGCCGCGAACAGCGGAATGTTGATGGCCGTGTTCGTCAGCCACAGTGGCACGCCAAACTGCTTCTTTAAGATGATGGCCACACCGGAGGCCCCTCCCGTGACCAGTCCGATGGGATCATAAATGTTTTTTGATCGCAAACCCCATAATTGACGCTCCGATCAGGATCAGAATATAATCCCGAACCGGAGACCTTCCCTGACTCCCATAATACCTCCTTGTCACACCGGCAAAGCACAGACTGTTTTATTCGCCCATTTTGCTGCGCCAGGTATGCGTCGGTTCGGTCAGGAAATCTTTTTCGCAAGTACATTGAGAAGCTTGTCTCCTTCTTCCCTGTCTTCGTCCTCCGTAGTCCAGAGTTTTAAGATTTCCAGACGTCCGGTTTCAGTCAGAATGCGCTCCAGTTCTTCCGTGTATACTCACAGAAATAGCGGCCGCTTCTCTGTCCCTCAAAGTCCCCTTCCTGGAAGGAAAGGAATAAGATTCCGTTCTGGCACAGCGCCTCGGTCAGTTTTTCCAGGATACCCGGCAGCTCGTCCTCCGGCACATGGATGAGGGGCTTCATTGCCCCAGATGCCGTCAAACGCATCGTCAAACTCCATGTCCTCATAATCCATGCACAGCACTTCCAGGCCGGTGTGGATCTCCGCCAGCTTGCACATCTCTTCCGATGCATCTAACGGGGTCACATCAAAGCCCTGCTCGTAAAAAGCCAGGCTGTCGCGGCCGGGCCGCACCCGAGATCTAAGATGGTGTCGCCGTCGATTTCCCGGAGTTTCTCTAAAACTCCTCCCGCTGCGGCTCCATGTCCCGGTCTACTGTATCCTCAAAATTCGCGACGCATACTTATTATAGTATTCTATCGTGTCCAAAACTATCCTCCTATATATTCTCTCTATGGTTTTTCTCCGTAATACGGACTTTATTTTCTTTCAGTAATTTGCCGACTGCACGCTTAAAGCGTTTTTACTCAGCTTGAACTCCCGCATGATGGTCTCCGGTCTTGCCTTGTCGTTGAACGGCAGCACGCCGTCAAACTCATCAATGACCTTTAATACCAGCTCCGGCATCCTCATCCATCTGCATGTAGGCTTTCTTGGTTCCCTGCACCTTGTCATCCTTCTTATAAGGAGACTCCGCGCTCATGTAGGAATACACGTTCATGGTGGCAGCCAGTCTCTGGCTCTTGTCTACAAAAAGGGCTATCAGGCAGTTCTCACCCTGACGCACCTTATGATTCTGCTCTTTAAACAGAAGCAGCAGATCTTTTTCCAGTCCCCATATCCAGGAATGCGCCGATACTGTCCAGGAATGAGGCGGTCCTGGGAACTCTTGTAGGCTACAAAATACCTCCAGGCTGTCGCCCACCTTTGTGCCTTCCGGCAGCAACGGATTTTGCCGATGCTTCGCATTCCAAATCGGCAAAATCTGCTGCCCGCCATTGTATCATACGGCATTTTCAGTTCAGAAAATGCCTGCCGCCTGTACAGCAACGCCTGTCCGCAGCCACACGACGTAAGGCTTTTCCTTCTGTATCGGAATGATCTGCTGACGCGGGGAATCGTCGCGAGGACTGCCGCCTTCTTGTACTCCACCCGGAGTTCCCGGATGATAAGTCCTGCCGGCAATACCTCTCGCGCGATTTCCACGTACTGGGCATTGTTCACATGATGGTTGGTGTCGATGTGGTGTGCCGCCACCGCAATGACCGGGTATTCTCATACTCAGCCGGAAGCGGGATCCGTCTCGGCGCGTAATCCATGGGAAGCTTTTCCTCCTGTCCCACGCCGTATCCCCGGATGTCTCCTCGCCCACGCGCACAGGTACTCCGTGCTCCGTATCAAAGAAAAAACCAGTTGGAATTGGCCCGCACCAGGTAATGCCCCTCCGGGTCCTGGATCGTAAAATTACGGTATCCGTAAATACCCTTAAAATCATACGGCCAGGTGCTCACCACAATGCGCTCTCCCAGCTTCGGATAACGGTCCACAATAATCTGCCAGGAGGATAACAGCCATGCACGGTGCTTCTCTGTGAGATAATCAATTCCCATGTTTAAGTCCTCCGACTGAAACGTGGAGCAGTCCTGCATGTAATTGATCACTCCGGTCAGGAAAGCTTCGGTTCTCATCTACCTCGCTGTAACGCACTCTGCTGTCAAAAGAATACATGATTTGCCCTCCTTTATGGCACACTGATTCCATCATAACCCTTTTTTAATAGAAATCGTTCCCTATTATCTCACATTCTTCTGGGATTCACAACTGTTTTTCCGTAAAAAGAATGCAGGAAAATCGTTTTCCGTTTGCTGCTGTTTGCACAATGTTATGTAACAAAAGGCTTCCGAAATTCGGAAGCCTTTTTTAAGCAGCTGGGCTACAAGGATTCGAACCTTGAAAATGACGGAGTCAGAGTCCGTTGCCTTACCATTTGGCGATAGCCCAATAATCAAATCGGATATGAAGTTTTTGAACTGGGCTACAAGGATTCGAACCTTGAAATGACGGAGTCAGAGTCCGTTGCCTTACCATTTGGCGATAGCCCATTGCTGCAACGAGGATTATTATATACGATAGTGTCGATTTGGTCAAGCACTTTTTAAAAAAATTTATTTTTTAATTTTCTGTCCCCTTGCAGCTTTTGATTCTTCCGCTTTACCACTGTCTTCAAAAGCATGATTCTGATCGTTTTCTTTCGTGCTGGTCTCCGTTTCGATTCCGTATTCGGATTTTGTTTCTGGCTGTTCTTCGGATCGTGTTCTGTTTCTTCTTCTGTTTCTTCTTCCTCATCAGACGGTTCCGATGTCTTCAGTTCATCCGCAATCTCCGGTGTGTCAAAATATCCCTTCACCGTGGTGGCCGTGCTGTCGCCCTTTTCTGGTAATGCCGCCCAGACAAAGCTGTAGGTTTTTCCATCCTCCAGGCCACTCACTTCCACGATACAGCTGTCGCTCTCCGTCTCATCTACCATAGCCGAGTAAGAATTGCCATCTTCATCCCGCACAGAGACCGTCGGATTCTTCCAGCGAACATAATCTTCAAAATAAATGTAGATGGAACCGTCTTCATAATCCACGTAATCGATCTTCACGCGGCCCTGACGGATTTCCTCTTCGGTTTCCGGCTCAGTCTCTGGTTTTGCCAAAGCTTCTGGTTCGGAAACACTTTCCACAGCAGTACTGCTTTCCTTCATCTCTTCTGACATTTCCGTGCTGTCTGCTTCTAAGTCCGTGCTGTCATCCACATTCCCTTCTGTTTCCGGATCCGCTCCGGTACGATTTTCCTGTTCTGTTTCCGAATCCTGCAGGATTCTCTGCCCGATCCGCAAACTCACCCAGATTCAGGGAATCCTTTGCAATCTCCCGGGCAATTTCTTCCATATTCATGGTAGAAAGGCGCTCCATATCCGCCTTCGGTAAGATTCTCATTCTGGCTGATGAGCCTTTAAAAATAGGCTTTGCCGTAGGAAATCCCGTATATCCGCCAGTTTGCGGACTGCGTCCTCCTCAATGACCTGCTGGTCATAAACCACTGCCTTTACCTGGTTTTTTCCTGCAATGTCTGCTCAATATCCTCCACCACGCTGGTGCGCAGGACCGTTGCCTTTTGATGCTGTCATTGCTGACGGTAACCAGAATGGCATTGTCCAGATCACCCAGATAACCGTGGGTTACCATGGAACCAATCACGGCGTTGACCGCCACATTCAGTTCCACGCCCTTCAGATCCATATCTTCCATAATGGACTCCGCATCCGCATTCAGGGCTCTGCCTTTAAAATGCGGTTTTGCGGCTGATGGAAAGCTCTACACTTGGGTTGACATCAATGCCGATCACGGAATCGATCTGGCGGTTCTGGTACTGGTAATGCCAAGCGCCGCCCCCGGCTGTTACCAGACAGAGACAGGCCGCTGCCGCCACAGCCATGCCGCGCATGCGCCGCTGCAAACTTACGATTTTGTCCCGTCCGCTGTCCTGTTCCGGTTTCTGCTGCGGCACAGAAAGATCAAGCCGGTCAAAAATATCCGGAGCGAGCGCATCGACCGCGGACTTCAAATGCTGTTCGATTTCCTGGCTGCTCATTTCCCGTTTCTGATGTTCCGGTTTCATCTGCACTCACTCCCCTCTCTTAAATAATTCTGCATCTTTTCATGGCGGTTATACTTGGACAAAACTGTAGCCAGCGGAAGGCCCAGGCCTGCCGCAACCTCCCGGTGCTTTAACCCGGCAGACGCATGCAAAAAGCACGATCTGCCGTTCATCTTCTTTAATATTTCCAACGCTGCCTTCAGCACCATGGCATCTGTCATATGTTCCAGTTCCGCACACGGCTCCCCTGTTTCACCGGAAAGTTCATCCAGTCCCACGTCTGCCATGCGTTTCTTGATCCCGAAACTTCATATAACACAGGTTCCTGGCAATGGTAAACATCCAGGCAAGAGGTTTTCCCTGCGGCTTGTAGCTTCCGGCAGAAGTCCAGATTTTCAGATAGGTCTCCTGCAAAACCTCTTCCGCATCCTGCGGATTTTTCAGGATAGACAGGATAAAGCTGTAGACACTCCTGTTTGTCTCCAGATAAAGCTGGTGAAAGGCTTCCCGGTCACCAAACGCTACCTGTCTTAAAAGTTCCTCTTGATTCAATCGACTGTTCCTTCCTTATAGTTTATGCGTTCCCCACATAATTCTTATTGCAAAAATGACAGTTTTTTCAGTTTCTGACACTTCCAGTTCTTTCCTATTCCTGCTGGTACCTGTTTTCCACTGTGATGTTGCAGGCGCAGCGGCTGTCCTCTCCCGCACTTTTTTTCGCACACCTGGCGGGTCAGCTCACTCCCGCATCTGCTTCGTGTATTCCCGCGGCACCACCAGATCAAAGATCAGGTTAATGCGGGCCGGACTCTGTACAATGCGAAAATCATGCAGGGTCAGGCGGGAATCCAGATGCAGGATCACATCAATGGTCATCTCTTTTAAAATGGCCGCCAGCTCGTTGTCCGTCTCTACCGGGTCCATATGGATGACCAGAAAAATGCCGAGCTTTTTCAGCGCATCCCGCTCAATCTGATCTACCACCGCATGGGAAACTTCAATATCCACATTGCTCGGTACTTCCGCATGAATGGAGGCCATGCTGCGGCTTGGGCCGTAATTGTGCACGATCAGATCATGGCTTCCGATGATGCCGTCATAGCTCTCCACAAACGCGGAAATCCGGTGGTAAACCTCCGGTTCAATGGCCTGTCCCAGAAGCGGGGCCAGTGTATCTTTCGCGATGTTCACACCTGCGATCAGAACCAGCACAGAAACCACCAGACCGATGATCCTGTCTATATTGATATGGAAGAAACGGAACACCAGCAGGGATACGATCGTCGCTGAGGTTGCGCACACATCCCCCAGGGAATCCGCTGCTGTTGCCATCATCACTGTGGAGTTGATCTTCTTTCCCTTAGCTTCCGGTTGTAGGATGCCATCCACAGCTTGACCAGCACGGAACACACCAGAATCCCAACCGAAAGTACGCTGAAGCTCAAAGTCTCCGGGTGCAGAATCTTTCCCACCGCCGTCTTTAACAGGGAAAAACCGACCTGGATGACCAGAAAGGCTACCACGAAGGCCGCGATATATTCCATGCGCCCGTGGCTAAGGGGTGTTCTCATCGGCCGGCTTTTCTGCCATGCGCACCCCGACAAATCAATGATGGAGGACGCCGCGTCGGATAAGTTGTTGAAGGCATCTGCCATCACGGAGATACTATTTACCACCAGTCCCGCAAACAGCTTACCGCCAAACAGCAGCAGGTTGCAGCGGATTCCCGTAATGCTGGCCAGCATACCGTAAGCCGTCCGCACCTTCGCGTTCTCCACATTTTCATAATCTTTTACAAATCGTCTTACCAATAAATCCATCATCATGTTTATTGCGCCTTACCTTCCTCATATATCAATGCACCTGCTTCCGAAAAGCATTCTCACATCGCATACAGATTCCCCCCAAAATATATCTTATTATGAATAGAACACCTGCTGCAGGCAAAGTCCCTCTGCCGGTGCCGTGTATCCGCCGCCTGGCGGTCCAGTGCCGCAAGAATTTGCGGCATACTGCCTGCATCCCTTTTCCAAGGCCCACCTCGAATCAAAGTCCCGGTCAGGATCCGCACCATATTCTGCAAAAATCCGGTTCCCTCGAACTCCAGCTTTACCAGGCTGCTGCCCGGTTCCTGTTTCACCATGATGCGGTAAATGGTCCGCACTGTGGATTTTCATTTTTATTGCCGCAGAAGCTCTTGTGCAGTCATGGTTCCACAGAGCAGGTCCGCCGCCGTGCTGCATCTTCTTTTGCATCCAACGCCTGCCCCAGTCCGTAACAGGTTCTGCGGGAGAATACATCCCGCTTTGCCCCGGTCTCAATCCGGTAGGTGTAGATTTTTCACGGCACTTGCGGCCAGAAAGCTCCGCGCCGGAGTCAGTTCGGTTACGGCAATGTCATCCGGGAGATACTGGTTCAGATAAGCCTTTGATCCATGCAGCGATCACTTCGTTTCTTCCATCTGC
>VOFG01003183.1_pt1 | contig 11440 bp, 25 predicted proteins | sample 5384171 | NCBI WGS metagenome assembly VOFG01 (sample SAMN12384726, study PRJNA508395) | human gut metagenome | isolation source: healthy gut F | host: Homo sapiens | reverse complement strand
CTCTGCATCCTGTGAAATGATCCATTTTGAAATAGAGCTGATGCCATGGTCCGATCTGTTTCCATTTTTCATCGCTCCAGTATAAAACCGGACTTTATCGTGCTGGTTCTGGAAATCCGCTTCCATCCGGATTCTTATTTTCGATGATTCAACCGCCACTACTTCCCATTCGATTTCTTCACTGTTGCCCTGGTTTCCTTCTATGCTGTCATGTTCCTCTTCGAGAGATCTCATAACCAGAAGCATCTGTCCATCACGCTTTGTAACGGCCGCCATGCCGTAACATCCCTGTAATGCACACATTCCTGCATAATCTCCGTCCTTTATTCCTTCCGCATCAACGGTTACTTCTGTTATGCACACCGGAAACTTCATTCTCTGGGTGATCGTATTGACTGCCTGCGTGACATTTTTTGCTTTCTGCAGACCATTCTAAGGCATCCTTTTTCTGCATCATTCTCAATCCAGGAAAGTTTCCGGTTCGTGGTTGAACTGCCAGCAGCTCTTCCATCCAAACGTTCCAAACAGCCGTTTCTGTTCCGGATTCCATTCCGAAAAATCATCACTCTCCACATGCGGATGATATTGTGCATCCGGTCTTGTGCTTTGTGTTTCCACTTCACAGAGTGCCCTTCCCGAATCACCCAATACCGGATAATTTTCTTTATGATCTGCTCTTTTGTGTTCGCCCGGCGCCGGCATACAGGTAACTCTGACATTTTTCTCCCATTTTACTGGCACAAGAACCGGGATTCTGCCGACAGCACCTCTGTCCTGAAAAGTTTACGTACCATTTATGATCCGGCGTATCCACAATTCCTCCCTGCGCAACGCCCTGGCCGCAATATCCCATAGTGTCACACAATACATCTCCGCCTTTAAATTCTCCCGTCAGGCTGTCTGATACATAGCACGCCTGCGTCCGCATCCACCTGTCCGGAAGGGAATGAATCAGAATAAATAATACATTCCATTGATTTTATAAAAATGACTTCCTTCAAAACCAAGCCCCGATTCCGACTATCACTGACCAGAATCCGATCCAGTCCGCCTTCCTTGGACCGCCCAGATCTTTTTTCAATTCCTGCAGACGAACATTTCTATTGCCGGAAACAATATAAACATGATCATCCTCAAACAAAAGTGAGCAGTCATGATAAAAGCCTTCTATGATGCGTTTTCCCATGGTCCTTCGATATCATCAGCAGTATAAAGGTATGTTTTTCCGGTATCATTCGCCACAAAGCAAATATAATACATCCCTTTATGGTATCGGAGCGATGCGGCCCCATGCCTTTTCCATAGCAGTTTTTCACCAACAAGCCTCTGTTCCTCTGTGCTGTCAGTCTTTCATACACATAGCTCAGATGTTCCCAGTGAATGAGGTCATACGACCGCAGAATCTCACACCCCGGCATAAAGTGCATTGTAGTGCTTACCATGTAATACGTATCATCTACCCGGATGACATCTGGATCCGGATAATCCAGTTCTGTAATTGGATTTTTTCCTGCTATCTTCATATGCTCCTCATAGGAATATTTCAGGGTCATGCCAAACAGCATGACCCTGGATAAAATGCAGTATCTTTATTCTTTTACTCCGCCAAGAGTAAGTCCGGCTACAAAGTACTTCTGTAAGAAAGGATAAATACAGATAATGGGCAGCATGGTAATGATCGTTGCCGCTGCACGGACCGACGTCGGTGACCGAACCGGCTGCATTTTTTCATTGCTTCCACACAGGAGTTCCACTGTCCTACCGCCACAAACAGGGCTACTGTGGCATAAACCGGCTTACACAGCGGAGAATAGATCTTAAGAAAAATAGTGCTGTAACCGGCACCGTCCAGCTGTGCAGATTCTTCCAAGCTGTCAGGGATTCCGTTCATATAAGTACGGATTACCAGCATGTTAAATGCGCTTACCATTCCAGGGATCACATATACCCAGAAGTTGTTGGTAAGCCCCAGCCCCTTATATAAAAGGAATGTCGGGATCATTCCACCGTTTACATACATGGTGATGACCCAGAACAGGGAAACCTCTCTCTGGAACAGGAATCTTTTGCGGCTGACAATAAAAGCAAGGATCGCATTGGCTGCCAGAGACAACAGGGTTCCGATCAGTGTTCTGGCAACTGTGATATAAGCGCCTGTGATCAGATTATCTTTATGTAAAACCGTCGTATAGTTTTTCCAGGTGAATTTTCTCGGCCACAGGTAGATTCCTCCCCGCGGGCATCCGTACCATCATTCAAAGAGATTGCCAGAGTATTCAGCACCGGATATAACGTTACGATCACAAACAGGACCATGATGATGCCGTTTATGAACGGAAAAATGTCATTTTTTTTGGATTTGATCTTATACTTTGTATCTATCATTGTAATTACCATCTCTTTCTGTTTTAGAATAACTGCTCTTCGCCGTTATGTTTTGCAAACTGATTGGCCAGAACGATCAGGATGATACTTACCAGGCTCTTGAAAATACCTGCGGCTGTACCTATTGCATAATCTCCCTGGCTGATGCCCCATTTCAATACATAAATATCAATCGTCTGGGAGAACTTCTGTATCAATCCGTTTCCTAACAGATACTGAATTTCAAATCCTGCATTTAATACATTACCCACATTCATCAGCAATAAAATTACGATGGTCGGTTTGATTCCCGGAAGAGTAACATATTTAATTTTATTCCATCTTCCTGCGCCATCAATGGCAGCAGCTTCATACAGGAAGGGTCAATGGATGTGATGGCCGCCAGATAAATAATGGCATTCCATCCTGTCTCCTTCCAGACATTTGCAAATGCTACAATCGGCCAGAAGTACCCAGGATGGGCAAAGAAATTGATCGGCTGGCTGAGCACATGCAGATTTACCAATACTTCATTTACAATTCCGGTACCAGACAACATATCATGCAGGATACCGGTTACGATGATCCAGGAAAGAAAATGTGGCAGATAAGAGATCGTCTGTACTGTCTTTTTCCCACCATTACTCTTGATTTCATTCAATAGAATTGCAAATACAATTGCGGTAACGAAAGTTGCCACAAGGTTGATCACGCCCATGGCCAGTGTGTTCCTGATGACCCGCAGGAATGTCACATCCGAGAATAACATCTGAAACTTCTGAAGTCCCACGAATTCGGAGTGCAGGATTCCCAACTGCGGCTTATAATTCTGGAATGCCATCGTCCATCCGGCTAAGGGAAGATAGTAAAAAATCACTCCATAGATCATCATTACTCCTGCCCAGAAAAGCAGAACTTTTTGCCTTTTGATTTCTTTCCATGTGATAGGTGTTCTGGTTTGTTTTACTTTTTGTTTCGATTTTGTTCTCGTTAACGACATATCCTCGCTCCTTAAAAAACGGGCAGATGAAATTTTACCTGCATCTGCCCATTCTCAAATTTCATTTATATGTTTTTATTTGAACTTTGCTGCCAGTTCCATTCTGCTGTCCAGTTCTGCCTGTAATTCACTGATAAAATCTTCCGGCTTGCAGGCATTATATGCATCCATATAATCCGCCCATGCTTTGTCAAAATCAGCTGCCATAACAACCTGCGGAAGATATCATGTTTTACATCTGCAGATTTTGTTCCATGCAACTCCGCCAGGTGTATCTGTTTGAAATTGTTGAGAAGGACCACATCGGATACCAGTCTCCAGGTGCCTCATTTGTTCCAAGCATCTCCAACATAAGTCTCAACACCATAAGCCTCGAAAGGTTTCTTTTACATCCTGATTTAATCCATCGAAGAACTCACTCGCCTGGCCATCTGGCTTATTGCATTGATACCATCATCACTGGTTCCAGTGTACTGAGGGAAATAAGAATAAGAGCACATATGGGATGCCTTATACTCTGTATCGGACTGCGTTCTCTCTGCTTCCGGTGTTCTGGTAGAATTCTCCGTTCTCATCCACTTCATAGTCGGTACCCTCCACACCCCCAGAATCTGAAGATTGTGAATATCCTGATCCAGAAGATCATTTACAAACTGTAATGCTCCACATCTTCACAGCTTGTTGTAATTGCAAGACCGCTCGACTCATTTAAATGCCCACCGGAATTGTGCCACTGATTGTCACGGCCATCAATCGTAACCGGAACAGGAATATAATCGCAGCCCTGCTCATCCAGTCCAGCCTGCTTGATGGCATCGCCTGCTGTGTAAGCGAAATCCCACCATTGATCAATCATACCCAGGACACGTCCTGTAGAAAGTTTGGAAATATACTCATCGTAACTCTGTGTAAAGGATTCCGGATCAACAATACCCTTCTGATACTCCTCGTTCAACTTTTGAAGTACTTTAACAGCAGTATCAGATGTATTATAATCCATTACCTTTAATGTATCCGGATCAACCATACATGAACCATCATTAGGATAACCATCTAGGAACTGAGGAGCATTCTCCAGACAGAAGTATCTCCAGTCATCGCAGAGAATGGTATAAGGAATATTCGCGTTCCGTCTTCCATAGTAGGATTTGCTGCATTATACTTTTCGATCAGATTGAAATAATCATCCATGGTCCGGATCTCGGGATAGTCTGCCCATTCCAGAACTCTTGCCTGAATCCAGAATGCCTCATCGTTATGCGTACAGGTTTCTCTTCTTCTTGATGCAGCTGAACTGAGGGATCCAGTAAATGTGGCCGTCTTCCTGACGAAGCTTCTCCCACTCCAGATCAGTGAAACAGATTCTTGATATTAGGATAATTCATCCATGATAATCATCCAGTGCTACCAATGCTCCTGCCTCATATAACTTGCATCTGTCCAGTTGCACCTTCAATGAAATCAGGATATTCGCCACCGGCGATCATTGTTCCGATTGCCTCATCTGCGGTCTGTCCGGTCAGCCATGTTTCCTTTACCCCTTACGCCTGTCTTTTCCTCGATGATCTTCTGGATTTCATTATCATCATTGATTTCAGATCCCGGTACAGCAAAAAATGCGGTCAAACTCTTTCCATCTTCTTCTGCTGCTTTTTTCCTGCGCTCGGTACTGTCTCGGATGTCTGGTTTTCACTGCCACATCCGGTGAACAGTGCCGCTGTCATTGCTGACACAAGTAACATGCTTACAAGTCTCTTTTTTCATGTTGTAACTACCTCCTTCTTTATAAATCTATCCGACTTCCTCTGCTATCTGTATTATCTTTTATCGGTCCAAGCAGAAGCTCTGCCGCCCGTTCCATCCGGTAATTGTTCAGGTAGTCTTTAAAGGATTGTCCGTACTTTTTCCGGAAAAGCTGACCCAGATAAGCACTGTTGACATAATATTTCTCACTCAGGCTCTTAAGCGTGATGTTCGTGGCATAATTGTTCTCTTACTTCCTTTTTTCTACCATGCCGATCACACCTCTTGACACATTTTTTCTAAGCTGCGACAGATAATCACCATACTCACAGCAAAATCTGGTCATATGCGCACGGCTTCCTCTCAATACCGGTCTTAAAGCTGCTCTCACTTATGAGTCGCAAAATCTCCTGCTGATTTACATTATCATCCTGCTCACTTGCCAGGTGTATGAACTGAAACAACAGATAATTAATATTTAAGTTCATGCTTTCCCCATTCATACCCATGCTGGACATCTCATCATAAAATGTGGCAACTGCATTTCTTATCTCAACATGGTTGTTCTGTTCCACTGTCCTAAGCAGCTCATCCAGACTATCTTTACAAAGCACTATTCCATCTGCCGATATCTTTACTTCATCCTCATAGTAATATATGCTCTTTTTATGCGAAAGCCCTGAAACGACCTGAGCATACATGCATTGCCGTATGATCTGGCTATCTTTGATATATCTGATACTTTTCTTCCGACCAGCATAACTATATTCTTTTGTGTATTATCACATATATACCTTCTCAGATCCTCCAGATATTTTCGCTCGTTTTTGCGGCTTCCTCTGCCATATAATCTGAGAATATAAAGCCTATGTCATACACTTTTTCATTTACAGATACATCAAATACACAATGTGCCGAATCAGCCCCCAGAAAAGCAACACAGCTTTTCGTACATCTTGCGCTGTAAGCTTCTCATATCACTATCGAGTATCTCATCACCTGCAGGAAGCTGCTCCATCTGTATTTCAACATACCTTGCTCCACCCTCACACCTCATATTTTCTTTTACATAGTTCAGGTTTACTTCATCATATTTGCCCCGTATCAGAGATATCAGGTGTCCTGCAAGGTATGCCTGTTTCATCTTTTGTTATCCTCGTCGATCTTGTTTTTCTCTGTTTTGAGCACAAGAACCTTGTTTAGTACCTTAAGCAGCATCTCCTTGTCCACCGGCTTTAGTATGTAATCCGTGCAGTCATTCTGCATAGCCTGCTGCGCATAGCTAAAATCTGCATAACCGCTTAATATCACAAAATACACATCTGATTTTTTTCTTTTTACTCAAAGTCTCAACAGCTCAAGTCCTGTCATCTCCGGCATCCTTATATCGGCTATGACCAGATCCACATTCTCATTTTCAAGAAACTGCAGGGCTTCCTTTCCATTTGAGACCATTCCTGCTATCTCAAATCCTTCATTTTCCCAATCAATGATCACCTTAAGCCCCTGTATTATAAAAGGCTCATCATCCACCAATAATACTTTTAAGCATTTTAAATCTCCTATAAATATGTTTCCGGTATTTTATCATCACAGTCGTACCGCAGCCTTCCTCACTGTCCACATCAAATACTGCTTTAGATTCCGTTACCATTTTGATACGCAGACAGGCATTTATCACGCCCACTCTGCCACCGGTCTTTAACATATCGATATCTGCATTTTTCATGTTACTTTTCATTTTTTCAAGAGCATCCGGATCAATTCCGCTACATGTATCCTCAACCTCTATATGCATGAACCCGGCTTTTTTGAATATACGCACAAATATCCAGCCCGGAGCAGCTTTTGCTTTCTATGCCATGCACACAGGCATTTTCAACAAAGGTTACAAGCGTAAGTTTTGGCACCTGACATTCCATGCAGTCTGCTTCTATATCTATGTTATAGTTCAGTCGCTCGCCAAACCGGTATTTCTGCAATGCCAGATAGGCTTTTACAAATTCACATTCCTTTGCAACGGTTACAGCATCATTTCCCCACTCCACATACTGTCTTTGCATCACCGTTCGTATACATCGTAAATACAATCTGATTCATTCCCAGCAGATTTTCTAACAAAGTATCCTTGAAAAACTCCTGGTATTCCATGATATACTGAGCAGAGGTATCATATTTTCTGGATAGAAAATCATCAATATATCTGCTGGTATAGATCGTTTTGCCATTTCTCCTGCATTATTTACCACGCTGCTGATGTTGTAGCTTACCGCATTTGCAATGTTGGTCATATCATGTTTCTGCTTTTCCATCTCGGAATTTCTTATGATTAAAAAAAAACCACGCTGTCCGTAATGATCAGCGGAAGCAGTACGGCAAAAAAATATATAAAATGTATAATTTCTTTTTGACCGTAAAGTCATCCATCCGTTTTCAATTTTTTTGAAGCAACTCTTTCATTCTCAGAACCTCTCACGTGAATCAGGGAGCAGACACTGCCTGCTCCCTTCTGGATTTTCCAATGTCATCTTTCACACAGTTATCTTATCATATCAGATTTAGATTGGAATTCTGTTTTCAGTTCTCTTCTTTCAATTTTTTTCTCTTGTGATCTCTGTTTTACTGTATTATGATAATATCAAATTTACAGACAGTCCTCCGGAGGCAATATTATGATTGAACATTTAGACGGGATTCATGAAACCGTAACGTATAAAGAAAACAGCAGTCTGCGGCTTTTGTAAATACAGACTGTGAAGATTATCCCATTCACTGGCATAACCTCCCATGGAAATCATTATGCCTCTGGAAATGGGACTTATACGGTTTCCTCGGGGATAAACCTGTTCTTCTTCAGGAGGGCGACATTATTTTCATCTGCCCTGGAGTCCTTCACTCTCTTGTGGCACCGGAAAACGGAAAACGAATCATTCTGCAGATTGAATGGTCTGTTGTCTCAAAAATCCGATCTCAATTCCATTCTCTCGCTGATTTCCCCTTCTCACTCTTACTCCTCAGACCGCTCCTGACATCTATTCCGATATTTATCATCTTATCTGCCAGATTCTTTCGGAATATGAAGAGGATTCCTTTCTTTCGGAAGCTGTTATCTATGCGCGCATGCTTGATATTCTTTCTCTGATCGGCAGATACCAGGCCTTTGCATCCTGCCGTTTTGATGCCGGACCGCAAAAGCAGAAAGAATATCTGGATCGTTTTCTTTCCATCTGCAATTATATTGATGAACACTGCACGGAAGATCTTTCTCTTGACCAGGTTGCAAAAACAGCAGGCTTCAGCAAATACCACTTTACCAGACTGTTTAAGCAGTTTACAAATACCACCTATTACAAATACCTTAATCGCAAAAGAATTGATCATGCCATGCTGCTCTTATCCGATCCCGATATTCCTGTCACGGAGGCAGCCTTCCAGTCTGGTTTCTCCAGTCTTTCCACCTTTCTTCGCGTCTTCCGTTCTGTCAAACAATGTACGCCTACGGAATTCCGCGATATGTATATTCATCCGGAAAAGCAGCAGAAAAATCCCTAATTCCTGCATTCTGCAGGTAAACCATGCAAAATCTGCATGGTTTTTGCTTTCCATTCCATTAGAAGAAGCATACATGCCGATGGTACATCCGACAAAACCACCTGCCTCTTCTGTTGTGTACGGAAGAAGACTGATTTCCTCTGCCGCACATTCCCAGCCATTTTCTGACGCAATCCATATTTTGCCGTCTGATCATGGCATTGCAGGCGTATTTTCAAGAATTGTTCCGTCTCTCCTGGCGGTAAAACTTCTGCTGCTTTCGTTTCTGTTCCTTTGATACACGTTACAACACGAAAAACTTTCTGTTCCTGCTTTTTGCGATTTCCATCCTCAGATGATTCTCATAATTCTGGTAAAAACCAGACCTGCCGTTTCCTTCTCGTTTTCCGGCACAAAGAAAACTCCTGTTTCCGCTTCAAAGCGATAGCTTTTCTGCCGTAATCAAGATAGGAGCAATAGGCTGCTTCTGCAATACTTTCTTTTCGGGGATACAACCCGCAGCATTCCCTCTTTTTCTTTCAGCGAATAAATGGTTTCATCACACCCGCCAATTCCAATCAGTCTCTGATCCAACTCTTTATCCCAGAAATGAATCTGATCACATTTTGTAACTTCCTGTGCAAAGCGATATTCTTCCATTGGGATTTCCACTGCTCTTCCAGATGTCCCACTCCAGGCGCAATCACCGGCCATCCATTTTCCCATGTGACTTTAGCAAGAAAAGTCTCTCTGCCCATGCTGCTGTGTTCTTCAGCACGGCCGTGGATGCAAGCATTACTACGTACCAGTTCCCCTTACCATCATCCACCAGATCTCCATGGCCTGCATAGATCACAGGATAATCCATTCCCAGATTGCGATGTGTAAAATGGGGTTCCTCGGGCATCCCTTCGAACCACTGGAACAGCTTTTTACTTCTTGCAATGCTGATGCTGTGCTCCGGTCCGGTTCCTCCTTCTGCATGCATCAGATAATAGTAACCGTCGATCTTATAAAGGTGCGGTCCCTCCGGCCAGATAACTCCTTTTACAGCCCCTTTCCAGATTGCCATGCTTTCTCCCACAAGCTTCATCTGCCGAAGATCCAGTTCCTGCACCCAGATTTCCCAGTCTCCGTTATATCGCACTCCTTCCGGATTTGGTCTTGTACCACAGTAATAGCATTTCCCGTCATCATCGAAGAAAAGACTGGGATCGATCCCCGGAGCATCTTCGCCGAGATAATAAGGATCCGACCACGGTCCTGCTGGATCTTTTGCCGTTACAATGAAATTGCCTCCGTAGCTTACATTGGGTGATCATGTAAAACAGTCCTTCATGGAAGCGGATCGTTGGTGCATAAATCCCTCTGTGATATTTCACTTCCCTTCACCGGAAGTTGTTCCGGTCTGTCAAGAATATTCCCGATCTGCTCCCAGTGCGCCAGATCTCTGCTGTGGAAAATTGGAACTCCCGGTGCATACACAAAACTGGAATTCACAATGTAATAGTCCTCTCCTGCCCTGCATATGGATGGATCCGGATAGAAACCGGATAAAATTGGATTCTTTGCCGTTACCATAACTTTTCTCCTTTTCTGTATTGTACCCAAATCCAAAGAATCGTAAACTTTTTATTCTGGTCTTCTTCTGGTATTGTAATTCTCACGATATGTTTTTGGGATCTGCTTTCTGTCTCCCAAAACAGTAATACAGCATTACAATGCAGCCAGTTATTGATATGCCCGGATCCGCCGTCATCAACAGTATCCTTCTACGGAAATACATCCGGCCTTCCCCACATCCATTTCTCCGGAATCCTTAAATATAAGAAACAGTGACTTCTGCAGGTTATAAATCCCGGCATCTGCGGTCTGCTTCCATCATACATCCAGTCTTTTCGATCCAACAGACGAACTGTTTCAAAACTCTTTCCGACCGGCATTCTTTCAGTCGTTCCCAGATTCCAGTCATTGGCAAAATACGGAAAGCAGAACGACCGCCGGATTCCAATCCAGCTTTAAGATCTTGCGCACAAGGCTTTCGTAGCAATCGCCCTTCGTCTCGTCACCCTCATCGTTGACCGCAAATTCTACGACTACGATATCCGGCTTCTCGCCGTCTCTTAACACATCTCTGTCAAAGCGGAGCATTCCAAGCTCCGACGGGGTTCCTCAACGCCCGCTTTCAAAATTTAACGTTATCTCTCATCGCAAATCTGCTTTTGAAAAGCTGATAGGACTTATAGGCATAACACTCGGTATTGATCGGTGTTGCTCCGCCCCTTGCGTGATCGAACCTCCGATATAGGCAAGCGTTACTTCTTTTGCTTTGCGGATACGGTAGGTGTTGCCCAGATTCATGAGAGAACGCTCGATCATCGTGCAGTACCGTTCCGATTTCGTATCCACCGCTTCTTCTTCCACCTCTTCCGGAGCCGTATATCCGTCGTTCAGATAAAACCGAACGCTCGCTTTTCCCATCTTTTCCGGTGCGCTCATGATGAACTTGATCTGTCCCGAATATAATCATCCTCTGTCCAGGTATAATCCGACAGATAAATGCGCCGTTCCATTCCGTCTCCGGTCAGGCTGCATCGCAGATTGGTTCCGCCTCCGTAGAGATCTTTTTTTCCCGTACATCTGGAAGATGAACTCCATCTCCTCCTTTGGATTGTCGGTCTCAACAGACACCCCTGATACTGTGTACAAGCTTGCCGAATCCTCCACCGTCTCCAATAACCGAAGCATGTTCTCATCCGTAATATTTCCGACGATCTGTGCGCTGTTGATCAGTCTTCCGTC
>VOFG01001924.1_pt1 | contig 11442 bp, 26 predicted proteins | sample 5384171 | NCBI WGS metagenome assembly VOFG01 (sample SAMN12384726, study PRJNA508395) | human gut metagenome | isolation source: healthy gut F | host: Homo sapiens | reverse complement strand
CGCCGTCGTTGATCGGTTTAAATGCTATGTTGTCCGTCAGCTCGACGCCGGATTTGACAAAATCTAGATTTAAACCTCTTTGAAGGAACCGTGCGAGCAATTTCAGAAATCTGCTCGAGGAACCATCCGCGCCTGCGTGCTCGACGCGTTTGTCGAGGCCGAAGTGCAGGTTCGCGGCTATTGCATGAGCGATACGGGCACTATGGCATTGTGCGCTTCGTGGTCGATAACCCGAAAAGGCGAAGCAGCGGGTGCTGGCCGATATGGGCTGCGCCGTGGTCGCGAAAAGAGGTTTTGTGCCTGCGCCTTGCCGACCCAGGCCGGGCGAGCTTGCCCGCATCATGGGCGTGTTCGCGAAGCTGAACATCAACGTTAATACAGCCTTCGCTCATTTCCACCTATATCGCCATTTCGGTGAAAGATTTGGCGGCGGCCGAAGAGGCTTTGAAGAAAGAAACGGTTGAGCTTTTATCGACCAGGCGCAACTTACTGCGCTCGTTGACCTGATCGTAGCAATGCCCAGGAAGGTAGGTAGTTCCATTAGCAGACATGACGTGAAGGGCGCCGCGCTGAAAGCGGGCGGCCGAGGGGCGCTTCTTTGATGAGTTGCCCATCCACAACCGTCCATCGAGTGCGCGAGCCGTGAGGCGCATCGAGGCTATTCAGCTTGCTCGCCTTATCGACCAGGTTGAATGGACGATATAACCGCGTTGCGTGGTATCGCAACAAAATGGACGCGATGGGCGTGACCGATAACAAAACGTTGGCCGATGTGCACCAAACTTCCCTTCTGGCTACGAACGCCTTGCGCAGAAACGTTCCCGTATGGCCTGTTTGAATCGCTCAACGATATCGTCCAGATTGCATGCCTCTTCGGGCACCACGGGCGAAGCCGATCGTCGTTGGTTACGACCGCGGCGACATGGATTTGTGGGCCAATTTGCATTATGCGCTTGGTTCAAATAGCGGGCGTCGTGCCGAGCGACCGCGATACCAAATGGCATTCGGCTATGGCATGTTTACTGGTGGTTTTGGCCTGCATATGGCCTGCAGCGCCTTTGGTTGCATGATTCCCTTGCGGGTTCGGGCAATACCGACGTCAGATTCAGATGATTCAAGACTACGTTGTTCCACGGTTCTCGTTGCCACGCCGAGCTACGCCATGCATGTGCGAAGTGGGTGAGAAGATGGGCGTCGACTGGGAGAAGAGCACCTGCGCGTCGGCCTGTTCGGTGGCGAGCCCTGCACGCCTGCTCTGAAAGCCGAAATCGAGAGCCGCATGCATATCGCACCGACAACTATGGCCTGACCGAGGTCATGGGCCCTGGCGTTTCGGGCGGTGTGCCTCGCGAGCCGCGACATGCAGCATATCGCCGAAGACCACTTCCTGTGGAGGTCGTCGACCCGAAGACTGAGCCGGTGCCGACGGCGAAGAGGGCGCTCGTGCTCACACCGCTTGGCAAAGCATGCCATTCGGTGCTTCGCGCATCGCACGACCTCACGCATGTCGTCAAGGAAAAGTGCGCGTGCGGTCGCACCGGCGCGCATGCAGAAGGTGCGCAGCCGTTGCGACGACATGCTCATCATTCGGTGGCAGCAACGTGTTCCCAAGCCAGGTGGAAGATGTGCTTTCCACCATTGAGGGTCACGCCGCATTATCATTGTAATGGTCGATAACAGAAACCGGCCTCGATCGCATGGTGGTGTACGTAAGAGCTTAAGCCCGAAGCCTTCAGCGATTCCTTCAGGAGAAATGGACGCATTCCGTCGCATGATCGATCGAAGCTCAAGAGCGTCATGCTTGTGGCTTCAAAGGTGAAACTCGTCGAGCCTGGCGGCATCAGAGCGCTCCACGGGCAAGACGAGCATGTGCAAGACTTGCGTAAATAATCCAATATTGATACATTCAAAGCGGGCCTGGAAAAGTATTTCTGAAGGCCCGCTTTCTATGGAGGGCATTCGAAAGGGGTATTCACATGAATAATTTCACGTTCTGCGTTCCCACAAAGGATTCATTTCCGGCAGGCCAAATCTCGCATTTGCGAACTTGCGGAAAGCGGCTCGAATGCTGCTCGTCTATGGCGGCGGCTCCATTGGAAGGAAGCGGACTGTATGACGAGGCCATGGCGATTCTCGCTGATGTACGGGTTTGCATGTGGTGGAACTTTCGGGCATTGAGCCGAACCCTCGCATCGAGTCGGTTCGCGAGGGCGCACGCCTGTGCAAGGAGCACGCGATCGACATGGTGCCGTGGGCGGCGGTTCGGTTATCGATGCAGCCAAGGTTATCGCGGGTGCTGCGAAATACGACGGCGACGCGTGGGACCTGGTGCTCGATCGCACGAAAATCAAGGCCGCATTGCCCGTGTATTCCGTGCTGACGCTTGCGGCTACCGGTTCTGAATGGACCCGTTTGCCGTCATTTCCGATTTGAACAAAAACGAAGTGGGGAACCGGTCGCCCCTGTTCGTGCCGAAGATGTCGGTGCTCGACCCCACGTATACGTTCTCGGTCCGAAGAAGCAGACGGCCGCTGGCACTGCCGATATGATGAGCCATGTGTTTGAAAGCTACTTTACCAATGTTGAAGGCGCCACACTGCAGGCGCATATGAGCGGCTCTTCTGAAAACGCTCGTGCATTATGGCCCCATTGCGCTGGCTGAACCTGATAACTACGATGCCCGTGCAAACCCTCATGTGGTGCGGCTCGCATGCGATTAACGGCTTGCTCGACAGCGGCGCCGAGTGGCGTGGTGCGTGCATCCCATGGGCATGACTTTCGGCGTTCCTATGACATTACGCACGGCGCAGGTCTGGCCATTCTGACGCCAGTGTGGATGAAACACGTGCTCGCGGAAAGGCAAAGGCAGCCGCGTTCGCCGAATACGGTCGCGCGGTGTTCGGCATTGCCGAGGCCGATGATGCTCAGGCGGCAGCTGCTGCTATCGAGCGAACCGAGGATTTCCTGTTCAACCAGATGGGCCTACCTTCGAAGCTGCATGAGGTTGGCATCGAAGACGAAGAGAACTTTGCCGCAATGGCGAAGAAGGCCGCTGCTGGGTGTGGGCAGCTTTCGTGCCGCTTGAGGAAGGCGACATCGTGGAAATCTACCGCGCAGCGCTGGCAAGGCGAATTTTTGCGAGGGCGTGCCTTATTCGGATGGCACGCCCTCGAGTGCTATTCTGTAGAACATGGAAAACAGCAACGTACATATCAAAGGTCGCTTCGCGCCTTCGCCCACGGGCCGCATGCACGCGGGCAATATTTTCTCGGCGCTTGTGGCATGGCTTGTGGCGAAGTCTCAGGGCGGCACCATGGTGCTTCGCGTGGAAGATTTGGACCGCGAGCGTTCGAAACCCCAGTTCATCGATGCGGTTCAGCGCGATTTCGAGACGCTGGGCCTTTACGTGGGACGAAGGCCCCTATTTCCAGCATAACCGCGACGAGGCCTATCAGGCGGCGTTCGATTCGCTCGTTGAGCGCGGCTTGGTATACCCGTGCTTTTGCACGCGCGCCGATTGCATGCGGCTTCGGCGCCGCACCATGGCGAAAAAGCTCGTGTATGCGGGGTACATGCCGTGCTCGACTGCCGAACAGCGTGCAGAAAAAGGCGGCCGTGCACACAAGCCTGCGATGCGGCTTGTTGTGCCCGATGAAACCGTACGATAGACGATTTGATTCAAGGCCACTTCGAGCAGAACCTCGCGCACGATTGCGGCGATTTTCTCATTCGTCGAAGCGATGAGGCATTTGCGTATCAGCTCGCCGTGGTGGTCGACGATGGCGAGCAAGGCAGTGAACAGCGTGGTGCGCGGCATGGACCTGCTGTGTTCGAGTCCCCAGCAGCGCTACCTGCAAGGTTTGCTCGGCTTGCCGTATGCGCAGTACGCCCATGTTCCGCTGGTGGTGGGCGAGCGAGATCGCCGCCTATCGAAGCGCGATCACGATGCCGCGCTTGATTCTCTGCTTGAGCGCTTTAAAACCCCCGAGGCGATTATCGGCCACATCGCGGGCATCACGGGCTTGGCTCACGTGCGACCCCGCAACTCCCGAAGAGCTGCTGCAAACATTCAGCCTGGGTGGCCTGCGGGAAAAATTCCCCGACCTCGTTCAGATTCAGTGGCGATAGAGCTTGGCTTCCACGGTTTTTGCGGTTTACGGAAGCGTTTCGTAGTCGGCCGTATATCTGTGAAGTGTTGTATGTACCCGATGGCACGGTAAAGACTCATACTCGCATATCTATCGCAAATTCGACATGCATGGACGTCAAGAGCTGCTCGACGCCGTGCAAAGCGAACTCGCCTCATTTTGAGTCAACTGAATTCGTCAATATCGAGAATTAATCGAAGCCGAATAAAACGGCTGTGTTGCGACGTATTTAGGGGCAACTCATGCATAGACAATATATTGAGCGATGCTTTACACAGTAAAAAGTGCCCTGCTCGATTTCCTCGTTATCTTCTTTACAGCGTAAAACAAACTCCTGAACTGGCAAGAATCGCCGCCGCGTAAAATGCGCCCAAAGCGATGTTCAGGCTGCAAATCTGAGCCATGGCGCCAATGCGCGAGTGCGAGTTGAGCGGGTTGGCGAACAGCGCCTTCAGCAGCGGAATGACGGCGAGCAGCATGAACGGCACCACGATAAGGCCGCCCGTGAAAAACGCGCCTACGAGCACCATGATCGCCGCAAACCCGCCACTACGAGCGCGTGGTAGGCATTGCGAGCCTTCTCGCGGCCGAGTTTCGCGGGCAGCGTTTGGCGGCCAACGGGAATGTCTTTCTCAATGTCGCACGTGTTGTTCGTCATCATGATCAGGCCCACGCCAATAATCTCGGGCACTGCCCACAGCAGCATGAGCCAATTCAAATCGCCTGTGAGCGCCTGGTAGCATGCGAGCGGAATGAGCCCGCCCATAACGCCGCCGCTTACGGCTTCGCCAATGGGCAGGTAGGAAAACGGGCGTTTTGCCGCGGAATACGCCACCACAAACACGGCGCCCACAACGCCAATCGCCAAAGGGAATCCAGCCGGCCTGCCAAAATAACGTAGGCGCCCAGAAGAAACGCCGCCGCAAAACCCAATGCCCAGCCGCAGTGCGCACGCGGGGTTCACGTTGTTGTACACGAGCGTGGCGTCGCTTACCTCAACGTCGTCGTCGGCTGAGTCGGCGCCTTTGACGAAGTCGTAGTAGTCGTTGAAGGTGTTCACCGAAGCCTGCATAAGAATGCAAATCGCGAGCAACACGCACGCCATGATCGGCGAAATCGCGTGTCCCGTTGCCGCTGCGGCGCTCGTCGCTACGAGTGCGGGCAGAATTGCTGCCGGCCAGGTGTGCGGAGCGGCCAGTTGCACGGCCATTCTCACGGTGAATTTCTGGTATTCGGGTTTGATAGTGCTTTCCACGGTCTCTTCTTTCGAGGTCTTGCTAGCTTTTCCTGCGTGGGTTTTGCGCGTTGTCGCGTTCGGTGTCGATGAACGGCACGGCTTCCTTCATGCGCTCGATCGTGGCGCCCAGGCGTTCGCGCAGCGTGTGGCCGGCCACGTCGCCCAGGTTCTTGATTGCATGCGCCATGACTTCCTTGGTTTGGTCGTCGAGGTTTTCTGCCGTCGCGCATGAACGTTGCCATATTCGACATGAAGCTGCTCTGGAAATCGGCCCAGCTTTTCGCGTCGCTCGGGTAATAGGTCGTACATCGTGTCGATGAATACTTCGCGCTCGTGCTGAGAGCAGCTGCGCAGCCAGCGATCAAGCGTGATATCGAACATTTTCGCGCTGTTGTTCAGCGTGCGCTGCGTGCTGAAGTCATGTCCGTCAACAATCAGGTGAATGGCACGTGCTGGAAGAAGCCCATCGCGTTCGACTGCACGATGCGGAAGTCGTCGCGGCTTTCCAGAATCATCCCGAATACGGAAGACTCAGGCACGGTTTTGTCGAGCTTCGCCTGGAATTCCGGGCTCGTCGATGCGCGGCGAGGGCGCTTCTAGAAAACTCGGGCCATCGTGGTTGAACACGCGCTTGATGCGCGCGTAGCCGCCCTCGTCGATGGTAAGCGCGGCGAATTCGGCGAGGTTGCCGCCTTTCGAGTGGCCGCCCACGCCCATCGGCATATCGCCGGGCAGCGCCAAAGCACGCCCGACACGTATGCCGTGGCGGTTTTCTGCGAAGGAATCACGGGCATGTAGCTCAGGTTGAAGTCTTCCTTCCAGCCTGCGATGGTGCCGTCGGTTCCGCGGAACGCCAAGTAGGCCAAAGAAAAGGGCGCCGTCTTTCGCGCCCACGGTGAACGTGCACGCGCAGAACTGCTTCTCGATGATTTCGGCGGTCTCGTTTGCGAACAGGCTCACGCTTAAATCGGCATAGCGGCGGCTGCATGCAAGCGCGCAGAAAGTCGGGCAGCTCTTCGGCGTCTTCGAGCCAGCCGCCCGAGCATGCTTCGCAGCGGCGTGAAGCGAAGAATGTCGATTACGGGCACGCTTTCTGCGCCATGCACGTTTCCGTAGCGAGGTATTCGTCGAGGTTCAAATACACGAGCGACGAAAAGCACGAGGCTGTCGACGGGGCAGAACGGCACTTCAATAAAGCTTTCACCGTCTCGCGCAAGAAATCGGCCATGAATTTCTGCGTTTTTGCTTAGGCGCCATCAATGCATCGCTCGGGCGTTTTCGCTCATTTTTTCGGGTGTTTCCATGAGCTGCTCCTATTCGCGCGATCGCAGGCTGGCGGCGGTTTTTCTGCCAAGTCGAGCAACTCTTGGCGGCTGTGCACGCCGCATTTGAGTAAATGCGGCGAAGGTGCGTGTCTGCGGTGCTTTTTCGCGATGAACAGTTCCTGCGCGATTCTCTCGTTGGTGCGGCCGCGCAGTGCAGAGTGAGAGCACCTCGGTTTCGCGCGCCGAAAGCGCCGCAGCCTGGGCGATGGCCTTTCACATCTTCGGTGTTGTCGACGGCGGCGTCAACAACACGGGAAAGCGCGCTGAAATCGCGCTCGGTGAACAAAACTGTTTCGTAGGCGCACACCATGGCGAGGCCTGCGGTGGCCATGGCGGCATAGGGTGTGGTGTTCAGCGAATTCGTAGCGTCGAGGCCGTTCGCGAGGAAAATGCCGAGCGCTTCGCCGCCGTAGAGCACGGCAAACCCGCTGTGCGAAGGCGAGCGCGCAGCTTGTTCCTTCGAGCTGGGCGCTCGCGCAGAACAGCGATGCGAAAGCTGCACAGGCCCAGGTAGCCTGCAAGTTACAATGGCGTCGCCCGTGATATCGACATCCACGAGTACGGGTGCGAACAAAAAAGCCCGCGAGCATGAGCGTGAACGCGATGCGGTAGCTCGCCGAGAAATGTATCGCGCTCACCTGAGGCGCGCAGCGTCTCAAAACGCCGCCGCAGAACAGAGCCCACGATGAACATGGCATAGGGGAGTGTGGGCGTGGAAAGCGAGCCGGGGTCGCTTCGATAAGGTCTCAACGAAGCCCGCGGCCAAACCAAAGATAAGAGCACCTGCGAGCATGCGGGTGGAAAGCGTGCGAGCGCGAGCTGGTTTAATGGAGGTGGGGTGCATCGTTTCCGACGTGGCGCCGCTTTGCTCGTGTCGGGCGATTTCCATGAACGCCACGCCCGCGAATGGCAGCGCACCGAAGCGCCAAACCGATTTCCTCTGGCGCAAACCACAGCGCGAAGCAACATGCCGCGGCAATGCCCGTAGCGGCGAAAATTTCGGTGGCGGCGAGGCGCGGCGGGTTTGCACCGAGCGTTTTGCCCCAGGCCATAAGCGTGAAGCGCCATAGGGAGCGCCAATAAGCAGGCCTTCTGCGGCAACTTCGGCCGCGGTGGTGCCGGCGCGGCCGAAATGGCAACTCCGGCGCTCATGAACGCCGCGAACGCGGCAAGCGTGCCGCTGCGCGACGGGGCTCGCTCGGCCACGTCGGGCGCAGGCGCTCGCCAATGAAGGCGGCAACCATGAACGCGAGCGTAAGCAGCAATTCTGCACGCTCCACCGAAAAAGGGACCGAGCTGCATTTGATGGTTCGTGCCCAAATAGAATGCGGCGTATACAAAGCCCTGGTAGCATGCAAAGCCGGCGATGCGCGCCCATGACGGCTTCGGGATATTTTCTTAGGTTTTGCTCACGCGCGCACCTTCCTGAATATGCTTATAGGGAGCTTTCATAATAGCGCGACCGCCCGCCAGATATGGTGCGCTTTTGGGAGAATGCGCACGCGTTTCACGTTGCTTCGGGCGCTTGTCGTATGCTAGGCGCGTATACGACAGAAAGAAGGAAAAGCTCATGCCCGCAACGCCCAGCTCACCGATGAGTACCTCGCGCTTGTTACCGAACGTGGCGGCGATGCGCAGGGCCGCCTTGCCGCGCGCGAGCATATGAACAATTCGACTGCGATTTATCACCATGTGGTGGTCGACTCGTCGTACGTGCCGCGCCTGTACAACCGTGAGACATACGAGCGTTTCGTGTATATCGCCGAAACCACCTATTCGATTTTGTCGAAGGTCATGCGCGAGTATTTGGAAAACCCCAGCTATCGTCACGTATACGATATCGATCCGCGCTTGGTGGAGCTTATTCTGCTGCGCGGCTACGACGCGCTGCTGCCGTTTGCGCGCGTGGACTTGTTTCTGAACGAAGACGACATGTCGGCGCAGTTCTGCGGAATTAACGCCGACGGTTCTTCTGGCATGAACGAGAATCGCGAAATCACCGCGAGCATCGCGAATTCCGAGCCCTTCAAGGCGTTCGCCGCAGCCCACCAGGTTCGTACGTGCAACGAAGAGCTGTTCGCCGGATGGGTCGACGAGGTTCCTCAAAATCTACGACACCTACGATTTGAAGGTCGCCAATCCGCATGTCGCAATCGTCGACTTCTTGGAAAATGCCATTACCGAAGAGTTCAAGATTTTCGCCGGCCTGTTCGCTGAGCGCGGCATTGAGTGCTCGGTGTTTACGACGTGCGCGATTTGGCGTTCGAGAACAGCGAGCTTATTAACAAGAAGGCGTTCTATGGCCGCGACAATGCGAAAATCGATGCCATTTGGCGCCGCAGCGCACCAACGACATCATCGACAACTGGGAGGCGTCGCAGGCGCTTATCTCGGCCGTGCGCGAAGCGCAAGGTGGCGCGCATCGGCAGCTTCGCCGGGCACATCGTGCACGACAAACAGATTTTCGAAGTGCTTTCCCATGCCCGAAAACCAAGCGCTGCTCACCGACGAGGAAAACGCGTTCGTCGCGCGGTGCCGTTCCCTCGTTTTTGACGAGCGACGTGGTGGCCAACGACCTTTGACGAGGTACGCGCGAACAAGGATGCCTGGATTATCAAAGCCGACCGACGCATACGGCTCCGCCGACGTGTTCGCTGGTTCTTACACCGATGAGCAGTGGGACGAAATCGTCGACGCCCACGTTGATAGGGCAACAGGCGCGCCGTTTTGGTCCAGCGCTACATCACGCCGTTCAAAACGCATTTCCATTCCGCTGTATGGCACCGAGGCCTCTCCGACGGTCGAAGCCTTCGCCGTATAACAATATGGAGGGCCTCATTTACAACAGCCGTTTCACCGGCGTATTCAACCGACTGGGGCCTGAGCCGGTTATTTGCAAGAAAACGCGCGGCATTACCGCCGCGACCATTTCGACGGTGGATGAATAGCATGGCGAAAAGCGAGTCTTCGTCGCGCATCGTGACGAGCGTTGTGGCCGCCGATTTCGGCGGCGGCATTGGCCGTGAGCCTTAACGCAACGCCGGTTTTGCGGCGTGTGCTGTGCCCGACGACGCCGTTTTTTCCACCAAGGCGACATCGCGAGCGTTTATTCGACCGAAACGACGCCTCGCCGTTCACGAAAGACGAACTCGTCGCGCCGCGGTGCAAACGAAACGCTACACCATCGACGACAACGATAAGGCCGCGGTGTACGCCACAATCGCCGCGGATCCGACGCGCAAACGCGCTTCGCCGGCTCGGCTGTTCTTCGGCCTCGCGAAAATCGATTTGACGGGGAACTATGTCGCGCAGGCGAACGGCCTGGCGAGCAGGTCGCACGCTTGAGGCGGCATTCGACGCGGCGAGCACCTACGTGCTCACGCCCGAGGCCGTAAGCCATGACGACGTATTCGGCGTTCTGACAGGCCGAAATGGTGGCTTCTTCCGCCGCCGTGGTAACCGCCGTGGGCGTCGGGTGCGCGATTCCGGGAAGAAGAACGTTCGGGACGGTTTTTGTTCTGCTGCGGGTTTGGGAACGATTGGCGATTTTCGCCATCTTGGGAATATGGGCCGTATCGACTTCGAAGGGCTGTTCGCCGTGTTCCACTCGCTGTTCTTCGCGGGGCACATGGACTTTCAGCTGGGATTCGCTGCTCATTTGCCATGTACCCGCCTGGATCGGCATTTTGGGTGGGCATGGGCGCTATTTGGCTCGTGGTCACGGTTGCGTGCTGCGTTGTTTGCAAGACCGCCCTCCCGAGGTAATCTGTGCGCAAACGGTACAACCCTGCCATCAGCGCTAGAGCCCATATGGAAGGAAACGACTTCGTATGCATCGAGGACACCGACCCCGAACGCTCGACCGAAGAGAACGTCCAGGTCATCTTGAACGCCATGAAGTGGCTCAACCTCGACTGGGACGAAGGTCCTGAAGTCGGCGGCGACGCGTATTTTCTTCCAGACCCAGCGCTTCGACACCTACAAGACCGCGCTCGAGCGCCTGAAGGACCGCGGAGCGCCGAAAACCTATCCTTGCTTCTGCTCGAAGGAACTGCTCGACCAGAAGCGCGCGAAGGCGGAAGCGGAGGAAGGCGGCTACGCGGGATACGACCGCACGTGCCGCGACATCGACCCCGCCGAGGCGCAGCGCCGCATCGACGCAGGCGAACCGCATGTTTGGCGCCTGAAGGTGCCACTTGACCACGGCCCCATCGAGTTCGACGACGCCGTGTCGCGCGACTATTTGCCGACACGATGGTGAACTTCCTGGCTCTTCTGGGATTGAACCTCGACGGCGAAGACCACGATCATTCCTCGCGATGTGCTGTGCAGCGAGAAGTTCGGCCTCGACCATCTGAAAAGATGCCGTGTTCGACGAGACCAAGCGATTGGATGAACCTGCGGCCAGCCATCAAGACCATGCAGGCCGGCGAATGGGTGAAACTGTCCCACGCCGTGGCTGGCGCAGGCCCGCTTGCAGCCAGCGCCAGCGCGCCGCCGGGAGCGCTGTGGTGGTTGACGCCGCCGGGCTGAGCCGTTCGCTTTCCGACGATGGGCGAGGCTGCTGCCGTTGCCGAAACCGCTGCCGCCGACATTGAGGCGCGCCCGGCGTTCTACGAGGCGCTTTACCCGTTGCTCGCTGAGCGCCGAGACGAGCCTGAGCGATGCTGCCGAAGCTACCGTACATGTTCTGGGAACTTAAACGTCGTGCTCGGAAGCAATACGTAACCCC
>VOFG01003502.1_pt1 | contig 11443 bp, 10 predicted proteins | sample 5384171 | NCBI WGS metagenome assembly VOFG01 (sample SAMN12384726, study PRJNA508395) | human gut metagenome | isolation source: healthy gut F | host: Homo sapiens | reverse complement strand
GCTATGTAGCATATACCGTGGTATTGATTTATAATACATAGATAAAAAAGTAAACTAACATTTATTTCACCTCGACAATCGTCAATACATTAACGCCATATTTTTCCGTCATCGGATATCGTCCAGGTAGTATCCCCATTCGCACAACGGATAGCGTAACGGGAATTATATTTCAGCCTTTCCGAACCGTCCGGTATCCACAGTCCTAACCTATATTTTCCGGGAGCAACCGAATCCGGCAATCTGAAAGACAAATCAACGGAATGCGTCAACGGCGTATACGTAGAATCTTCCGGCTGGAACGGTTGCCAGTCCAACGGATTTGCTTCGGTCGGAAATTCCATGACTTTCCCTTTATCGTCAATCAGTACGAAATAGACCGGATGTTCGCCAAACACAGTAGCAAACCCCTATTTATCAAACTCAGGTTCAGGAGATTGTCTTTTCCTGCTTCCAACGCTTTCGGCATCCGAAGAGATTGCAGTTCAATCCGATACCCCAAATGATCGCGTATATAATCGAACATATTACGTTCCACCTTCGTACCATCTTTCTTTTGGAAATAACTGTCGGATACAGGCATATGATGCTGATGCAAAAGAATCTTCCGTTATCATGGTTTTCTTCCAGACTACCATTGAATATTCAGGAGGATTATTCTCGTCAAACTTATTATTGGGGTGTTGTTCCTTATAATTATGTATCACGCTCAATGAGGTGAAGTGCTGGAGGAACAGACGTCTTGCTGTCTGCAATCCGTCAATAATCCAACCCGCCGAAGGGGCTGTCGGGATCGGCACCTACACTCCAGAATCCCCCAAGGCAACTCGCCATCGACCACCAAATAAGGCGATTCTTTGACAATCTGGTCAAAGTTATCAGTCCCCTCATGCATTTCCGCATCCCAACGTATCGACGTATCACAATAAAATCATCATGAAACGAAAGCCTCTTATATAACTCCGGCTTATCTTTCAGCAGATTCTTAAACATAGGAAGCCTTACCTGTACCTGCCTTTCTTCAGGAACCACCGAAAGAAGCTTTTCCAAAATAGCAGTTTTCGTTTCATCCGAGTTCTCAGTCCTTGAACAGAGCTGTGCCATTCTCCCCAAGCACCCACCATACCGGCCTGTACCACCAGAATCAGGTCTTTATTTTCTCAGAAAAGGTTTCAACTGGTCCAGATGTTCCAATATCTGCTCTCCGGTAGGACCGACCGCCGCTCTCCCCATAAAATCCCGCTCTGTAGGCAAAACGTAAATACCGCCTTCTTTCCTTGTTTCTGCAATTCATCAAAAAATACCTGCATCGTATTGAGATTCTCCTCCGACAGTTTTTCACCTATCAGATAAGTAAGATAGAAATAGCTCTGGGCAAGCGAACACTATCCGCCACGTATTTGGCAGACAGTTCCAACAGTTCTTTTGTCGGACTGTCTTTTCTTCTTTCACATCTACCGCCCGTCTCCAACCGGAAACCTCGTCCGGGATTAGATTCCCGTTTTCACCATTGCGTATCATCTACACAAATTCCACGAAAAATCAAGGACCTGCGAATTGCCGCAACTACTTGCCAGCACAGCAAACAAAGCAGCTACCATACTGCCATACATCCATCCAATTCTTCTTCATAGTAATATTTTTTGTTTATGGGCAAATATATAACATTTCACTAACACCACCACTCTTACAGCCATTTCGCGCAGTAAAGTATCAGTTTGAATAAAAATGCAAAAGTATTGAATTAATGCTAAGATTGTTATTTGTTCCACCAACAGAATAACTCTACCTTTGTCTAATAAAATAATACATGAGAAAAACTTAATTCATTAAACCTACAATATTAATTACTTAATGGAAAATATCATGAATAGACAAAACCTTTTTTACGCTACTTGCTTACATTCTGCTTTTTTTTGTTCTCCACATTCTCACCGCAATGCCAAAGGAAAAGACAAAGCCAAACATGTTGTTCTCATCGGACTGGACAGTTGGGGGAGCTTACAGCTTGCCTAAAGCAGACATGCCCAATGTCAAGAGACTAATGGAAGACGGAGGCTTGCACGCCAAAAAACGCTCAGGCACTTCCTTCGTCCAGTGCTATCAACTGGGCATCCATGTTTATGGGAGCCGGTCCTGAACTTCACGGATACACCGAATGGGGTGACCTAAAACTCCGGAACCTCCGTCACGTGTTTTAAACAAGAATGGAATCTTCCCCACTATCTTCCAATTACTGCGTGATGCCGTCCGAAAGCAGAGATCGGCTGTCTGTATGAATGGAACGGAATCAAGTATTTAGTAGATACACTTTCTCTAAGTTATCATTATCATGTGGCCGATTACAACAAGACTCCTGGTTGGGCAATATGGCATCTGCTTTCACATAAAGGAGAAACATCCGACTCTTGTTGCTATCTGCTATGATAGTCCCGACCATACCGGACACACTGGAAGGACATGACACTCCCGCATATTATGAGAAACTCAAGGAGTTGGATACTTATGTCGGCCAGATTGTCCAGGCCGTAAAGATGCAGGCATCCTTGATGACACTATTTTCATATTGACTTCCGACCATGGAGGCATCAAGAAGGGTCACGGCGGCAAAACAATGCAAGAAATGGAAACAGCTTTCATCATTTCCGGTAAGAATATTAAAAAAGGACTTCGTTTTGATGATGTAAGCATGATGCAATATGATGTAGCTTCTACAATAGCTCACATTTTCAACCTCGAACAACCACAAGTCTGGATAGGTAGACCAATGAAGATTGTTTTTCAAATAATCGCTTTGAGATTATATACTGGAAAGGGAAAGGAGAAACTGGAAACAAAACCAGTTTCTCCTTTTATTTTCTCTCTTTTTTAAAAGAATAAACTATATCTTACAATACGACATCTTTACAAAATGAAATTGATTCCTAACACACACGTTTGAAAATCAAGTCATTCTTTGGATTAAATTAAGTCGCTATTTTACTTATCTCTATGTTTTTTTGATATAATTGTATCAGCAAATGATAAAATCCTATTTGCTCACAACTCAACAACGCGATACTTTTTTGCAACAAATTATTCTCTCATTTTACAACTAAAATTCTGAAATATGAAATTATATTATATCCTCGCCTTCGGTACACTATTATGTAGTCAGCTTTGCTCAAGTGCCTCTGCTGCTATGGCCTCAGAAGAGCCGTACAATTCCGGTATCGTCATCAGATGGAAGGATTGCAAACAGAGAATAGACGGATTCGGAATAGCTCCAGGCTGGCTGGGCAAAAGAATTGTTCGCCTTCAAAAATAGAGAGCAAGTCATGGACAAAATGTTCGGTAAAGATGGATTGCGCTTGAATATTCTAAGAGGAGATATTCCCGCATTATTGGGAGAATGAAAACAGACAAGATTTTAACCTTAACGACGACATCCATATCAATTGAGCGATTCTGATTTCATCAACAAATCCGATGATTTATTAAGACGAGGACAGTTATGGCTTACGTTAAAAGCTAAAATAAATACCACATCAGCAAATTAGTATTCTCCACATGGAGTGCTCCTGCTTGGATGAAAAGTAATGGAAAGGTTTCAAATGGTCGGCTCAAAACAGAATGTTATACAGATTTTGCTAATTATCTTGCCGCTTTCTACAACGCTTACAAATCTAAAGGCATTGCACCTTATGCTATATCACCATCCAACGAGCCCCGGTTATGCAGCCTTGGAACTCTTCCTTATGGACAGCAGACGAAATGGGAAAATTCATCACTTCATATCTCGGTCCAACCTTTCGAAAAGAGAATATTCCTGCCAAAATCATATTTGGAGAAAATCCTTTATGGGCTGTTTATATGCCTCAATTAAAAATGGTTTCATCCAAAGACTTCACTGATACAATTCTTCAGAACTATCCAAGCCAAAGATTTCAATCTCATTGCTGCCGGGCATGGCTATAACTTATCACCCGATATAATGCCAATAAAAAGTAGATAAAGAATATCTTAAAACAGCTATTCTACCATTTGAAATGGCAGAAAAAAGCCGATATACCGGTATGGATAACAGAAATAAGCGATGTAAATCCACTCGACATCTCCATACATGACGGACTGAAGTGGGCTGTTACTTTTCACAATTATCTTACAAAAGCAAATGTAAACGCAATTATATGGTGGGGAGGAGCCATGCCAACATCCAATAATGAAAAGTCTCATTATTTTAGATAAAAACAGAAAAGATTTTCTATTATCTAAAAGATATGATATTTTTGGAAACTTTTCTCGTTACATCCCTGAAGAGAGTACACGGATACAAGTAACAGTCTAGCGGCATTCCTCTTTTTAATATCTGCATATAAAAAAGACGATGAGTATACACTTGTAACAATCAATTCATCTAAACAGACAATTCAGACCAGCCTTCGTTTGGATGGAGCAAATATAAATGGCCTATTAAAACAATATATAACCAATGAAGATAACAGTTGGACAGAAATGGCAATTGTACAGGAGAACAAAGAATATTATAACCTTACAATACCGCCATATAGTGTTGTCACATTTGTTGGAAAGGTCCGTTTATAATCCCTCGTTTTGTAACACCCGTTAAATAAAAAGTTATGCCTACTTATACCGAACAAAAAATTTAGAAAATTCAAAGAATCATATTTTCGACTTCTAACTCGTAAAAATCTGGAAGATAAAAGTCATTACAACGGAATATTTCAACGTTACTTATATCCTGTTATCACAGCAGAACATATCCCTTTAGAATGGCGTTATGACTTAAATCCCCAAACAAATCCATGGTTAATGGAAAAGGATTGGTGTTAATGCCACTATGAATTCGGGGAGCCATCAAGTGGAAAGGAAAATATCTTATGGTGGTCCGCGTAGAAGGAAACGACCGTAAGTCATTCTTTGCCATTGCTGAAAGCCCTAATGGAATCGATAATTTTCGTTTCTGGGAATATCCGATACGACTACCGGATACTGATCCGACAGAGACAAATGTCTACGATATGCGCCTGACAGCACACGAAGACGGTTGGATTTATGGTATTTTCTGTAGCGAAAGCCTTGACCCAGACGCAGCTCCGGGCGATTTGTCGTCTGCCATTGCAAAAGCAGGTATCGTCCGCACCAAAGAGCTGAAGAATTGGGAACGTTTTGCCGAATCTGATTTCCAAAAGCCAGCAACGCAATGTCGTTCTGCATCCAGAATTTGTTAACGGAAAATACGCATTGTACACTCGTCCACAAGATAGTTTTATTGACGCCGGAAACGGCGGAGGTATCGGCTGGGCACTCATTGATGATATGACTCATGCAGAAGTGAAAAGAAGAGACTATCATCAACCACCGCCACTACCACACCATAAAAAGAGGTGAAAAACGGCGAAGGACCTCATCCTGTCAAAACCACAAAAAGGATGGAACTACATCTCGCCCACGGGGTTCGTGCCTGTGCTGCTGGTCTACGTTATGTACTTTTTATCTGTATATGACCTCTTTGGAAGACCCGACAAGAATCATCGCTGAACCAGGAGGATATTTGCTGGCTCCGATAGACGGAGAAAGAATAGGTGATGTATCCAATGTGCTCTTCTCCAATGGCTGGATTGCGGATGAAGACGGACAGTATATATCTATTATGCTTCTTCCGACACCCGTATGCACGTGGCAACTTCGACTATTGACAGACTAACGGATTATTGCCTCCACACACCTGTTGACGGTTTACGTTCAGCTGCTTCCGTGGAAAACATTTGTAAGCTCATAGAGTCAGACAAAATCGTCACAGGAGAAACAAAACAAATTTATCTTTAAAAAGCAAAATGAATTTGATAGAATAGTATCAGCATAAGTTAAAATAAGTCTACACTACAAACAAGGCAATCATTTAAATTTGCACTATATAAAATAAATGTATAAACCTTTAAAAATGCAGTCTATATGAAAAGAAATGAAACAAAATATGGATGATACCTTTAATCCATACTCTAATACAGAGAAACTATAAAATATGTATATAATTTAAATAAAAGAAAACATGAAAAATGAAAAGCACAAAGTAAGCTCTTTTAGTTAAAAGAGTTTGTTTGGTTCTGTCCCTTTTGACTCCCGGTAGTAGCATGATGGTAATTGCTAGTGACGAAATAGCGATTGTGCAGCAAACGGGAAACATCACAGTAACAGGAACCGTAGTCGACCAAACAGGAGAACCCGTCATCGGTGTAAATGTCCTAGTAAAAGGAAGTACCAATGGAACAATCACTGATATAGACGGCAAATTCTCGCTTAAAGGCGTCTCCCCCAATTCTATCCTCACAGTGTCCTACATTGGATATAAGACAGAAACCGTCAACCTCAATGGAAAGAAAGTTCTCCAGATAATACTAAAGGAAGACTCAGAAATGCTGAATGAAGTCGTAGTAGTGGGTTACGGTACCCAGAAAAAAGTAAATATGTCAGGAGCCGTAGACGCGGTATCTTCTAAAGTACTAGAAAACCGTTCGCTATCCAATGCTGGGCTCGGTTTGCAAGGAGCTGTACCCAACCTCAACATTACAGTCACGGATGGTAATGCCAATTCCTCGCCGAAATATAATATTCGCGGTATTGGTTCTATCAACAGTGATTCGGCCGAACCCTTGATTCTAGTAGACAACATTCCCGTCACAGCCGACGAGTTCTCCCGTATGAATGCTAACGACATCGAAAACGTATCTGTACTGAAAGACGCTTCATCAGCAGCTATCTACGGTGCACGTGCTGCATTCGGCGTAATTCTAGTCACTACCAAATCTGCAAAATCGGAGAAAATCAGCGTAGCTGTCAATGCTTATTACTCAACACGTAAAATCACACGCCTGCCCGAACATGTGACCGATCCATATCAAGTAATGACCATCCAGAATCAAGCACGTACGTACAGTTTCTACACAGAAGAACAAATGGCGGAAGCCCAAAAGCGCGTTAACGACCCGCCGCTACCAGCAGTCATAGTAGACCCGAGCGACCCGAACAAATGGGCTTACTACGGGCAGACAGACTGGATGGACGAAACCTACAAAAATGCAGCACCTTCCTACACTGTCAATTTCAACATTGCCCAGCGTACCAAAAAAAAAGCTGGCTATTACCTTTCTGGCGAATACTACCGACAAGATGGTATGTTCAAGAAAGGTAACGACATCTACGACCGTTACAATATGCGTGCTAAAGTAGATTTCCAACTCACCAACTGGCTGAACATCAGCAATAATACATCGTTTGCATTCCGCAAATACGACAAACCTAACATCGATATGGAAAGTTTCTTCCACGAGGTGAACCGCAAAAGTACGCTCGACGTAGTAAGAAACCCGGACGGAACATATACCAAATCTGGAGGTGCCATACTGGGACTGCTAGAGAATGGAGGACGTTCCGTCAACGACCGACGTGACTTTTCCACCACGTTTGCCGCTACCATCGACCTGTTGAAGGATGTATGGCAAATCAAAGCAGACGCCACCTTCCGCCGCGACAGCGAACGTACACGTAGAGCATCTTTGCCCTACTCCTACAAGCAAGGACCAGAAATGGCACTGGAACAGAACACAACTACAAGCTCTGCCCGTAACGACTCGCAGTTCTACGATAACAATGTATTCAATATATATACTGATTTCCACAAGACTTTTTTGCCGGCCAACACTTTGTACAAGCAATGGTAGGTTTTAACCAAGAAAACACACGTACCAACAGCTACTGGTCGAGCAGAGATCAACTAATCAGTACCTCTTTCCCCAACTATCGAGCTTGCCACCGGTACTGTCAAAACCAGCGAAAGTATTACTGACTGGTCTGTTCGCGGAGCCTTCTTCCGCCTGAACTATGTATTTTTGACAATCGCTACATCGTTGAGTTTAACGGCAGGTACGACGGTTCCTCCCCTTCCCGAAGAACGACCGTTACAGCTTTTTCCCTTCTGTTTCTGCCGCATGGAACGTTTCACAAGAAAAAGTTCATGGAAAATCTGAAAAACAAAATAGGACTGAACACAATGAAATTGCGTGGTTCTTACGGTAACTTAGGTAATCAGAACGTAGGTGCATACGCCTTCTCTCCACAGATGAAAAGCAGAAGAAAGCAAATGGATTCTGGACGGAAAAAAACCACTTCAGGTTATCATGCCAGGTATCGTATCCAGCTCACTGACTTGGGAACAGGTGCGTACTATCAATGGTGGTATCGACTTAGGCTTCCTCAACAATCGTCTGACAGCTGGTTTTGATTACTACGTACGCTACACCGAAGGCATGCTGACCAAAGGAAAATCCCTTCCCAGTGTATTAGGTACCAGTGAACCGAAAGAAAACGCTGCTGACCTGAAAACCCGTGGTTGGGAACTCTCATTGGCATGGAGAGACCAGTTCAACTTAGCAGATTCACCCTTCAGCTATGTCGTACGTTTCATCATCTCGGACAGCCGCTCATTCATCACCAAGTTCGATAACTACGTTTGGGACACGGACAAGAACGGTAACAAAATTCGTACCTCCATTTGGACAAACGACAATCATTATGTAGGTAAAGAATTGGGTGAAATCTGGGGATTAACTACTGAAGGATTCTTCCAGAACGAAGAAGAACTTGCTAACCATGCTGACCAGACCAAAGTAGGTGAAGATGATATGGGCTACAAGTTCTACGTAGGTGACCTGAAGTTCAAAGATATCAACGGTGACAAAGAAATCAGTAACGGCAAAGGAACTCTCGCCGATCCGGGCGACTTCAAAAAAATCGGTAACAGTTCCATACGCCTCCCCTATAGCATTGACATGGATGCCAATTGGAAAGGATTTGACCTACGCATCTTCTTGCAAGGCGTAGGCAAAAGAGACTGGTACGCTGGTGGCGGTAACCACTATTTCTGGGGTATTTATGCCCAACCTTGGACTAACGTACAGAAAGGTAACCTCGATCACTGGACACCCGAAAACCGCAATGCCTACTTCCCTCGTGTGAAGCCTTATATTGCAGAAAGTACCGGTTCCGAGCTTGCTTGCCCTCAGACCAAATACCTACAAGACGCTTCCTACCTACGTCTGAAGAATGTAACCTTTGGCTACACACTACCCAAAACATGGACTAGCAAAGTAGGTATCGAACGCGTACGCTTCTACTTCAGCGGTGAAAACCTGTGCGAGTTACAACATCTGAAAGCCAACCTCGACCCGGAAGCCTTGGATTCAAGCAGCAAAACCTACCCATTGCAGCGTTCCTTCACATTTGGTGTTAACTTGAATTTCTAAATCTGTAAACAATAACAATATGAAAACATTAAAATATATTCTTTCAGCGAGCATTAGCCTGGTATTTCTCACAGCCTGCAACGACAGCTTTCTGGAAAAGTATCCGGAAACCGAACTGAATGAAGAAGCCTTCTTCCAAACTCCGGAAGACATGGCAATCTACCTGAACAACTCCTATAAAGATTTGCCATACGGATCGGACGACCTCTATTCCGACAATATCGGTGGTTATACAGCAAGCCACGAAGTATACAGTATGCTGCATGGAACCATCAACGAAAATACCGTAGGCGGCTGGAGTAAAGACGAAGATAAAGACTGGTACAACTTGCGCAAAGCCAATGTATTGCTAGTAAATGCACATAAGGTGAAAGGTGAACAGACAGATATCGACCACTACATCGGCGTAGCACGTTTCTTTCGTGCCAATTTCTATTTCAAAATGCTAAAAGATACGGTGCCGCTCCTTGGTACGATCATCCATTGAGTACAAATGATCCTGATCTATACAAAGGAATGGACAGTCGCGAACTGATAGCCGATAAAATCATGGAAGACTTGGAATTTGCAGCCAAGAACATCAAAGCCATTGAAAGCCGTACCTACATTAACAAATGGGCAGCCTACAGCCTGCTGGCACGATTTGCTTTGCATGGAGGCACCTTCCGTAAGTACCATACAGAACTGAATTTGACAAATACCGCCAATAATTTTCTCGAAAAGCCGTATGGGCAACCGGAGAAATCATAAAAGCCGGATTTGAAATCACCGGAAAAGGAGCAGAAGGTTATCGAGCCCTCTTCACAGGTGACCTGAAAGGTAACAAGGAAATCATCCTCTATGCCGACTACGACCGCACATTAGGACGCGGTAGTAACACCCCCTCAGTTGTAGATGGATGTGGCACCTAAGCCGCAGTTTAGCAGACAGTTACCTCAAGCTAAACGGTTTCCCCCGCCACCTCCGACCCTAATTACGCGACAAAGACCTACAATGAAATGTTTGACGATAGAGACCCTCGTATGGCAGAAACTATCATGCCGGCAGGATTCATCAAAGCCAATGAATCACTGCCTACCGTAGCCAAACTGGATTACGGATACTTGCCTCAGTTGAAATATTACCCTCGTACAGCGGAACTGAACAGTGGATATGATGCAGGCTACAATGACATCGTTATTTTCAGATATGCAGAAACACTACTCATTAACGCGGAAGCAAAAGCAGAACTGGGTACAATCAAACAGGAAGACTTGAATGCAACAGTCAACCTATTGAGAAAGCGTGTAGGCATGCCAGATTTAAAACTCGATGTAGCCACTGACCCAAAACTCACAGTCCAATATCCTGCCGTAACCGGTACACTGGCCAATGTAATTCTAGAAATACGCCGCGAACGCCGTGTAGAACTGGCCTGCGAAGGTCTTCGTTATGATGATTTGATGAGATGGAAAGCCGGCAAATTGCTCGAAGGTCCTGCCGAAGGTGTGTATATTCCTGCATTCGGAGCTTACGACGTCACTGGTGATGGTGAGAACGACATTGCCATACTAGAATCTCCCGACAAAACAGCCGGACTAACCGAAGATGAACTGTCAAAATTGCAAAAAGACTTATTACCTGGTAGATAAAGACGGCAAAAGGGAAACATCTATCTGAGTGAAGGTAACAAAACATCCGTTTCACAATTGACCAAGGCAATCCACCCAGATTCGATGAAACAAAGTATTACTATTTTCCTATTCCGTTCAGCGAAATACAGCTTAACCCGAATTTGGAACAACCTTCGGGCTGGCGATAAGTAATTCTCCACAATTTTCAAATTATAGGCACAGATTGCATAGATTTCAGTTCTTTCATTTTATCAGAGCTGCAAAATCTATGCAATCTGTGCCTGAATTTTGAAGATTATCATGTATCTTTTCTAACTTTAACGATGTGTAACATAGTGCTAAAAATGCCTAAACCTCAAAGAAGAACAATAGCAGAGATATGTTTTCCCCTTGAATGTCTATTAGACGGATTCTTCTCACGAAATATAACATTGTGCAGATAAAAAAAATATTCAAATATACTCCGGCTTTCTCATTTTATTTCTTATAAGTAAAGTACTATTTTGTCAATTATTAAAGATATAGTAC
>VOFG01001017.1_pt1 | contig 11459 bp, 13 predicted proteins | sample 5384171 | NCBI WGS metagenome assembly VOFG01 (sample SAMN12384726, study PRJNA508395) | human gut metagenome | isolation source: healthy gut F | host: Homo sapiens | reverse complement strand
TGCCGGGCAATGTAAATATCCTGAACATTTCATTTATGTTACAAGATTTTGCGCCGGATGACATAATGCCACACAAGATATATTATTGGCAACCAACAAACCGGAAGGAAGGCAACCTGGACGGCAATTTACCGGAGCGTGACGTCCTTTTCTTCCTTGAGCGCCTTGAGAACGCGGTCGACAACGCCGGTGGAATCCTCGTCGGTGAGCGTCCGGTCGTCGGCGCGCAGCTCGAGGGAGAAGGCGACGCTCTTCTTGCCGGCGGCGACGCCGGGTCCGCGGTAGATATCAAAGAGGTTGATCTTGCGCAGGAGCTTGCCGGCGGCAGCCGAGATGCAGCGCTCGAGCTCGCCCACGGTGAGCGATTCGTCGCAGACCAGCGCCAGATCGCGCGTGACGGCCGGGAAGCGCGGCAGGCTGTGGAAGACGCGCTCTTCGGCAAGAGAGGCTTCGATCGTCGTGAAGTCGAGATCCGCGACATAGACCTCGCCGCCGATGCCGTAGGCTTCCGCGACCAGCGGATGAATCTGACCGATGGTACCGGCGAGCTTGCCGTCAATGAGAATGTCGGCGCAGCGTCCGGGATGATAGCTCGGGTTTTCGCGGTTTGCGACATACTCGGCGGGCTTGACGTTGAGAAGTTCCAGCAGCGCGTCAATTTCGCCCTTCATCGTGAAGAAGGTTTCGTGCTCGCCGTAGGTGCCGAAGATCAGGTGGCGCGGCTCTTCGGGAAGATCCTGTCCGTCGACCGGAAGATAGACTCTGCCCAGCTCATAGAGCTTGACGCCCTTGTTCTTCATCGCGTAGTTGCGGGAGAGAATGTCCAGCATGCTCGGCAGGATGATCGTGCGCATGATGGAGGTATCTTCACCCAGCGGGTTGACAAGCTTCAAGGTCTTGCGCAGCGGAGAATCCTTCGGAATGCGGACTGCGTCAAAGGATGCGGGGAGACGAACGAGTAGGTGATAATCTCGCTGTAGCCCAGGCTTCTTGCCGCAGCGCCTGCCTGATTCTCGAGCATCGCGGTCTCGGAATAGCCGCCGCGGGTCGTCGTGCCGCGCATGAGCGTGGTTTCGATGTTATTGTACCCATAATAGCGGGCAACCTCTTCTGCAATATCTGCCATGCAGCGAAGGTCGGGACGCCAGGACGGAACCTGAATCTGCCCGTCTACCACCGGCACCTCTTCGCGGCGCAGGTACTCGATCATATCCGCCTCGGGAATCTCGGTGCCAAGCAGCGCGTTGATCTTTTCCGGCTCCAGCGGAAGCGTCACGGGTGCGGGGACGTAGTTGATGATATCGATCATGCCGTCCATGACCTCGCCTGCGCCGAGGAGCTCGACCAGCTCGCACGCGCGGTTGACGGCGGGGACGGTGAGCATCGGGTCGATGTCCTCTTCAAATTTCGCCGAAGCGTCCGTGCGCATGCCGAGCGCGAGCGCCGTCTTGCGGATGGAAGCGCCCGAGAAATTCGCGGATTCAAAGACGACGTCGACCGTGTCGGAGACAATTTCGCTGTTCTCGCCGCCCATGATACCGGCAAGACCGACGGGCTTCGTTTCGTCGGCGATGACGAGCATGTCGGGCTGCAGATTGCGCACGTTGCCGTCCAGCGTCGTAAGCGTCTTATCATCGCCCGCGCGGCGGACGATGATCTTGCCGCCGGAGACGTAGCGGTAGTCGAAGGCGTGCATGGGATGGCCGTACTCGATCATGACGAAGTTTGTAATGTCGACGATGTTGTTGATCGGGCGGACGCCTGCCGAGCGAAGACGCTGGCGCATCCACTTAGGAGAAGGCGCAATCTTGACGTTGCGCACCATGCGCGCGGTGTAGCGCAGGCACAGATCGTCTGCCGGGACCTCGACGTCAAGAAGCTCGGTAAGCACGCCTTCCGCGCCGCCCTTGACGACCGGCTCATGATGCTGCATGGGGACGTTGAACGCAGCTGCCGTCTCGCGCGCCAGACCCAGTAAGGAGTAGCAGTCGGGGCGGTTGTTGGTGATTTCAAATTCCACGATGGAGTCGTCGTTACCGATGACCTTGTTCATGTCTTCACCAATCTCCACGCCCTCGTTATTGAGAATCCAGATGCCGTCTTCGTAGGCGGTCGGGCAGTCGTTGACGGTGAGACCCAGCTCCTTGAACGAGCACAGCATGCCGCAGGATTCCACGCCGCGGAGCTTGCCCTTCGTGATGTGAACGCCGCCGGGCAGATACGAATTGTGCTTTGCCACGGGGACGAGGTCTCCTACAGTTACATTCTGCGCGCCGGTGACGATCTGGACCGGCTCGCCGTCTGCCACATCGACCTGGCAGACCCACATATGATCGGAGTTTTCGTGCTTCGCCATCGAAAGAACCTTGCCGACGACGACGTTTTTGATGTCTTCGTCCATGCGCGTGGTCGTCTCGACCTTCTGACCGGCGATGGTCATGATCTCGTCGTATTCCTTATCGGTTGCCGGTGATATCTACAAACTCTTTGAGCCATTTTCTCGAAATATTCATTGCTTCATCCTCCTTCTTAGAACTGCGACAGGAAGCGGATGTCGTTCTCGAAAATCATGCGCATGTCGCTGATTTTGAACCGGCGCATTGCCATGCGCTCCAGGCCGATGCCGAAGGCAAAGCCGGAGTAGATCTCGGGGTCAATGTCACAGTTTTCCAGCACCTTCGGATGCACCATGCCTGCACCCAGCAGCTCAATCCAGCCTTCTCCCTTGCAGGTCGGGCAGCCGGCGCCTTTGCACTTGAAGCATTGCACGTCGACCTCGCAGCTCGGCTCGGTGAACGGGAAGTGGTGCGGACGGAACCGGATGACCGAGTCCGCGCCGTACATCGCCTTGATCAGCGTCTCGAGCGTGCCCTTGAGATCTGCCATCGTGACGCCCTTGTCGATCACCAGACCTTCGATCTGGTGGAACATTGGAGAGTGCGTCGCGTCGACCTCGTCCTTGCGGTAGACTCTGCCGGGGGCAAGGATGCGGATGGGCGGCTTTTTGATCTCGTCCATTGCGCGGATCTGCATGGGGCTGGTCTGCGTGCGCAGCAGGACCTTCTCGTCTTCTGTAATGTAGAACGTGTCGCTGCGGTCGCGCGAGGGGTGGTTTTCCGCGATATTCAGGCGCGTGAAGTTATAGTCGGCAAGCTCGACCTCGGGACCGTCGAGAACGCGGAAGCCCATGGAGATGAAGAGGTCCTTCGCCTCGTCGAGCGCCTTGTTCATCGGGTGCCGGTGTCCGAGCTGGACGGGGTCGCCGGGGATGGTGACGTCGATTGCTTCGGCTTCCAGCTTCGCTTCCATCGCCTTTGCCTTGAGAGCGGTCTTTGCTTCTTCAAGCTTTTCTTCGATGGCCGCGCGGACGTTGTTGGCTGCCTGGCCCATGACGGGACGCTCCTCTGCCGAGAGCTTGCCCATGGACTTTAAAACGCCGGTCAGCTCGCCCTTCTTGCCAAGAAAGCGCACGCGCAGCGCGTCCAGCTCATTGGTATCCGAAGCTTTGGAGAGCGCGTCCAGCGCTTCCTGCCGGATTTTTTCCAGTTGCTCTTTCATAAAACAAAAACTCCTTCTTGTAATGATACGTAGTCTGGCGCCGAAGGGCGTAAAAAATAGCCCTCCGCCCAAAAGGGGACGAAAGACTTCTCTTCCGCGGTACCACCCGCATTCGCCTGACAGCGCACTCAACGCCCATAACGGAGCGACCCGGAGAGCCCTACTGACGGTTCAGACCTCAGCTCGCGGGGGAACGCCCGAACGCTTCGCAGCGGACGGCTTCCAGCGCCCCGTCCTCTCTGTTGCTGCTTCTAAAAGCGCCGGACAGCCCGGTCTCAGCTTTTAACAATCTGTCAAGTATCTTAGCATAAAGGTCGGAATTTCGCAACTTAAAAATTGACTGTATTTCGACTTTGCGGTATAATATTTGCAAAAAAAAGGGAGGCGGGGCAATGGCAAAGCCGGTTTGGACGGCGGAGCGCACCGGGCGCGCGCTGGTAAAGTCGCTGCTGCCGGTGCGTTCGCGGCTGGCGCACAAGGGAGACTTCGGAAAAGTTCTTTTGCTGTGCGGGTCCAAAGGGCTTGCGGGCGCCGCGATGCTGGCGGCGCGGGCGGCGCTGCGGACGGGGCAGCGGAATTGTCTATCTCGGCGTGCCGGAGGCAATCTATTCGATCTGCGCCGGCGCGAGCGCGAGCGCGGTCGTGTTTCCGCTTGCCTGTGATGCAGAGGGGAAGCTTTCTCTGGATGCAGTCCGGGCGCTCGAAGCGCGGCTTTCCGGCATGGACGCGGTCTTATTTGGCTGCGGCGTCGGGCAGTCGGAGGAGCTGCAGCTTCTTTTGAAGCGGCTGCTTCAAAATTGCCGCATGCCGCTCGTTCTGGACGCGGACGGCATAAATCTTCTGGCGCAGCATATGGATGTACTGCGCGGAAGCAAATGCCCGGTGATTCTGACGCCGCACGACGGAGAGTTCCGGCGGCTTGGCGGCAATCCCGGGGCGAAGGACCGGGTTTTCGAAGCAATGCGTTTTGCGGCGCAGACGAAGACCATCCTCCTTTTAAAGGGTCACCGCACGATCATCACCGATGGACAGAACGTCTACCGCAACACGACCGGAAACCCCGGCATGGCGACGGGCGGGAGCGGAGACGTTTTATCGGGCGTCATTACCTCGCTTCTGGGGCAGCATGTGATGCCGTTCGAGGCAGCGGCAGCGGGTGCGTGGCTCCACGGGGCGGCGGGTGATCTTGCCGCTCGGGAGATCGGCGAGTACGGCATGATCCCGGAGGATATCATCGAGCGCCTTCCGCGACTTTTGCGATGAACGGGTGAGGCGTTTGCGAAAAAAAACTGACGGCTCTGCTTCTGGCGCTCCCGGCGCTTCTTTGCGCGTGTGCGGGAAAACCGGCAAAGCAGGACCTGGCGCAGCCGGCGCTGGATTTCCGGCAGGCGCTGCTGGAAAACGGGTGCAGCTTTGAAGCGGAGATTACGGCGGATTTTGAAGACTACGTGTACAGCTTTACACTGTCGTGTGAAGAAGATTCAGACGGCAGCATGCAGATGCGCATTCTTGCGCCCGATACGCTTGCGGGCATTACCGCGCAGATCGAAGGCGAGCGGGCGAAGCTGGTCTTCGGCGATACGGAAGCGGCGTTCGGAACACTTTCCGGGCTCGGTATTTCTCCGATGGCAGCGCCCGCGTATCTGGCGCAGGCGTGGCGGTCGGGCTATATGCAGTTTTCCGGCACAGAAGACGGGGCTTTGCATGTGACGTATCTGTGCGGCTACGGAGAAGACGAAATTCGCGTGGATACCTGGTTTTCAGACGGCGCGCCCGTGCGCGCGGACCTTTCCTGCGACGGTCATACGACCGTGCAAATAGATGTTACAGATTTTAATTTACGAAAGGCAGAGACAAACAATGAAAGTACTCAAAAGAACATGGGCTGATATCTCGCTGGACAATCTGGAGCATAATTATCGGACATTGCGCGAGCATGTCGGAAAGGGACCGAGATTCCTCGGCGTTGTGAAGGCGGACTCCTACGGTCACGGCGCCGTGCAGGTCAGCCGGACGCTGGAAGAGCTGGGCGCGGAGTATCTGGCCGTTTCCAATCTCGAGGAGGCTGTGCAGCTGCGGCGCGGCGGCGTGAACCTGCCGGTTCTGATTCTCGGCTATACGCCCCCTGAGTTCGCGCCTGACGAGGCGGAGCTTTCCATCACGCAGGAGGTGCACGGCCTGCAGTATGCAAAGGACCTTAACAAAGCGCTCGAGGGCACGGGGCGCAAGCTGACGGTTCATCTGAAGATCGATACCGGCATGACGCGCCTCGGCTTCTTTGCCGATCAGCCGGAGCAGACGCTTTCCGCGCTGGTAGAGGTTGCACAGCTGCCGAACCTCTACATTGAGGGCGTTTTCATGCACTTCTGCGTGTCCGACTCCAAAAAGCCGGAGGACGTGGCATTTACGAAACTGCAGCATGAGCGCTTTGTGAACATGCTGGACCTTATGAAGTCGAAGGGCATTGAGCCGGAAATCCGCCACTGCTGCAACTCCGGCGCAACGATTCTGCGCCCCGAGTACGCGATGGATATGATCCGTCCGGGCGTTGCGACTTACGGCTTCCACCCCTCGCCCGACACCGTGGGCGAAATCGATCTGCGGCCGATGATGAGCCTGCATACGTCTATTGCGCAGATCCGCACGATTGCCGCCGGCAAGTCCATCAGCTACGGCAGAACCTACACGACGCCGGAAGACAAGCTCGTCGCCGTTCTTCCCATCGGCTACGCGGACGGCTTGAGCAGGCTTCTTTCGAACCGTGTGTCGTTCCGCATCTGCGGCAAGGAGGCACCCGTCGTCGGCAGAATCTGCATGGATATGTGCATGGTCGATATCTCTGACATTCCCGAGGCCAAAGGTCGGCACGACCGCGACGCTCTTCGGCTACGACGAGGAAGGAACGCTCCTGCCCTGCGAGCGTATTGCGGATATGCTGGGCACGATCAACTACGAAATCGTCTGCGATGTCAACAAGCGCGTGCCGCGCTTCTACTACAAGGACGGCAAGCAGGTCGGCATTTTGCAGTACATTGTCTGAGCATCCGGAGGCAAGCTGCATAGAATGAATTGAGAGCTTTGCGAGCCGTATAATTCCGGTCTCGCGTGGGAGAATAACAGCAGTTCAAAGCGTATTGCGATTTATTTTTCCGCGGGGTGTGAAGCGAATGGATACGAACGTAAAACGAGGCGATATTTTTTATGCCGACCTCAGCCCGGTTGTGGGAAGCGAACAGGGCGGCACACGCCCGGTGCTGATTGTACAGAACGATACCGGAAACCGGCATTCTCCGACGGTGATTGCTGCGGCGATTACCAGCCAGACTGGCAAGGCGCGGCTTCCAACGCACATCAGCCTCTCCGGTCACGACGTGGGGCTGAGCCGGGACTCCATCGTGCTGCTTGAGCAGATCCGGACCATCGACAAGCGCCGCCTGCGCGAGCACATGGGCCACGCGGACGAGAGCGTCATGAATCAGGTCGACTCGGCCATCGCGGTCAGCTTCGGACTTCCCAACACGACTACCTGAAATCAAAAACTCCGTCCGGGTGACCGGGCGGAGTTTTTACCGTATTTTCGGAGTTATTTGCGCAGAAGCGCAATGCCAGCTTCGATTCTCCGGAGCGATTCCTCTTTTCCGAGCAGCGCGCACAGCTCGGTTGCGCCGCCGGGGTAGACGCCTTGCCGGAGACGGCAACACGGAGCGGCCAGAGGATGACAGAATTCTTCACGCCGCGCTCCGCTGCGACTGCGACGAGCTTCTCATAGAGCGCCTCATTGCTCCAGTCATCCTGCGCCTGCAGAACGGGCAGCAGCACAGTAAGCGTTTCCAGAGAGTTTTCCAGATTCGTCTTGGATTTCTTGTGGATGTAGAGCTCGGGCTCATAGTCCGGCAGCTTGTCGATGAAGTCCACACGCTCGGGAAGATCGGAGAGAATTTCGCACCGCGACTGGACCAGCGCCGCTACCTGATGCAGGTTTACTGCGGGATTGAAATTGCCTTCCTGAGCCACGGCTCGGCTTTTTCAAAAACTCCTCCGGCGTCAGCTTTTCATATACTCGGCGTTCATCCAGCGCAGCTTTTCAATGTCAAACACAGCAGGGGACTTGGAAATACCGGAAATCTCGAAGATTTCGGCAAGCTCGGGGAGGGTAAAGAATTCGCGCTCGGCGTTTTCTCCCTTCGGGCTCCAGCCGAGAAGCGCCACATAGTTGAGAACAGCGGGGGTGAGATAGCCCTGCGCAATCAGGTCTTCATAGCTGGGGTCGCCGTGCGCGCTTGGACATCTTGTGCTGGCTGTCGCGCATGACGGGCGAGCAGTGGACGTAGGTCGGAATGTCCCAGCCGAACGCTTCGTAGAGCAGGTTATACTTCGGGGCGGAGGACAGATACTCGCTGCCGCGCACGACGTGGGTGATGCCCATCAGGTGATCGTCGACGACGTTTGCAAAGTTGTAGGTGGGAAGACCGTCGGACTTTAACAGAGCACCTGATCCTCCAGTGTCCTTGTTTTCGACCGTAATGTCACCGAAGACACGCGTCGTGGAACGTGGTTGTGCCTTCCTGCGGGATGCGCTGGCGGATGACGAACGGCTCACCGGCAGCAACTCTTGCCTCCGCTTCTGCAAGCGGCAGGTCGCGGCAGGGATCAGACGCGCGGTCGAACTCGCCGGAATCCTTCGGCGGCTCTCCGTCCGATTTCGGCAGAAGCAGTAGTACGCCGCCGCCCTTTTTGCACAGGAGCTTGGCGTATTTTCCGAAGAGAGTCCCGCCGCTGCGACTGGATATACGGACCCACGGGACCGCCGACATCGGGGCCTTCGTCGTGGTCGAGTCCGCACTCTGCCATGCGTCCGGTAAATGACGTCCGTTGCGCCTTCGATGAGTCTGCCCTGATCGGTATCTTCAATGCGGAGAATGAAGGTGCCGCCCGCGTTGCGCGCAATGAGCCAGGTGTAGAGCGCCGTGCGCAGATTGCCGACGTGCATATAGCCGGTGGGGGAGGGAGCGAAAGCGCGTGCGGACCTTGCCGTGCGGGATCTTCGCCTCCATCTCGTTGAAGTACGTCATATCAAGGGACATGGGGTGACCTCCTGAAGCAAAAATTTCAGTGTTCTTCAGTTTACATTTTGTACCCGCGCTTGTCAAGGTTCTCTTGTTTTTTTAGAATAAGTGTGGTATGATATCAAATTGAGAATATAGGCACTTCCAGCGCCCTGTGCGCCAATCACATAGAAACGAGAGAAAACCATTATGGAAGCAAACGCTCCGGTCAAAAAGAGAATTTTCAGCGGCATCCAGCCCAGCGGCGAGCTGACGCTCGGCTCCTACATGGGCGCCATCAAGAACTGGGTGAGCCTGCAGGAGGAGTACGACTGCCTGTACTGCATCGTGGATATGCACGCCATCACCGTGCGCCAGAATCCCGCCGACCTGCGCCGCCGCTCGGTCAACCAGCTCGCGCAGTACATCGCCTGCGGGCTTGATCCCGCGAAGAACATCATGTTCATTCAGACGCCATGTGCCCGCACGCGGAGCTTTCGTGGGTGCTCGGCTGCTACACGCAGTTCGGCGAGCTGAGCCGCATGACGCAATTCAAGGACAAGGCCGCCAAGCACGCGGACAACATCACCGCCGGCCTGTTCACCTACCCGGTGCTGATGGCGGCGGACATTCTGGTCTATCAGGCCGATCTTGTCCCCGTGGGCGAGGACCAGAAGCAGCATGTCGAGCTCTGCCGTGACATCGCGCCGCGCTTCAACGGCGTGTACGGCGACACCTTCACGCTGCCCGAGCCGTTTATCCCGAAGATGGGCGCGCGCGTGATGAGCCTCGGCGACCCGACGAGCAAGATGTCCAAGTCCGACCCCGACGGCTGCGTTTACATGATGGACAAGCCCGAGGACATCATGCGCAAGTTCAAGCGCGCGGTGACGGACTGCGACGCCTGCGTGAAGTTCGATAAAGAGAATAAGCCCGGCATTTCCAACCTGCTTTCCATCTACTGCGCCGCGACCGGCAAGACCGTCGCCGAGGCGGAGGCCGCGTTTGCCGGACAGGGCTACGGCATCTTCAAGCCCGCCGTGGCCGAGTCGGTCATCGAGCTGCTGCGCCCCATCCGTGAGGAGGCTGAGCGCCTGACGGCGGACAAGGCATACCTTGAGAGCGTTTACAAGGACGGCGCGCAGAAGGCGTCCTACCTCGCGGAAAAGACGCTGCGCAAGGTCTACAAGAAGGTCGGCTTCGTCGCCAGGTAAGAGGGAACATGGATATTCAGAAAGAGCTTTTGCTTTGGGTGGGTGCCGCGCTCGTGTGCGCGATGGTCGTGAGCTTCATCATGTGCCCGCTCGTGAAGTCGTTTGCCTATAAGATCGGCGCGATCGACGTGCCGAAGGACAGCCGCCGGATGCACAAGAAGCCGGTGCCGCGGCTGGGCGGGCTTGCGATCTTCCTCGGCTTCATGGTCAGCATCCTGCTCTTTGTCCACATCGACCATCAGATGAAGGGCATCCTGCTCGGAGCAGTCATCATTGTGGTGCTCGGCGTGGTGGACGATATGACGCCGCTGCGCGCGAAGTTCAAATTTCTCGTGCAGATCTGCGCGGCGCTGGTCGCTGTGTATCACGGCGTGGTGATCGAGATCCTGACGAACCCCAACGTCTTTTCCGACGCGCCCTACTGGTCGCTCGGCTGGATGAAGTATCCCGTGACGGTGCTGTGGATCGTCGGTGTGACGAACGCCGTGAACCTCATCGACGGGCTCGACGGTCTTGCCAGCGGCGTTTCGACCATCAGCGCGATGACGATGCTCGTCATTGCCATTCTTGTCTCCGAGCAGCAGGTCGCCATCGTGATGGCGGCGCTCGCGGGCGCGTGCCTCGGCTTCATGCCGTACAATAAGAACCCGGCGAAGATGTTCATGGGCGACACCGGCTCGACCTTTTTGGGCTACATTTTAGCGACCTATTCCATTCAGGGCCTCTTTAAGTATTACGCTATCGTTTCGTTCGCGGTGCCGTTTCTGGTGCTGGGCCTGCCGATCTTCGACACGGCCTTTGCCATCGTGCGCCGCGTGGCGCGCGGGCAGAGTCCCATGACGCCGGACCGCGGGCACATTCACCATCGCATGATGGATATGGGACTCAACCAGAAGCAGACGGTGGCGGCGCTGTATGTGGTGAGCAGTCTGCTGGGACTGTCCGCCGTCGTGCTCACGACGAGCGGCGAGCTGAAGGCAATGCTGCTGCTCCTTACGCTCGCGGCGGTGGCCTATGTCGCCTCGCGCGTCATTTTCCCGCGCGAGATCGCGGAGACCGCCCACGAAAAGGAACTGGAGCAGGAGGAAATGCAGGCAAAGTCTGCCGCGCCTGCGCCGGAGGAGAAGGAAGAAAAGCATGAAGAAAATTAAAGTGATGAGCGTCTTCGGCACGCGGCCGGAGGCGATCAAGATGGCTCCGCTCGTCAAGGAGCTCGCGCGGCGCGAGGGCATTGAGAGCCTTTGCTGCGTGACGGCGCAGCACCGCGAGATGCTCGACAGCGTCATGCAGGTCTTTGACCTCAAGGCGGATGCCGACCTCGACATTATGACCCCGCGCCAGACGCTCTCGACCATCACCTGCAAGTGCCTGACCGGCATGGACGAGGTCATCGACCGCTTTGCGCCCGATATGATCCTTGTCCACGGCGATACCTCCACGACCTTTGCCGGCGCGCTCTCGGCCTTTTACCATAAGGTGAAGATCGGCCATGTCGAGGCGGGGCTGCGCACCTACGATAAGTATTCGCCCTATCCCGAGGAGATGAACCGTCAGCTCGTCACGCGGCTCGCCGACCTTTATTTCTGCCCCACGGAGAATAACCGCGCGAACCTTGCACGCGAGAGCGTGACCGAGGGCGTGT